>JABAHS010082337.1_pt3 | contig 14847 bp, 14 predicted proteins | sample 7062111 | NCBI WGS metagenome assembly JABAHS01 (sample SAMN14534600, study PRJNA622989) | marine sediment metagenome | biome: marine biome [ENVO:00000428]; feature: marine pelagic biome [ENVO:01000023]; material: deep marine sediment [ENVO:00002113]; isolation source: pool of 4 deep marine... | reverse complement strand
TTATTTTATAAACGCCGCCTTTCAGCTTAAAATGAAATTGATAATCTTGCTTGTAGCCAACGGTTTTTCGGTTTAGTTCAATCCGTTGGTCATTGATGAACAGCTCGGCTCAGTTTTCATGACTGGTTCTATAGTCAGCAACGTTATTAATCTCAACCACTAAATTGTGATCTCTGGTGGGCTCTGGCAGAGCTTCCACGGGCTCTAAGCGTTCAAAGGATTCAAAGGGATTTCATGCTGCCGCCACAGCCCCAGATACTCGCTATCAATATAGCAGAGAAGAACCCAATTATGAATGTTCGTGATAATGTTTTCATAACATACCTCCATTTTTTAATGGATCGAGTACCCTTCACTTATAAAGCCTTGAATGGCGTGGTTTGTTGAAAGTCGTTATGGGAAGCATAAAGCAAAAGTGGAATCTTATTTCTGAATCTGTAATCCAATACTTCGCTGAGGTAAGCATACGAGCGTTCAGCAATTTGAGCCACATCCTTTGCTGTCTCGCGTTCTTCCTCATAAGAGTAGACATCAAAATGTTCGGTTTTAATTATAGACCGATCAAAAGATGTATATTGAATTTTGTTTTTACCGAAACCGAAAATATCGCCAAATTGACCAAAAGCTTCAGGGGGGACAAAAAACATACCCAAAAGAGCGTCAAAAGCGATGCAGAAAATCTCCACCTAGAAAGTTCTGCTTTGGGAATTTGAAGTTTTACTAATCATTCATTTCCTGTGAACTAAACTCTGCAAAAGGGGTAATCGAATCCAAATCGATCACGGCAAAACTTGTCGAGGTCTCGACGGTTTGGCGCGTGGCATCGTCTCGAACTCTTATTGTGAGAACATATTCTCCGGTAAAAAAATTATCCTTGGGGAATTTGAAATGGAATGCACAATTCTGTGCAATTTTTGTGTGCTGACGCTCAATTTGTCTAATCTGTTCACCGCGGCCATTCTCGAAAATCATGAACAGAGTCAAGGTCGTATCAGACATATTTTCTGTAAGCGCCAGATTATAGATTTCGAAATAGACATAAAGGTCATGACGATTATAGGCCAGGGTCCTGAAAATGTTAGGTAGAAGGTACAGATTATTCCTCGCCCACAGCAGTTCTGGTTCCCCTGGTTCAATTTTTGTACATAATTGAATTTCGCTGATCTGTAAATTTTGTGAATGAAAATCCCGGGGTAAAAAGAATGCTTCTATTTTGGAGGTTTTGTTGGTTTCGAGGTCGGTTATGACCGCCTTAAGACGATACTTACGAGGCTCTAATGGATAAACCACGGGAAAAATTCTTGCTTTTGTTCTTGATTGGGTCTCGAACGAATCAACTTCAAATACATCATGTAACACATTGCGTTTTAATAGATTATCTTCTCCGTCATAGATAAAGAATTCAAAATCATAGCTTGCTTGAAAACGCTCTTCGTGGCGGATAAATTGCAATTCATCGTAGGCTATTTGGACATAAAATTTAACCGTGGTCTGTCTTTCCGAACCGAGCCAGGATATATAATCCAAGACAAACTGAGGTCCTTCACCGTTTGACTTCATGGGCCTTTCGTTAGACGGCCCGTTTGGAGCAATTGGAGAGGCGATCAAATTTGAGACCCCCGAAAAGACTATTAATAATAATAGAAATCGAATTCTCATGTCTACTCCACTATGAAATAACAAGAATTGTATTTATTATTGTTTTCGAATTTACGTCAAGGCTTCTTTAAGGCTGATTGCCTGATGGACTCTGTGATAGCCATATCGATCTGAAATCATATTACAAATCCAAGAAATGCTTTTTTCATCTATGAACATTCTCTATTTTGTTTGTGCTTGGAGTAACGTTTTCGCTTCCGATGTAGACATCAACGGCTGCGCTTTTGGATTTGCCATCGTCTGTTGGAAGCTAAACGAACTGTTATCTCTACCGACAAATCGCCAATAGACGAACACCCGTGGGTTTGCTGAAAAATCCACAGGCACAAATGTGATGGATTCACGTTCGGAGTTTGCGGAAACGTATTGGAGGTTGTCGGTTGGGGCAAAAGGTTCCCTATTAACCTCCTTAGTGAGGACTCCTTTTCCGGTTGCAAGGAGGAGACCTCGTGAACCATCAAGATCGATGGCATAGACTGCGGCTTCAGGATGGCCGCGCCAGTCAAGATCGGAGTTATTTCTCACCACTACGAATAAGACTATCCCTGATTGACCAGTCCAGGGAATTTGTTCGCCCCCAATCACCACCGCTCCGGAATAGGTGAGGGCATCTGAACTGGCTGTTATAGGCCTATTCCCTTGGTTGGTGTTTGTGCTCGGAGGCGTGACATCTTTTATATCAGGTCCTTCACTACATCCAACGAATAGTTTGCTAACGGAAAACGCGAGAATGACAAGGACAAATAATGTTACAGGTTTCATGTTTCTTCACCTTTTTTCTTAGCGTTTTCAAATTTTCTTGACAAATACTGCAGGATGTCAAAATAGAAAGTCACCTTTTTGCAAGAAAGGTCTTGATCCGGAACAGTCTCTTTTAGTTTGACCTATCGACGTATCCATTTGCTTGGGCGTACCCGTGCAGAGATTTCGCCAGTTTTTTCCGAGCGCGACTAAGACGGGACATTACGGTTCCAATCGGGCAGTTAAGGATTTCGGCAATCTCCTTATATTTCAATTCATTCACATCACATAACAGAACCACTGTGCGGTACATCTCCGGCAATTCATCGAGCGCAGCGGTAATGGAATCATCAAAGAGCTCTTCCTGAGTTACGTCAAATTCACCGCCGTCCTCTTGTGAAATGTTCTCACAGATCGCTTCGAAATTCACTCTGGGGGGTTTACTTTTTTGTTTTCTATATCCATTAATAAAAGTGTTGGTGAGGATACGGTACGCCCAGGCGTAAAAGTTCGTGCCGAGCTTAAAGCTATGAAAGCATCGATAGGCCTTGAAATACGTTTCTTGTACCAGATCTTCCGCATCGATTGGATCCTTTGTCATGGCAAATGCAGTGATATAAAGTCGATCCATTACAGGAAAAGCCAGCGCTTCGAAGTCTCTGCGTTTTTGTTCTGTATTTTTGAAAATATTTCTCATGCCGATATCCCTCCTTTAGTGTTTAATTTAACATCTTAACCTTAATCCAACACATTCTTGGCCAGCCCCGCAGAGTGCAACATATTTTTTGCAAATATGGGACAATTTAACAAATACATGTCATTTGTAATCAGTTCTATTAGAATGTTCACCGCCTTTGGAATCAAAGAAGTGACCTCACAAAATTCCAAAATAATCTGACGGTCTGCACGTTTTATTAAATAGCTGATCTCGTTGGACCAAATAACGAAATTCCTTTCCGTTATCGCACCCTCGATTTTCAAAATCAGGGTTAAATCATTTTTAAACATTTTTCTAATGATGAACATCATAGCCTCATGGTGAAGTTTTTGTTATCGATCATGTAAAAGCTCCGAGTATGTATTAAATTTAGACCTGGGTTTAGCCATATTAAAATGTGTAGCTTTGCGAACCGTTTGACCGTTGTCCGGATCTGCCACAGTTAGATTCAATTGATAGAAGCCTTCTTCAAGTTCTTTGACCGGAATTCCTATAGAGAGGACACAAGTATCGCCAGGCTTTTCATATTTGCGCTTTATGAATGCAATCCGGCGAGCGTCGCTGTTTTTAATTATATAAGTCACACTAAATTCCTTGTTCGGCTCGAAAGAACTGTAATGCAAATTGTAAATCTCAGCATAAGCGTATAACGTATCCGAGACAATTCGTGGAACATTCGGTACAACTTTCCAATTATTTTTTGTCAGCATGTTTTTTTCATTAGTGGCGGTAATGGAAGCAGCAACCTGCAAATCACTAAGTTGAAGCTCGGGATTATGATAGTCCGGAACTTGAATTTTTTTGTCAAAGCCAGCATTGTTGAAAGTTTCAAGGTCTTTAAGACGAACTCGAGCTGTGTACTCGCCCGGTTTAACCAGAAATGCAAAACGACACAAACGAGCAGGCTTTGGACGATCAATATCTTTAAACGTCTCAATCTTCACAGAATCGATAAGACTTTCCTTGGCCAATTGATTTCCGTAAGAGTCATACAAAGCTATGGACAAGTCATAACTGCAGCAAAACTTATCCTTAAACTTAACAAATTGAAATTCATTTGTGGGGATTTGGCAAAATACCTCCAAGGAAGTCTGTGCATTATTTTCCCCTCTGAAAGTAAGAAATTCAAAAGAATAGACGGGCTTTTCTGCTTCGTACCCGGATGGCGCGGTAAAAGTTGAGGTCGGACTACCGAATACTAATAAAAGTAAAAAGAGCATTTGAAGTCCCGGTGAAGTTGAGAGATTGTTGTTTATTCTCATTTCGACCACCTCATTGGAAAGTTTCATGCAATTGTCATTTGTTTTTACTATCTACCAAATCCATGCCAAGATTAAAAAGGTGATTTTCAAAATGAGCCAATTGTTTTTTTTACAATTGGTTAACTTTCTAGATTAATGATTTGATATTTGCCAAATGAATTCAATGTCGGTCGATATATCGACAGGGAAGTCGTTATTCCGACATGACTTCAAGTGGATGGTTCTCGAAGAACACGACGGAAAGCATTCGGTAGAAAAACAAGGTGCCCGATAAGGCGCTTGAAGTGGCCGGGATTATCGGGAGGAACGCAGATGTTGGGGTTGCTTTATTTTTGAAGTCCGTTGGGTGGCAGGTTGCCAGGGAGACGACACGAGCCTAATAAAGCCCCAGTTTCTTCATTTTTGATAATAGTGTGGTTCTTTTGAGACCTAATAAACTAGCCGCGCCTTTAGCGCCCCCAACCACACCGTCCGTTTTCTCCAAAGCCTTCAAAATAAGCTGACGCTCGGCCTCCTCGAGAGTGGAAATAGCATCACCTGAGACAGAGTGTTGAGCCGTGACGCCAAGATGCGCTGGCTTCAAAACTTTACCTTCGCAGAGAATCACGGCCCGCTCCAGGAGGTTGGCCAACTCTCGAACATTTCCCGGCCAGTCATATCTCATGAGCTTTTCTAGTGCCTTGGGGCTAATGCTATCGATCCCTTTTCCCGTTCGGCCGGAAAACTTTTTGACAAAATGGTCGGTCAGGGGGGGGATGTCATCCCGACGTTCTCGAAGGGGTGGAATGTGAATAGGAAAGATATTTAGACGATAAAACAGGTCGGAGCGAAACGTGCCCTGCGCCACAGCTTCTTCCAAATTTTGATTGGTGGCGGCCAGCACCCGGACGTCGACTTGTATGGTTTGGGTGCCGCCGACGCGCTCGAATTCCTGCTCCTGCAAAACCCGCAGGAGTTTGGTCTGGGTCTCGAGTGGAAGCTCGCCGACTTCATCCAGGAAAATGGTGCCGCCATCGGCCAGTTCGAAGCGACCTTTCTTTTTGGTGGCGGCACCGGTAAAGGCGCCTTTTTCATGTCCGAACAGTTCGCTTTCGACCAGACCCGCTGGCAGACCGCCACAATTTACCTTGATCAACACGTTATCTTTTCGGCGGCTTAAATTGTGAATCGCCCTGGCCACGAGTTCTTTGCCCGTGCCCGTTTCGCCGGTGAGCAGTACGGTGGAATCGGTGGCGGCTACTTTTTCGATGTTCTTAAACACTTCTTTCATGGAGACGGAAGCACCGACAATTTCTTCAAAATTATACTCACTTTTGATTTGTTCCTGCAGATAAACCCGTTCAAGCCGTAGTTTGCTCAGTTCCGCCTCAGCTCGCTTGCGCTCGTTGATGTCACGCAAAATAATGGTGTAGAGCTTCTGCCCGGACACCTGCACCTGCGAGAAGGTAGCCTCCACCGGAAATTTGTCACCATCGGCCCGGATGCCGATGAGGCCTTCCGGCGCCCACATGTGTCGTTTGAATTTCTTGCGTTGCTCGGATTCCTTTAAGTATTTCTGTAGTAGCCTACCAAAACTCTCGGAAAGGAAGTGGTCGATTGGCTCATCTACAACCTCGGCAGCGGAGCAGCGGAAGACTTGCTCAGCCGCGTGATTGAACAGTTGGATGCGTTTTTGCCCGTCGATGGTGATGATGGCATCCAGGGCGGATTCTAAAATGCTGGAGAGGCGCTCTTCACTTTCTCGCACCGCTTGTTCCGCTCGCTTGCGCTCGGCGATTTCCTTTTTGAGTTCTTCGTTGGTATTTGCAAGTTCTGCCGTTCGCTCTTTAACCTTCAGTTCTAACTCGTCGTGTGCTTTCCGAAGCGCCTCCTCCGCTTGCCTGCGTGCCCGGCGGTTCTCGGCTTCTTTTAAAGCTCTGCGCACAGCTGGAGCCAGACTCGACAGGCGATGCTTGAGAACATAATCAGTAGCGCCTTTCTTGAGCGTCTCAATGGCCAACTCTTCGCCAATGGCCCCGGAGACGAAAATGAAAGGCACATCGACACCGTTTTCCTGGACTTTGGATAGTGCGGAAACACCATCAAATGTGGGCAGCGAATAATCGGCGAGGATCACATCGGGTTTAAACTCTTTGAGTGCTTTAAGAAAGGCTTCCTCGGTTTCAACCCGTCTGCCAGAGAATGGGATGCCGGCTTTGCGCAGTACTCTTTGCATTAATTGCGCGTGGGCCGCCACATCCTCGAGGATTAAGATGTGCAAATTTTTATCCACCCGTTCCCTCCTATGATCTAAAACTGATTGATTTTTTGTCGAAGATTTTTCTATCTTAGTTTTGCTAATAACAATGTATCTTCAACTACATAAGTGGGAGTAGTTTTTATGCAAAGTCAGAAACTTAAACAATCTCTCTTGCAAATAGCCGAGCAAATTACTGATTCGACAACATTAGAAGATGTTTACAAAGAGCTCGCGTTGCTTGCCGACATCGAGGAATCCGAGGAACAAGAAGCGAGAGGAGAAGTTTATACGCAAGCTGAAGTCGAGAAAATAGCAAAGCAATGGCAGTCAAATTAATGTCAAATTCCCAAAACCGAAATGCCAAAGGAAATCCAAATGACCAAATAACAAAATTTAGTGCTTGTTCTTTGGACGAAGTTTTGCACTTCTCCTATCCATCCATTCATACTCGTTTTTGTCATTGGGATTTTGAGCTTTACCCCGTTGGGTTTTGGGGTAATCACTTTACCTTCTAATGATTTTGCTTCCTTAGCCGGGTGGCGTATTCAAAAGCATCCAATAACGTCCCACCTGTGAAACCATCTGAACAAAATTACCAGCATTGACCGGTTTTACCATATAACTATTTGCTCCGAGTTGATAACTCTTCAAAATATCCCGATCATCATTGGAAGTGGTCAAAACCACAACCGGAATGGGTTTTGTTTTTTCATTGGATTTGATTCTACGCAACACCTCCAGGCCATCCACTTTGGGCAGTTTCAAGTCGAGTAAGATGACCTTTGGCGTATCTTCGATTTTGCGATGCGAATAGGCCTCGGTGGGAAACACAAAATCCAAGGCCTTGGCGCCATCGTGCACCACGAAAACGTGATCAGCAAGTTGGTGTTTTTTCAGTGCTCTGAGCATGAGTTCCACGTGCTGCTGATTGTCTTCAACCAAGAGTATTTCAGCAGAATTGGCGTTTATCATAACCTGTACCTTTTGTTGCTGTACAAAGTTGTAAAAATTTTCTCCTGATTTTACACTCTTATATAATTTAATTATCGTTGAAATTAATTCATAATTTTTCATCTACCCGAAATAAATACCAAATTGCCAAAGCTCAAATGCCAAATAAAATCCCAATGACCAAATGACAAAATCTATTGCTTGTTCTTTGGACAAAAATAATGATCTCTTCCCCATCCCGAATAGTAATAGTCGGGATGCTGTCCTCCTCGCTAAGTCATATTTCTTTTTGTCATTGGGATTTTGAGCTTGATTTGACATTTGGATTTTTACATTTGATATTCGTTTTTAGGGCAAAATCGAGCGCGGCAAGGTAAAGTATATCGTTGCGCCCTCATTAACCTTGCCTTCCGCCCAGACACGCCCGCCATGTCTGTGAATGATGCGTTGCACCAATGCCAGGCCGACCCCGGTGCCCTCAAACTCGTCGGCAGAGTGTAGGCGTTGAAACACACCAAACATCTTGTCCGCATGTTTCATATCAAAGCCAACGCCATTATCTTTGACATAGTAAAAAGTGTCATCCTGACTTTTCCCGGAACCAATTTCAATGACTGCAGTTTCTTTATGCGCCGTGAACTTGATGGCATTGGAAATTAAATTCATGAAGACTTGACGAATCATGGATTCATCGCTGTAAGCAGGGGGAAGTGTGCCAATATTAAATTGTATCTGACGTTCATCGTCGGAGATGTGACGCATGAGTTCGTCAACAACGGATCTTGCCAGCTTTTCCATGTCGATGTGTGTAAACTGCATTTCCTGACGCCCCAGGCGAGAGAATACCAGGAGGTCGTCGATGAGTTGTCCCATATTTTGCGTCTCGTTACAGATGGTTTGCAACACCCGTTTGCCTTCACTATCAAGTCGATCTGTGTAGTCTTCCAATAAAATGCACGCGAAGCCATCGATGGTCAGAAGTGGTGTTCGGAGGTCGTGGGAAACGGAGTAACTGAACGCTTCTAACTCCTGGTTTATAGCGGCGAGCTCTTCGGTGCGCTCTTCGATACGTTGGAGCATATGATTGAATGTTGTTGCCAGATGCCCCACCTCGTCGGTTGTCAACACCGGTGCGCGGGCATCCAGATCGCCCTGAGCCACTTTAACGGCGGTTTGGTTGAGAGTCAGGATCGGGTGGGTGAGCCGACGCGCCAGCCAGAACGTGAGCCCCACCAGGGCCACGATACCCATGAAACCAATGGTTAAACTGTAGGTCACGCTCTGACGCAAAGGCGCTAAAAGTTCCTCACGGTCGCGTTTAACCACCATGCCCCAGCCCCATTCCGGAGTCACAGGGATGTAGCAGTACGCAGCCAGAACCGGCTCGCCGCGGTAATCCTCGGCCTCGATGGTGCCTTTGTGGCCACTGGCAGCAAGTATTGCGGGTTTGGCCCGAATCTGATATCCAAGAGCTTCCGGAATGGTCCCATCTGCTAACGGGTGTTTGAGAGACAATAGACTTCTGACATCTTTGTTGACCAGCAGAACTTCGCCGCGCTCGCCAAGCCCCGCCCCGGTATAGAGCATTGGCCCAATAATATCATTGGGATTGACGTCCATGACCAATATCGCGACACCCTCACCTGCGCGATCGTTAATAATATGGCTGAAGTATAGCGCAGGTTGTTGATGCTCGGAAGCAGTCATGATGTCACTGATAAACACATCACTGCTGCCAAGGGTTTCCGCCAGAAAATTCTCATGGGGAAAATTGCTTCCTAGTTCGGTGGAATCTGTTGAGACCACAACCGTTCGGGTCTCTGCATCCACGATCGCGAGCTTGTTATAGAGCTCGTACTTTTGTTGCATGCACGCAAGGTGTGCCAGTAGAGCCTGGTAATCCTGCTCTTTGCGTACGCGATCCCACAATTCGTTGTCAGTGTACCCTTCAGCGAACAGGACATGAATGGTTACACAGAGGCGATCTACGGTCGCTACGGTCAAGCTGTTGTTTGCCGTCACCCGAATATCGTCACGCAGGTCTTCGATCCAACGCAGCAACCAATCTTTCTTGACATTTGCCACCAACTCGAGGCTCCGGAACGCTTCAGCTTTCTGTTGTCCCAGCCTGCCGGAATATGCCGCGAAGGGCAGGCCCATAATGTCTGTTAATCCTGCAGCAATCAGGATCATGGTGCCCATGATACTGAAGTAGACGGCTAATTTTGTTCGGATGCTTCCAAACAGTTTCCGGGGCGAATCAGAGAGACGCTTCCACTTATGCGCCGATTTCTGAGCCTGTTTTCGTTCGGTGATGTCTCGGGCCAGTGCAAGCATGAAGGGCTGTTTATCGGTCTTGAGTAGGGAAATTCGAACCTCCACCGGAAACGTCGTTCCATCTTTCCGTCGGTGGGTGCCCTCTAACGTAATCGGTTGATCGGGAATGAGCTGTGTTGTCAGTTTTTCAGGTCGTTCCAGTGGCACTCCTACAGAGACGTCCCACACTGACATAGCCAGCAATTCTTTGCGGGAGTAGCCCAGGCTCTTACATGCCTGCTGGTTCACATCGATGATCTTTCCCTCTGGCGTTATCAAAAACAACGCGTCTCCGGCGTGCTCTACCAGATTTCGAAACTGTACTTCACTTTCCTGCAAACCGGCCTCCTTTTGCAGCCCACTTTTCCTTGAGCTGAATTCGATGCAAAGCCATCGCTGTTTGATGGGCCAATGTTTCAAGGGTAGCACATTGGACTTCAGTAAATGAATCTTTGGCGTTTTTGCCCGCCAAAATGATTCCGTAGTCAATATTCATCGTTCGAAGCCGAACGAGAAGGATTCGATGCAACCCCAAAGAAGCGATTTTGGGTAAGTCCTGTTTTCGAATCTCAATTTCGCTACTCAGTTCCGGCTCATCTGTGACACTGGTTTCTGACATTTCGGATAGAAAGCGTGCAACCTCCCGTAGCACATCATTTCCAAGCCGGGTCTCCTTAGCATGACCAAATACCCGTTTTTTGAGCTCGAGTTTATCACGCAAGACCACAGCCCCGAACGTGACGTTTAATGCCGTTCTGATTGTACTGGCCGCTAGGTTGGCGATTCCTTCTGCCTCTGTTAGAAGATTGAGAGACGCGCCAAAAGCATGAAATGCTGAAAAATTGGGGGATAAAGTTACTTCCTTTGAAGATGTGCCGGACGTAGTTTTTGTCTTTAGTTCCTCGGACACTGGGATAAATCCTTCCACAACCTCTTTTTCTAAGATAAACCATTGAACATCTATTTTCAAGGATCGAATTAAATTGCGGCTCTGCAGCTGCGGCTTGGAGTAAGCTGCTGTCTTATATTCACAACAGCGCTACGCGGGGGGGAGTCTTTTGGGATGGTCGTATCCTACGTCGCTGCACAATGCCCATAGTTGTTCAGAGTCGCCTTCTTCCTCGAGTGAAAAAATCGCAGTGCTTATTTGTAAAGTGAGTTTGGTGCCCAACAATTGAAGTGAGTGCATATTAGGTACAGATAAAATCGAAGTGCTGCTCCTTGGAATTTAGATTAAATGTTTGATTTTTAAAGTATTGAACTTGAAGTTATAACAGAATTCCCATTATACGTTATTCCAGGCCGGATCAGCGAGCAAGGGAATGTGCGTTTATTGCACAGTCGGCGACCTTGTGCTCCGAAGCCATGTACCAATTCTACACATAACAGTGGGGCTTGGAGGAACGCAAGCATCCCTGGGACATCGGATATCCGCGAAAAAACAATCACTTAAAGAAGAACGAGATCGCTGGCATATCTGTTGCAAAATTGCCATGTTGACTCAGATCTCTTTGCTGAAATGCGTGTCTGGGTGGGAAGCCGTGTACAAAGAGAGAATCCGCGGCTCAGCCTGGCGTCTCTGAGGTGAGACGGTCTTTGACAATAATCGTAGGCCTTGCTCTTGAATTTTTGCAAAAAAATACTAATAATCCCATACGATTCTTGGTCAGGGAGACTGCGTTCATGAATCCACCTCCAATTGAAGAAACGATAGATTTTGGCACTGCGTCGGTGTATTTCATTGGCGTGCTTGTGGTGGTTGGCGTGATGCTGGGTCTGTCTTTTGTGCTGGGCCAGCGACATCGAGAAAGAGCAACCGGCGAGCCGTTCGAGTCAGGAATACAGACGACGGGATCGGCACGTTTGCGTTTTTCGGCCAGATTTTATCTCGTCGCCATGCTGTTTGTGATTTTTGATCTGGAAGCTGCCCTGATTTTTGGCTGGGCAGTGGCGGCACAAGATTTGGGTTGGGCCGGCTACTGGGGAATGTTGGTATTTGTAGTAATTCTGGCAGCGGGTCTGATCTATGAGTGGAAAGTCGGTGCTTTGGATTGGAGCAGCAAATCGAAACGAGCAAACCACATAACAACCAGACAAACGAAAGCTAAATTCAGATGATGATGAATCGCATTGAGTATCGCTCGGAAAGAGCAGTGCGTCCACAGGAGATTGAAACGCAATCGTTTCAGAAGGCGGTGCAGGAAAGCGTGGTACTATCTCGCTTGCAGGAATTGCTGGCATGGGGCCGAAAGAATTCCATGTGGCCCTTCAATTTTGGACTCTCATGCTGTTATGTTGAGATGGCGACCAGCATCACCAGCAAACATGATATCGCGCGTTTTGGCGCTGAAGTCATCCGTGGCACGCCGCGCGAGGCGGATGTTATGGTCATCGCCGGAACCGTTTTTCTCAAAATGGCCCCGGTCATCAAACGGTTGTATGAACAGATGATGGAGCCACGCTGGGTCATCTCGATGGGTTCATGTGCTAATTCCGGCGGCATGTATGATATCTACAGCGTTGTTCAGGGTGTGGACACGTTTTTGCCGGTTGATTTGTATGTTCCAGGCTGTCCGCCACGTCCGGAGACGTTCATGGAAGGGTTGACGCTCTTACGAGAGGCGGTTGGCAAAGAGCGGCGGCCTCTGAGCTGGGCCATCGGACCGCAGGGCGTGATCAAACCGGACAAAGTCTCTCTGCGTGAGCAAAAACGTCCGGAACGGCAGAAAATGAAGAGGATTACAGCCCCGGACCGTGTTTGACATGTTCGGCGGCAATGATCCTTGTGCAAATAGTGCCTAACATGTGAAAACGAAGAGGGCATCATGCAACTGGTTAGCCATATCATCGACAACAAGGGCTCAGAGGTTCATTCCGTGAGCCCCGAAACGACTGTTTTTGACGCACTCAAATTGATGGCCGACAAAAACATCGGCGCGGTAATCGTGATGGAGGATGATGAGGTCGTGGGCATCATGTCTGAGCGGGACTATGCCAGAAAGATCATTCTAAAAGGCAAATCGTCTAAGCAAATCCCGGTTCGGGAAATCATGTCAACGCGTGTGTTCTATGTCAAGCCCGAGCAATCCATTGAAGATTGCATGGCACTGATGATTGACAAGAGGTTTCGACATTTACCGGTCATGGAGAAAGACAAACTCAAGGGTGTCATCTCTATCGGTGACGTTGTCAAAGCCATCATCGCACAGAAAGAATACGAGATTGAGCAGCTTGAAAACTACATCGCCGGAAGATATTACTCACCAAGAGACAGAGAAGATTTGCGGGACCGGATGTGACGAAAATGGAGCTTAAATGACAGAACAAGACTCTGTTGTAACTGAGCTTAAAGAAACGTTTGGCGATAGCATTATCTTCCAGCAGGAAGTGCGTGACCGGGTACCGACATTATGGGTTAGAAGCGGCCGTATCTCTGATATTTTACATTATGTAAAAAACGACATTGATAAGCCGTTTGCCATGCTCTATGATCTGACGGCCATCGATGAGCGTAATCGGGAATATCGCGACAACCAGCCTGCAAGTCAATTTACAGTTGTCTATCACTTACTCTCCTTTGATCGCAATCAGGATCTGCGCCTGAAGGTACCGCTGAATAGGGAATTGCCGTCCCTGCCTTCTGCCATCAATCTGTGGCCTACTGCCAACTGGTACGAACGTGAGGTCTGGGACATGTTCGGCATCAAGTTTGACGGCCACCCTCATCTGCGCCGTATTCTGATGCCACAAACCTGGAAGGGACATCCCTTACGCAAAGAGCACCCGGCCCGCGCAACGGAAATGGGAACGTTTGAGCTGCCTGATGACAGACAGGACGCCGAACAAACTTCTTTGCAATTCAGACCGGAAGAGTGGGGTTTGGAGCCAAAGCATGAAGACACGGATTTCATGTTTCTCAATCTCGGACCACAGCACCCCGGTACGCACGGCGTGCTGCGCATTGTGTTGCAACTAGATGGCGAGGAAATCGTCGACGCTGTTCCTGATATTGGTTTTCATCATCGTGGCGCCGAGAAGATGGCAGAGCGCCAGACCTGGCATACGTACATTCCATATACAGACCGTGTGGATTACCTCGGTGGTGTCATGAACAATTTGGCGTACGTGCTGGCGGTGGAAAAACTCGCTGGCATCGAGGTGCCCGACAGAGCCAAAGTGATCCGGGTCATGCTGTGTGAGCTGTTTCGAATTGCCAGCCATCTGGTCTGGTACGGCACCTTTGCGCAGGATGTCGGCGCGATGTCGCCTGTGTTCTACATGTTCAACGACCGCGAGCGCATTTTCACGATCATCGAAGCCATCTGCGGCGACCGCATGCATCCGAACTGGTTTCGTATCGGTGGCCTCGCACAGGATTTACCCGACGGCTGGAACAAAATGGTGCAGGATTATCTCGACTACATGCCGAAGCGGTTGAAAGAATACGATGTGCTGGTCATGAAAAACCGCATTTTTAAAGGGAGAACAGTCGATGTAGGCGCATATACAAAAGAGGAAGCGATCGAGTGGGGGGTGACCGGCCCGGGCTTGCGCGCCTGCGGCTTTGAATGGGATTTCCGTAAGAAACGCCCTTACTCCGGATACGATCAATTTGAGTTTGATATCCCGACGGCAACAAAAGGCGATTGCTATGATCGCGGCATTGTGCGAGTCGAAGAAATGCGTCAGAGTCTGCGTATTATTCAGCAATGTGTGGATAACATGCCGGAGGGTCATTACAAATCCGACCATGCTCTCACCACGCCGCCGCGTAAAGACCGCACCATGCATGACATCGAAACCTTGATCAACCATTTTCTGAATGTAACCTGGGGACCGGTGATACCGGCAGGCGAGGCGTTCGTCGGAATTGAGGCGACCAAGGGTAACAACGGCTATTACCTGATCAGTGACGGCGGGATTCATTCCTATCGCACGCGCATCCGCGCTCCATCGTTTCC
>JABAHS010147898.1_pt2 | contig 14862 bp, 21 predicted proteins | sample 7062111 | NCBI WGS metagenome assembly JABAHS01 (sample SAMN14534600, study PRJNA622989) | marine sediment metagenome | biome: marine biome [ENVO:00000428]; feature: marine pelagic biome [ENVO:01000023]; material: deep marine sediment [ENVO:00002113]; isolation source: pool of 4 deep marine... | reverse complement strand
CTTCGGAGCGGAGTGGACGGTCGAGGATGAGACAGCGTTGTCGGCAGCCGATCTGGAATACGCAGCGCTGAATGCAAGGATCGACTCACTCCGAAAGCTGAATGATGGCCACCCCGATTGGCCCGCCCTGCGTGCCTACTGGGCGACCGAACTCAGCACGCGTGCTGAGTACGCAGAAGCGCTGGAGCGATTTGAGAGACGGCAGGCTGAGCTTGAGGAGGAGTTGGGCGACTGCACTCGTGGCTGAGCTGCCGCCGTCTAACAAGCGTTTGCAGCGGGCGCTCACGGTTCGGGGTAGATTCTTCTGTATGTTGTTCGTGGCGGTGTCGGGTTCCTCGAGGCGCCGCTGAAACGCAGAACCGTTAGGCCGCGCGTTCGATACTCCGGGAGCGAACTGCGTGTGATCAACAGAGCGCGACAGCTTGCCTTGATGCTCATACGATCCTCATCCTCTATTGGCCTCGCTTTTGCTTTCGTGCTATCGAGCGATTCCTGTATGTCGAGAACCGCATGGGACGCGAACTGTGATCGCACTGTCGTGTTCGACTCTGACCGCGATGGTAGCACCCAGATCTATCTGCTCGATGTCGACGACGGTCACTTACAGCAGATCACTTACTCAGCCGACAGCAGCATCTTCAACCGTACACCCGATTCGTCACCTGACGGAACTCACATCGTCTTTCAGTCCAACCGGTCTGGCCAGCCCGATATCTATATTATGCAGGCTGATGGGGGCCACGCGCGCCAACTAACGCACCACCCAGCCGACGATTATTCACCGGCCTGGTCCCCTGACGGAGACCAAGTTGCCTTTATCTCGAACCGGAATGAGACTTGGCAAATTTTCGTGATCGACGTGGACGGTTCGAATTTGAAGCAGGTAGGCCCGGACAATGCCTATTACCCTACCTGGTCTGCGGATGGAAAGCAGATTGCCTTCATCGCCGAGGGAGCGGGGGAGTGGGATATTTACGTGATGATGGCTGATGGATCGGCGACGCGGCCGCTCACGCAAACGACAGATGCCGCAGAAAGTGGTATCGCCTGGACCCCGCACGGGGAAAAAATCGCGTATGACGCTGTGCGTGACGGCAACTTCGACATTTACGTGATGACTGCAGATGGGTCGGATACTCAGAGGCTAACCGACCGCGAGGCGGTCGATGCGCGTCCTGCGTGGTCGAGAGACGGAGCAGAGATCGTCTTTCATTCGACGTCCGCCGATGATGCTGACCTTTGGGTGATGAAGTCGGACGGCTCGGATTTGAGGCAATTGACTTCAGGCGATGTGCGCGACGGCCATCCAGACTGGTGCGCGGCCTAACAAGCGCTTGCAGCTGGCGCTGCACCCTTTCGGGAACCGCCTTTGTTCCGTGGCAAGGTGAGTTCATTGCAGTTGGTGACATCGCGCTTCGGCCTCTGCTCCGTGGACCCCCGTGCTCCTCAGGGCGCAGCTGAAGCGCATATCCGTTAGACCGCTGGAACCAACCTTCTGGACAGGCTTCGGCGGATCCACGATCTTTGCGTACAGATCTTGGAAGAGCCATGAACACGGGCACTATATGCCAACTGTCGCTAGAATCGGGCCGTACAGGTTCTTTTTCTACAGCAATGAGAGCTCGGAGCCTCGCCATATTCACGTTCAGCGCGATCGCAGCTTGGCGAAATTCTGGCTCGATAAAGTAGCTCTGGCTTCATCGGTTGGGTTTCGGGCCCATGAGCTTCGAGAACTGGAACGCCTGGTGGTCGAGAACCGGCAGACATTTGTGGAGGCATGGGATGGATTCTTCGGTTCCTAAGACAGACCCACGAGCACAGCACGTCGAGATCACCGATGATGCTCTGATCGTCGATCTGGCTGATGGTCGGCGTATAACGGTACCTCTAACCTGGTTCCCCAGACTGCTCCATGCGACCGAGCCCCAGCGCCAGAAGTGGGAATTGCTGGGTGATGGTGAGGGTATACACTGGCCGGAGATAGACGAGGACCTCAGCGTGGCGGGCTTGCTGCAAGGGACTCCGGCACCGGAGGCTCCAGCGGTCTAACAAGCGTTTGCAGCGGGCGCTCAAGGTTCGGGGTAGATTCTTCTGTATGAGGGTCGGTGCGGCGTCGGGTTCCTCGTGGCGCCGCTGAAACGCGCACCGTTATGTGGACCCATACGTGGCCGGTGATTCGATCTGTTTTGATACTACCTGTTTGCCTGGTCCTTGGGCTCGCGGGGTGCAACCGAGAGCCCGAGCGAGCCGTCATCGTTACGGATAGTGCCGGAGTACGGATCACCATCAGCATCGACTCCCCTCGGGTTTTCGCGGAGGTTGACCCGCAGCCCGTGCTCAGTCTTGGCGGCCCCGATGCCAGCGGCCCGACTCAATTCTACCGGATTCAACACGTGCTGGTCGGTCCCTCCGGGAATCTCTGGGTTGCGGACGGACAGTCCGGTGAATTGCGGATCTTTCGTCCCGATGGGACTCACCTGGAGACCATTGGGGGCCTAGGGGAAGGGCCGGGAGAATTCGTTCGCATTCGCCTGCTCGACAAGTTCAACGGTGACAGCGTTGCTGTATGGGACGATGCGAACGCCCGGCTCACCGTGTTCGATGCTGAGGGTGGGCTTACCCGCACAACCAGGGTTTCCTCCGGCGACACTCCCCTGCCTCGCGCCTTTGACGTGTATCGCGATGGAACGATCCTCGCTCAGATCCCTCGCGTGCTGTCGGCGGGCGCACTTGAACCCGGCCAACTCCTAAGCGACACTGCGCGCCTGGTACGGATGGACCCCGAAGATTCCAAGGACGACCTGCAGGCGCAAGCTCCTGGCCCTGTGTGGCTATGGACCGGGCACAGCCAAGTCCCGATTCCTTTCACAATCAACGCCAGCTTCGATGTTCACGATGCAGCCATCTACCTCGTGGCTGGTCCGGTCTTCCGAGTTCGAGTCTTCCAAGATGGCCGCCTCTCAGAGGTCTTCGGTGTCGACAGGGCTCCTCGGCGCATCACTCAGGACGACGTCAGGGCCTATGAGGAGTTCACGGAGGAATTCATTCCCCAACCTCAGCGGCGTGAGTATCTGTCTGCACTGAGTAACCCGAGCCGTCCGAAGGTTCTCCCAGCATACTCGCGCGTTCTACTTTCCCCTGATGGCGAGGTTTGGACCCAAGTTTACTCTCCTGATTTCTTGGCGCCGAGTACGTGGGACGTCTACAGCGCCGGCCACGAGTGGTTAGGCCACGTCGACACCCCTGGAGGGTTCACCGTGACCAGTGTGATGCGCGATGGGCTGGTGGGTGTCTGGCGTGACGACGTGGGTGTTGAACATGTCCGAGTGTACCGAATCCGACCGGGTTGAGGGTCCACATAACAAGCGTTTGCACCTGACGCTGGCGCCGTTCGGGGGCGTCGGCTTTGGATTGTTATTCGGTCGTGTTCCGCGGTCAAGCCGCTCCGTGGTCGCGCGCGGTCGGTGCCGCGCAGGTGAAACGCAGAACCGTTAGGCGGCTCCTGCAACTGCAACCTAGAGGTCACTATGAACACCGACGCGCGCAAAGGGAATGAAGCGGCTGACCATCCTTCTCCAGAGGCGTATCACGTGTTCATAGGGGCAGAGTGGCGGGATCTGCATCACTCTCGGCTGCAAGAATGGAGTGCCCTCGGCGTGGTCGTTGGGGCACATTTCGCGATCTTTCAGGTGGTAAAGGTAGTGCGAGAGATTGCTCCAGAGATCGGTGTCGAGGTGTCCGTCTTAGTCGGTGCAATAGTCGCTGGGCTCTTTGCGGTTTTTGGGGGGTTGATCACGATGCGTCACAGACATTTAATGAGGGTCAAGCTTTACTGGATCTTTCAAGCAGAAGACAGGCTGGGATTGGTAAAAGACGACCGGAATCCTCGGGGAGTTTTCCCGCGCGAGGACGCTCCCCAAGAACCGGGATCCTGGAAAAGTCTAAGCTGGCCACGTCCGCTGTCCACCAGCGGACTGATTCTTTTCTTCTACGTACTGCTGCTTGTATTGGACCTGACAGCCTTGCTGCTTGTTATTCCATGATGCGCGTTACAGAGCCGTCTAACAAGCGTTTGCAGCGGGCGCGGCTGGGTTCGAAGTAGATTCTTCTGTATGAGGTTCAGTGCGGCGTCTTGTTCCTCATGGCGCCGCTGAAACGCAGAACCGTTAGGCGGCACCTGCTGGGGTTGTGGGAGAACAAGAGGATGAGCGAGGAGGTGGCGGATGATTCAGCGATGGATCACTCTCGTCGCGGCTGCCGCGGTTGCTGCATGCGTGGATTTCATCCCGAGCGTCAGACAGGTCGAACCGGGGGTGCTCGCTGTGGACACCGCACCAGGCGCGACGCTTGAGGTGCTCGACTGGGGTGGGACCGGCCCGACTCTGGTGTTCCTAGCGGGAGGCGGCCACACGGCTCACGAGTTCGATGAGTTTGCGCCTCGACTCACAGACACCTTCCGCGTCATCGGGATCACCCGTCGAGGGGTCGGGGCTTCCTCGGGCTCCCGGCACCGAGTGGCGCGAGACCGAATCACGGACATCGCGCGAGTGCTCGACGCCTTAGAGCTCGACTCGGTAGTGCTTGTCGGACACTCCCAGGGTGGCCTCGATGCTGCGCAGTTCGCCCAGGCCTACCCCGATCGGTGCATAGGCATCGTACACCTGGACTCAGCGTATCTTGGTGGGCCCGCTGGCGCCCTCGAGGAGATCTTCCGGCTAACGCCACCACCTGAGCCCTCACCGCCAACGCGACCGGATTCCGCGTCGACCGCAGCCATGCGGGCCTGGATCGAACGGACACAAGGTTTCCTGCTTCCAGAGTCCGAGATCCGTGCAGTCACTCGGATCGATGAGAGCGGACGGATCCTGGGCCCGGCTCCACGCAACACGAGCCCGAAGTATGACTGGTTTGGGAAGCTGCCAGCCCTTCGCTGGGAGTTGGTGGAGTGCCCCTCCCTCGGCCTCTATGCGGTTACTGCACCGCTCGAGACCTGGCTGCCCCACTACGCTACGCGCTACGATTCTCTGAGTGCCGAAGAACGCAGGCGGGCAGAGGCCTACGTACGTGCTTTCTCAGCTTGGACCGCCCAGCGACGCGAGGAGTTTGGTCGTCTGCCGCAGAATGAGGTCGTCGAATTCCACGCCTCGGGCCACTACTTCTTTCTCAAGCACCCTCAGCAGGAGCAGACGCTAGCGGCCATACGCCACTTCGTCTCCCGACTCGATTGAAGCGAGGTCGGATGTCAGGCTTGGCCGTGATCGATCCGAGGGTGCCGCCTGACAAGCGTTTGCAGCGGGCGCTCCGGGATCTGAGTGGATTCTTCTGTATGAGGTTCAGTGCGGCGTCCGGTTCCTCGAGGCGCCGCTGAAACGCACACCGTTAGGCGGCAGAGCTGGTCCGGAATCAGAGCGGAGGGAATGATGCGCTGCCTTTGTCTTCTCGCTATTCTCGTGTTCAGTGCGTGCAGTAGGGACCGGATCCATCAAGCGTCATTCGCTGACAGAGAATACGTAGCGGTTGAGGAGCTCCGTATAGGGAGCCCTGACGACGCCGAACTCGCATTTACGTGGTTCCGGGAGCTGGCGGTCGGTCCGGATGGCTCTATCTACACACTTCACCCTCAGGAACAAACGATCCGGGTCCATGATACTGAGGGCTCCTTTATCCGGACCGTTGGTCGACGGGGAGAGGGGCCCGGCGAGTTCAAGAGTGTTGGTCGGATGGGAATCCTGGGAGACACACTCTGGACACTGGACTTCGGGACGTACCGTTTCACTTTTTTCAGCCTGCAGGGCGAGTTTCTCGGCACCAGCCGGATCCCAGTCGATCTGGGCCAGTCGCTTGAAGAGTCGCCACCACGCCCCAACGGGTTGTTTAGTGACGGCTCGATCAGTGGCTCTTTCCCTGCGTGGTCTCGACTTGTGGCGAGGGGAGAGATCACAACTAACGCAATCCTCAAGATGGACTCCGCCGGCCAGGTCGAGGATACGATAGTCACCTACTCGGTTCAGAACACAACCTGGGAGGTGACGAACCCCGACAACCCGAACAGTTTTGGATCCTACCGTCCTCAGCCTTTCAGTGATACTGAGATCGTGAAGATTTCGGACCATGCACCACTGATCGTCCGCGTGAATCGTCGGGTCCCGGATGATCCGGCCGCCGCTTACTATCAAGTTGCAGCCTGGCGCTTTGACGGAGACACGGTATTCTCGCGAAGCTTTGCATACGACCCTGTCCCTCTCGGAGCAGCGCTCGTCGATAGCGCAGTGGATAGATTCTCGGCCTTTTTTAAGACACGAAGGTTCGCGCGTGCGCCGACACCCGAGCAGGCAGCGACCTGGGCAAGGCGTAGCCTGTATGTTCCGAAGTACCATCCTCCCGTCAGTGACATGATCATCGGTCAGGACGGTTCTATATGGCTACGCGGTGAGAGTTTGCCGGACTCGATGGCGGAATGGCGCATTCTATCCTCGGATGGGAAAGCAGTTGGCCAGGTTCATCTCCCTTCGCGATTCGGGATCATGGCGGCCACGCTGCACACGCTATGGGGAAGTGAGCTTGACGAGCTTGATGTTCCCTACATAGTGCGCTATCGAATCGTGCCGAAGGATGGTGCCGCCTAACAAGCGTTTGCAGCTNNCCGCACCAGGGCGCGAGAATCTTGGTTGCACGAATAGGCCAATCCGGCATTCGGTGGTCGCCACCCCATCTCGCGGCCTTGCTGATCCTCGTCGCGGCTGAATTGGGCTGCCCGAACGAAGAGCGGTGGACGCGTGAAGTGGCGGCAAGGCAGCCTCTTTGGACTGCGGAGACGGCCTGGACCGTACTGGCTGAACCAACTCTGGTTCTCGGCATGCCGGGTTCTGAGCCTGAAGCTCAGTTCCACGATGTCCGTGGTGCTATTACTCTTTCCGACGGTACGATCGTCATCGCCGAAGCTTCCACAGATCAACTCGTAGTCTTTTCCTCAGAGGGAAAGTTCCTCACCACAATCGGTAGGAGAGGGCGTGGGCCGGGCGAGTTCCGGGACCCAAACGATCTGTTTCTATTACCGGGTGACACGATTGCGGTGAGAGACTTAAGCACGTCCAGGATTACACTGTTCCTCGCAGACGGCGATTTGGTTGGGACATCGCGTATTGAAGGGCCGCTCCGACAGGTTCCGGGTCTTTTGACGGGGCATCGATTGGTGGCCTTCCGGGATATTCCGGGATTTGGAACGGGACTGCTGAGAGGACGCCCCTTCTACGTTTCCGTGCTCGACTTTAGCGGACAAGAGTTCGCTTCCGTCGGCCCCTTCGAGGGTCGTAGCATGTATCAGGTCCAGCGGGGCAACCTGAATCTTTCGCTTGATCTTATCTTTGAATCGCGGACGCATGTTGCAGCCAACCAGGATCGCTTCGCTGTAGGGAATAGTGGAGCCGATTCCGTGATGGTCTACGACGTCAACGCGGACCCTCTTCTTGTGATCCGGCTGCCTCTGGAAGCCCGCTCCGTGGAGGAAGAAGATGTCGAAGGTTATCTTGAACGGAAGGCTCCTCCGGGTGCGAGTCGTATAGACGCAGCTTGGCGAGAAGCCCATCTTCAAATGATCAAGGAGGTGCCGATCCCAGACCTGCTTCCGAGGTTCGCGGATCTTCGAATTGATCCAGACGGAAATCTTTGGGTTCAAGCTTATCCAGGGGTGGCTGCCTTAGATTGTTCTGGGGCTGTGTTTGGCGGTGGTGCCGGGCCCGTGGTCCGGCGCTGTCGTCGTCGCGCAGGCGAAACGCATATCCGTTAGGCTGCCTAAACACGTTCATGCGCGGGTCTAATAATGGGTTTGTACAGCAAGTACGTTCTCCCGAAACTTGTGCATCTCACCTGCAGCACGAAACCGAACATGCGGCAGCGGGAGAAGGTCGTACCGATGGCCCAAGGGACGGTCCTCGAGATCGGAATCGGTTCAGGCCTGAACTTCCCTTACTATGACGCTAAGCAAGTGAAGAAGTGCTGGGGACTAGATCCGGCGCCCGAGATGTTGAGGCTTGCCGAGAGGGTGGCCAGCTCGGTCCCATTTGACGTTGAGTTTCTCGAGGTCCCAGCAGATCGAATTCCGCTAGAAGATCGTAGCGTCGATACGGTTATCGTGACTTATACGCTCTGCACGATTCCCGACACGCAGCCAGCGCTCAGAGAGATGGCTCGGGTTCTGAATCCCAGCGGCCAGCTGATCTTCTGCGAGCACGGTGCCGCGCCCGACGCCAGTGTCCGCAGGTGGCAGGATCTCATAAACCCCCTATGGAAGAGTTTTGGAGGAGGCTGCCACTTGAATCGGTTGATCCCAGATCTGATTGAGAAAGGCGGGTTCCGGATTGACCGAATGGAGAGCATGTACATACCAGGTTGGCGTCCCGCCAGTTTCAACTACTGGGGCACGGCGGTGCCGGACCGGCGGTGAACTTCATCCGGCAGCCTAACAAGCGTTTGCAGCGGGCGCTGCCCGCTATGTTGTAGCTTCTTCTGTATGAGGTTCAGTGCGGTGCCGGGTTCCTCGTGGCGCCGCTGAAACGCAGAACCGTTAGGCCGCCGTGTTAGTTCGTTGCCTGTTTCGGGAGTCACTGTTGTGAACAGCAGACGTGCGGGCGCAGTTCTCGGATTCCTTGCGGCGTTGGGTTTTGTGGCGACGGCTGGACTGCACGCTACTGGCTATGGGTCTGTTTCGCGACTGGCCGGGGAGGCACCCGCTGAGTTAGCCCCCCTAATCCGTGCGCTATGGCTGTTCTTCTCGTTCGATCTCGTCATCTTTGGTCTTATCATTGCAGCGGTTGCGAACACACAGATGCTTGGTGGCTGGCTAATCGTTGTGATTGCTGCGCTCTGTCCGCTTGCAGCGGCAGGGCTGCAGATAGGATTCCTGGGTTTCATCGGGCCTACGGCGATTCTCTTGGGAATCGGGATACTCGCGCTTGTTGCAGGGGCGACCCTTCGCCTGGCGGCTAGCAAGTCTGCTGCGACGGCGGCCTAATAAGCGTTTGCAGCGGGCGCGGAGGAATCGCGGTAGATTCTCCTGTATGAGGTTCACTGAGGCGTCGAGTTGGTCACGGCGCCGATGAAACGCACACCGTTACGCGGCAGGCGGCTCCATTTTGGAACCTATCTAAGGCACGAACAGTTCAGGGTTCGGGCGTCTGGCGTATGAACGCAGGAGGTCCACGATGAACTCAGATTCTAGTCTCGATAAGAGACTTGTGATCGTCGGGCTTGCGGCGGGGGTTGCTGCCGTGGTGGTGTATCTGGCGCGGACGTTCCTGCCTTTGCCTGGCTTCCTTGGGGTCGGCTTCTTCATTTTCTTTGGTCCGCTATTGGTGGTAGCCTTCTTGGGGTTCCATCCCTTCATTAGCAAACCGCGTCTTACGGTTCCCGCCATCCTCGCTACGGTTTTCGGGGTGATTGCGGGGGCGACAAACATGATGTTCGCCGTGGTTCAGCTCACCAACCTGCACTACATCAGGGGCTATATACGAGCCGCCGAAAGCGAGGCTGCACAGGAGATATGGTGGAACATTCTCAACGGTGTGTTTACAGTCCAGAACGGTATCAACTACGTGATGGACTTCTTCTTGGATTGGACGGCATTCATGTACGCCGTACTCATGTGGAGTCACCCGAAGTTTGGCAAGATCTTCAGCATTCTTTCAGTTCTTTTCGTCGGTCCTCACTTTGTGATGAAGTTGATCACGTTTCCAGAGCCGCCGGCTGAAGCGGGCCTGTTTGACGCAGGGCCCCTCGTGGCTCTCTGGTTCGCGATCGTCCTTACACAGGTCGCCCGCAACCTGGATTGGATGGGTGAGGAGAAGCTTCCTGCCGCCTAACAAGCGTTTGCAGCGGGCGCGGCTGGGTTCGCGGTGGATTCTTCTGTATGAGGTTCAGTGAGGTATCGGGTTCCTCGTGGCGCCGCTGAAACACACACCGTTAGCGCAGATCCTCGACTCCGCCGACTGGTTTTTCCTTTGGAACGACCCGGCCGTCATCGAGCTTCCCGAGGTCATACGGTATCACGAAATGATGCTGGAGCTAGAGTTCTTCGGCGAGGATCGGTATCGGGAAAACCATGCAGATCTCGACGGCGATTCCATGCCTGAGTAGATCGCGGAATCCGCTCCCAGCTTGTGCAATGGCGGCTGCCCTCGTGGGCAGGGGCCACTCATGGCCCGGCGGCAAGCCGCCGCCCAAATGGTGGGTCGGACCGACGAACACGAGCATCGACGCTACGTCGGCGATGTGGGCGTTCTTCATGTCGCATCCGCTCCAGCAGCGGTAACAGGGGCGGCGGAACCTGCTGACCGACTCCAGCCGGTTCCGGATCAACACCGAACGCAACACACAGCAAAGGAGAGGCAATGCCGAATTCGCATCCGAACCAGCTCGAGATTCCCGACGGCCCCTCGCAGGACAACGAGGCGTTCGAGCTCGTGCGCATATGGTCCAGCGGGGATCATCAGTACTTCGTGATCAACGTCCAGGCGTTCGCCGATGAACCTGCGGTGTGGGGGATCTTCGCGCTGGATCTCATGAAGCACGCCGCTCGTGCCTATCAGGATCTCGACGGCCGGTCGAAGGAGGAGGCGTACAAGCGTGCCCTGGCCGGCTTCATGTCGGAAGCAGGACCCGACCGAGCCACTCTGACCGCAGGGCTTCGCTCCTTCATGTGCGCCGACACCGACGAGGTCGCGGCCGCCGTCTCGGTAGAAGCTCCGCGCTGACCCGTGAAGACTGAAGGAAAGTGAGCCGTCCGCATCTCGTTCGTGCCTAAACATCGGATCCTTCGATGTCACCAAAACGTTTCCTTCGCAGCGTGCTGGCTATCTTCGCAGGGATCGTCGCCATATCGGTCGTCGTGGAGGGGCTGGAATTCGTTCTCGTCGCGCTCGTCAGGGGCGAGCCCACGACTGAACCGGAAGCGTTCTACGCGGTGCGCAATGCCGCCTGGTTCCTCGCCGTCAAGCTGGTGTACAACACCGGCGCCGCGCTGGGCGCCGGCTACCTGGCGGCGCTGATCGCGGGGTACGCGGAATTCAAGCACGGTCTCGTGCTGGCCGCCGTGCAGACGCTTGCCGTGGGAGCATTTCGGATACGGCATCTACGAGCTGGCCACGGGCGAGTTGGTCGCACGGAGCTTTTGACGACCGGATGCCAATTGGTGTCATCGAGCCGTGCAGGAGGTAATCAGAAATTGCGGCGAAAACATCGCATCGGCGGCAGTCCCGCATGGTTCTGGAGGATTGAGGCCGGGTCGATGAGGGGCCCGTGCCTCTGGTCTTGCCGGCGAGAAGGGGGCCCGGTGGGTGCGGAAGGTGACCGAGATAGAGGTCCCGAGGGTGGGCTAGCGTGCGGCTTTGCGGCGGTCCACCGACGGCGAGGAATGATGTGAGCTGGGTCGAACGTTGGAAGCGATCGCGCCGCGGTGAGTGCCGCGTCTGCGGGGTCGCGCTGGCAGAAGAGCGATTGGCCGACTGCGTCGGCCGGTGCGGGGGTGTGCGGATCTCCTTCGACTCGCTTCCGGTTCGGGCCTGTCCGAGCTCGCACGAACGGCGCTACATCCATCCCGAGTTCGGATCCGCTCTCACCGACGCGCTCTTCCACTCCAGCGGCGTTCCGGTATCGAGAACCCGTACTCGCGACCGGCATCGCTGCCGCGCCTGCGGCGGCCGCCTCTCCAACCCGGGAATCGGAGCGGTCCACGTGCGAGGATCGATCGAGATCCTCGATCTCCCACCGTTTGGCGTGGAGCTGTCGGGTCCAGGAACGTGCTGTCCCGGCTGCGGGCAAGTGCAGATCTACGCGACGCGAGAATCCTCGGACAAGATTGCGGAGGCGATGGTGGACGCCTTCCGGTCCGTCGGTCTGAAGCCGTAGAGCCGATCGGGCGCGGCTTCCGGCTCGGCGACCTTGCTGATGCACGGCGTTCGGGTCTAGTCTCCTGAGTCCCTGTCAATCACGTCGCCGACACGGGAGGTGCCATGCGAAGCGAGATCCGTCACATCGAGCCCATTCGATTCGCCAACGTGGTCGCTCTGGTCTATGGGTTCTTCGGCCTGGTGATCGTGGTTCTGACGGTGCCGTTCCTCTTCCTGTCGGTCGCCATTCCAGGATCCGACGGGATGCTGTCGGCGGGCATCACGCTCGTTCTGGTCCTGCTGTACCCGATCTTCGGGCTGGTGATTGGGTGGGTAACGGGGCTGGTCGCCGCGGCGATCTACAACCTGGTCGTCCGCTGGGTGGGCGGCATCACCATCGAGCTCCGGACCGAGACCGCCATCTGACCGTGGCGGCCTGACCGAGCGTCGGCCGCTGGAGCTTGGGGCGGCTGGGAGTCGCGCCGCGCGACCGCATCCCACCACCAGCCGGACGAGAATCGGGCGCCCATGATCAAAGCGCTGGAAGCACTCGAGCAGTTGCGTGAGGGAAATCGTCGCTTCGTGTCGGAGACCCGGAGCGGCGAGGAGCTGAGCGACCGGCAACGCCGCCGCGAGCTGGTGGCGGGCCAGGAACCGTTCGCCATCGTGCTCGGCTGTTCGGACTCGCGGGTGCCGGCGGAGATCGTGTTCGACCAGGGGCTGGGCGACCTGTTCGTGATCCGGGTGGCCGGCAACGTCGTCGCGCCGTCGCAGGTCGGCAGCGTCGAGTTCGCGGCGGAGCGGTTCGGCACGCGGCTGGTGGTGGTCCTGGGCCACACCGGGTGCGGCGCGGTCCAGGCCACCCTGGAAGAGCTGGATCGTCCCACGGAGAGCCGGTCGCCCAACCTGCGCTCGATCGTCGATCGGATCCGGCCGTCGGTGGAATCGCTGTTGGAGACCGAGCTGCGACGCGACCCGGCCGCGCTGCTGCAGCAAGGGGTGCGGGCGAACATCCGGGCCTCCGCCAACCATCTGCGGCACGGGTCCCGGATCCTGGAGCGGTTGATCGAGCGCGAAGGGCTCGTCGTGGTCGGCGCCGAGTACTCGCTGGAGACCGGGGTCGTGGATTTCCTGGACGGCGTGCCTGAGACCGACTGAGGAGGTCTGCAGGTGATCATCGTTACCGGCGCCACCGGAAACATCGGCGGCGAGCTGCTGCGCCAGCTGAGCGAGCGGGGCGCCGAGGTGAAGGCGCTCTCGCGCGAGCCGCCGGACGAAGCGCCGCCCGGCGTCACCTGGGTGACCGCCGACCTGGCCGACCGCGGCGCGCTGCCAGGGATCTTCGACGGGGCGGATCGGCTGTTCCTGCTGACCGGGAACGTCGACGACATGGTGCCGCTGCAGAAGAACGCGATCGCCGCCGCGGAGAAGGCCGGCGTCGGCCACGCCGTCAAGCTGTCCGCGCTGGGCGCGTCGGACCACTCGAACTCGGTGATCGGGGTCTGGCACTACAACGTGGAGCGCGCGCTGCGCGCCGCCGACCTGGCCTGGACGATCCTGCGCCCGCACGTCTTCATGCAGAACCTGCTGGACCAGCGGGACTCGATCCGTGACGAGGGCAAGGTCCACTCGCCGTCTGGCGAGGCGCGGATCCCGATGATCGACACGCGGGACATCGCCGCGGTCGCGGCGGCGACTCTGACCGAGCCGGGACACGAGGGGAAACGCCACACGCTGACCGGGCCCGAGGCGATCTCCTACCGGGAGGCTACCGAGGTTCTCGCCGAGGTCCTGGGCCGGCCGCTGACCTACGTCCCCGAAAGGGAGGACGATGCGTGGCGCCGGCTGCGGCGACAGGGTCTGCCCCCGTGGCAGATCGGTGCCCAGCTCGCCCTGGCCGCCTACCAGCGCCAGGGCGGCGGCACGGAGATCATCACCGACGCGGTCGAGGAGATCGGCGGCCGGCCGCCGCGGACCTTCCGGGAGTTCGCCCGCGACCACGCCGCCGCCTTCCAGGCGGCGTGAATGCATGACGTCCGGCCGGCCGCCCGTGCCGACGCTCGAGCCCTCCAGGCGTCCGCTGACCGACGCGGAGCGGCGTCTGCTGGACGCGAAGATTCGCGATCTGGAATCGCGCCTGAACCGCGGCCCGAACGCCCTGGTTCCCGTCGCGATCGGGACCGGGGTCCTCTGGATCCTGACCCTGCTGGCCTCGGACACGGCGTGGCCGATCGTGACCGGCTTCTGGATCGTGGTCGGCACCGGGCTCTACCTGTGGGTTCGCCGCGATCTCACGAAGAACCTCGACGCGCTGCGGGAAATGCGGCACGCGTACGAGTCGGCGCGCCGCCGGAACGAGGCCGAGGTGTACGAGGTGAAGGCGAGCGGGTTCGCCGAATTCGAGGAATTCGAGGACGAGGGCGCATGCTACGCCTTTCAGCTCGACGACGATCGACTGGTCTTCGTCGTCGGGCAGCAGTTCTACCCCGAGGGCCGGTTCCCCAGCCACGACTTCTCGCTGGTGTACATCCTTGACGAGCGCGATTTTCCGGCCGACGAGGTGATCGAAAAGCGGGGGCCGCGGGCGGAGCCGACCCGAACGATACCGGCGGCGACCAAACTGCGGCTCGAGATCCCGGAGCACCTGGAGGTGCGGCACGGCCGACTGGACCAGCTCGAGGAAATGCTCTCGACTTGATGGCCGGCCGGTCACGGCCGCAGATTCGACGGGCTTCGCGACGGACACGAGTGACGAGCCGACGGGCTTTTCCACCAGCAAGAGAGGTCGTTAGCCGATGCGCTATTCTTTTGCGTTCCTGGCAGCGCTTGCGACGGTTTTGGCGGCCAGCGTCACACCGTCCCTGGCGCAGGTCGGCTCGAACGGCTTCGTCATCGAACGAGAGGCCACCATCGACGCGCCGCCGGCCCGGGTGTACGAGACGCTGGTCGAGCAGGTGGGATCCTGGTGGAGCTCCGACCA
>JABAHS010030977.1_pt1 | contig 14892 bp, 19 predicted proteins | sample 7062111 | NCBI WGS metagenome assembly JABAHS01 (sample SAMN14534600, study PRJNA622989) | marine sediment metagenome | biome: marine biome [ENVO:00000428]; feature: marine pelagic biome [ENVO:01000023]; material: deep marine sediment [ENVO:00002113]; isolation source: pool of 4 deep marine... | reverse complement strand
ATCGGCGCCGACGTCTCCCGCGAAGGCGTGCAGCGGGACCTGCTGCCGCTGGTCGAAGGCTGCACCGTCAATACCAAGTACGGCATGGTGCGGACCGATCACATCCTGTTTATTGCTTCCGGCGCGTTCCATGTGTCCAAGCCGTCCGACCTCATCCCCGAGCTGCAGGGTCGCTTCCCGATCCGCGTCGAGCTGAAGTCGCTGACGACGGAGGACTTCGTCCGGATCCTCACCGAGCCGGACGCGTCGCTGACGTCGCAGTACCAGGCGCTGATCGCGACCGAGGAAGTCGATCTCGAATTTACCGAGAGCGGCGTGCAGCGGCTGGCCGAGGTCGCGTTCCACGTCAATGAGAACACCGAGAACATCGGCGCCCGGCGCCTGCATACGGTGATGGAGCGGCTCCTTGAAACGGTTTCCTTCGAAGCATCGGACAGAAGCGGCGCGTCGATCACGGTCGACGCGGGCTACGTGGACGAACACCTGACCGAGCTCTCGAGGGACGAAGATCTCAGCCGCTACATCCTTTGATCGTGACGATGGATCCCAGGCCCACAGATATTCGATTGCGGAAAAAGTCCCGCCTGCTGTCGGTCCGTTTCGACGATGGCCGTGAATTCGAGCTGCCGTTCGAATACCTGCGGGTGTCGTCGCCGTCCGCCGAAGTGCGCGGCCACGGGCCGGGCCAGGAGGTGCTGCAGACCGGCAAGGAGAATGTGCAGATCACCGCGCTCGATACGGTCGGCCATTACGCACTGCGCATCGTCTTCGATGACGGTCACGACACGGGTCTTTACACCTGGGCATACCTTTATGAGCTCGGCGCCGAACAGGGCGCGCGCTGGCAGGCCTATCTCGACCGCCTGAGTGAGGCGGGGTATGCTCGTCAGCCCGATTGACCTCCGGCCCATCGATGAGCAAAGGCACGACACATTTCGGCTACGAAGCCGTCGCCGTTGAGGACAAGGCGCGCCGCGTTCGCGGCGTCTTCGACTCGGTCGCCGGAAATTACGACCTGATGAACGACCTGATGTCGGCCGGCCTGCATCGACTCTGGAAGCACTTCACGGTCGAGCAAGCCGCCGTCAAGCGGGGCCAGGCGGTGCTCGATCTCGCCGGCGGCACCGGCGACCTGGCGGCGAGGTTCGCCGGCAAGGTCGGCAGCGAAGGCCGCGTGGTGCTGGCCGACATCAATTTCGCCATGCTCGAAGAAGGCCGACGGCGGCTCGTGGACAAGGGCGTCTCCGGCAACCTGTCGATCGTCCAGGTGGATGCCGAGCACCTGCCATTTGCCGAGGACAGTTTCGATTGCGTGACGATCGCCTTCGGGTTGCGGAACGTCACCGACAAGGAAGCAGCGCTGCGCTCGATTCACTCGGTTATCAAACCCGGCGGCAAACTGCTGGTCCTCGAGTTCTCGAGACCCGCGGATCTGCTGAAACCCGCCTACGATCTTTACTCGTTCAAGGTACTGCCGACGCTCGGCAAACTGGTGGCCGGCGACGAAGCGAGCTACCGCTACCTGGCCGAGTCCATCCGCGTGCATCCCGACCAGGACACGCTGCTCGGCATGCTGCAGGACGCCGGCTTCGAACGCTGCCGCTATCACAACCTGGCCGGCGGTGTAGTCGCCTTGCACGTCGGTTACAAACTCTAGGCCTGATGAACGCGCTCGCTTCACTGGTGCGGCCGGCCGCGGCGATGATCAACCGCCAGATTGCGGCAAAGACGCCGGCGCGCGAGATTTGCGACGAACTCGATGGCCGTACCTTTGCGCTCCGCGTGCAGGACTCGGCGCTCGCCCTGTACCTGTCGGTCGACAGCGGCCGCGTGGTCATATCGGGCGATTATGTCGATGAGCCGGACGTCGTTGCGACGGGCTCGCTGATCTCCCTGGCAAGACTCGCGGGCCCGGCAGGTGAGGACCTCGTCCGCGATGGCGCGGTGGATATGTCGGGCGACGCCGTGATCGCCGGTGAGTTCCGGAAACTGCTGCGCTACGGACAACCGGATTTCGAGGAGGAACTGTCGAGCGTCGTCGGTGATGCTGCGGCGCACGGCATCGGCCAGTTCATTCGCGGCATCGGCGACTGGACGCGTGACGCTAGCGCCACAATGCAGCAGAACGTCGGCGAATATCTGCAGGAGGAGAGCCGGGCCGTGCCGGGCAGGCACGAGGCCGATGCGTTCCGCGACGACGTCAATACGCTGCGCGACGATGTGGCCCGCTTCGAAGCGCGACTCCGCAAGTTAGAGGAAGGGCACAGCTGATGATCCGGCGGCGCAAAACGCTGATGCGGATGATCCGTATTCAACGTGTGCTGGTCCGTCATGGTCTCGACGAGATCATTACCGCAACCCACTTCCTCCGGCCGCTGCGCTTCCTCTTCTACCTGTTCCCGAGGGCGAAGGACGTGTCCGAGCCCCTCGGCGTACGGATACGCATGGCCCTGATCGAGCTTGGCCCGATCTTCGTCAAGTTCGGCCAGGCCGTGTCGACCCGCCGCGACCTGCTGCCGCCCGACATCGCCGACGAACTGGCGATGCTGCAGGATCGTGTACCGCCATTTCCTGCCGACGAAGCGAGAGCAATACTCGACGACGCTTATGGTCAGTCTGTCGACGAAGTTTTTGCGCGCTTCGACAGGGAACCGTTCGCGGCGGCCTCGATTGCACAGGTTCATACCGCGGCACTGCAGGACGGCACCGAGGTCATCGTCAAGCTGCTGCGTCCGCGTGTGCGTGAACAGATCGACTGCGACCTCGACGTGCTCTATGCCCTCGCGGATCTCGCCGACCGTTACTGGGAACTGAGCAAGCGGCTGCGGCCGCTCGAAGTCGTCGCCGAATACGAGAAGACCATCATCGACGAGCTCGACCTGATGCGGGAGGCGGCAAACACGGCCCAGCTCAAACGCAATTTTGCCGGCTCGGACATGCTCTATGTTCCGGATGTCTACTACGACTATTGCCGGCCGCAGGTACTGGTGCAGGAGCGCATCAACGGCATCCCGATCAGCGACATGGATGCATTGCGTGAAGCGGGGGCCAATATCCAGGTGCTTGCCGAGAATGGCGTCGAGATCTTCTTTACGCAGGTCTTCCGGCACAACTTCTTTCATGCCGACATGCACCCGGGAAATATCTTCGTCATCGTCGACGACCCCGAGAAACCGCGGTACGCGGCCGTCGACTTCGGCATCGTCGGCACCCTGAGCCCGACCGATCAGAAATACCTGGCCGGCAACTTCCTCGCTTTCTTCGATCGCGATTATCACAAGATCGCGAAGCTGCACATCGATTCCGGCTGGGTGCCGCCGGAGACCCGCATCGACGAGCTCGAAACGGCAGTGCGCTCGGTTTGCGAACCGATCTTCAACAAACCGCTGTCGGAGATCTCCTTCGCGCAGGTGATGATCCGACTGTTCGAGACGGCGCGCCGCTTCAACATGGAGATCCAGCCGCAGCTGATCCTCCTGCAGAAGACGCTCTTCAATATTGAAGGTCTTGGCCGCCAGCTCTACCCTGAGCTCGACCTGTGGAAGACGGCGCACCCTATCCTGCGTCGCTGGATGGAGGACCAGGTGGGACCGCGCGCTGCCCTCGAACAGCTGAAAGACGATCTGCCGCAGATACGCGAGTCCCTGCGCGAGCTGCCGGGCATCGTCCGCTACCTGTCTGACCAGGTCGCGAACGAGCGACGGCTCTTCGAATTCGGCTCGCCGGAACTCGCAGAGATTCGCGAGCAACTGAAGGCGGAGCAGCGTCAGCGTTTCCTGCTCGCGACGGGTGCGACCGGCGTGATCTCCGGCACGCTCATCCTCACCCTGGCGCTGACCACCTGGCCCGGCTGGCTGCTGATCGCGGCCGGCGCCCTGGCGGCATTTGCAGGTCGCCCCGGTCGATAAGCAGCCACTATTGCCTCGCTGGCCTCGCGATATACTTTTGCACGACGCCATACAACACCAGAGTACATGCGCCGCGGAGACAGCATGACTGACCAGGCCCATGCCGAGTTCACGCGACGCATCGCGAGGCTGGGCGCGGGTGGGGACGATGAGGCCTGCGGCAAGGCCGGGAAATCGCTGCGGGAATACGTCGCCGCGACCAGCAAGCCGGCCTTGAAGAACGTCCTGCACGTTAAGCGCGAGGACTTCCGACAGTTCTACGTAGCGGGCAAATGACGGTGGGCGACGAGGTAAAACACCGGCGCACGATCAGGAGCTTCGTCCGCAGGGCCGGACGGATGACCGAGTCGCAGACCCGCGCGCTGGACGAGCTGTGGCCGGTCTACGGTATCGAGTTCGATCGGGCGGTACTGGATCTCGACGCGCTGTTCGGCCGCCGAGCCGAGCGGGTGCTTGAGATCGGTTTCGGCAATGGCGACACGCTCGTGCAGGCGGCCGCGGCAAGTCGGCTCACCGACTTCATCGGTATAGAGGTACATGAGCCCGGCATCGGTCACTGCCTGATCATGGCGCGTGAGGCCGCTGTCGAGAACCTGCGCGTCATCGCGCATGACGCGGTCGAAGTTTTGCAGCAGCAGATCCCGGACGGCGCGCTGTCCAGGATCAACCTCTACTTTCCCGACCCGTGGCCCAAGAAGCGCCACCACAAGCGTCGCATCATCCAGCCCGCGTTCCTGGCACTCGTCGCCAGCAAACTGCGTTCGGGAGGCACCTTCCATATCGCCACGGACTGGGAGAACTACGCGGAACATATTGACGCTGCCTTTGCAGCGTGCGCGTTTTTTCGCCTCGATGCCCGCAGGGAGCATTCGGGCGACGATCCTCTCGACCGCTTCACGACGAAGTTCGAGCGTCGCGGCCTGAGGAAAGGTCACCGCATCTGGGACTGGCGATTCGTCCGAAACTGACCGGATGTTACAAAGCCGGCCAAAACCTTGCGCAGCGGCTCAAGTGGTCTATAAATAAAAGACATCTCTCAACACGAGGTCAATCGATGCCCGCGCGCGAGGCCATTCCTGTACCCGATCCGGCGATTGGCCGCTGGTATCGGCGCAGCAACGGCCAGTTGTTCGAGGTCGTGGCGCTGGATGACGACGATGCGACGATCGGGCTGCAGTTCTTCGATGGCACGATCGACGAAGTAGACCGTGAAACCTGGCCAAAGCTGTTGATAGAGCAGGTCGCGGCGCCCGAGGACTGGTCGGGCTCGGTGGACATGGACCCCGAAGATTACTCCGGCAAGGAAGACGGCGAGATGCCGCTCGGCTACCACGATCCTCTCGAATTTCTCGAGAAACGCGACTAGCGCAGGCCGTCGGGGCCCCTGACCACGACATCACCTGCACGGATTTCGACAGCGACCTTGCGGAGCGACCTGCCCTTGCACGGCCCACCGCTGCACAGGCCCTCCGCGACGGTGTAGGTCGCACCGTGCGACGAACAGATGATCTGCCGGCCGTCTTCGGTCAGGAACTCGTCGGGCTTCCAGTTGAGCGGATGGCCGACGTGCATACAGAAGTTCTGGTACGCATAGAGCTTGTCGCCCTGGCGCACCACGAATCCTCGAAACGGCCAGTCGCCCTCACCGATCCGGAACTCCCGGCAGCCCGGATCGTCGAGCTCCTCGAAGCGGCAGACGGTAACCTCGACTTCCGGGCGCTCACCCATTGTTTGCCTCGGCGCGCAGGTAGCGGGCTACGAAAACCGACAGCAGAATCGTCGGTATGCCGGTAGCCGCCGCGTAAAAGAAAAAGTGGAGCCAGCCGATCGCCATCTGCACGTCGCCGGAGAAGCCGGCCAGCAATTTGCCGAAGAACGTGCTGATCGAACTGAGCAAGGCATATTGCGTCGCCGTGAACTCGACGTTCACGAGACTCGACATGTAGGCGATCATGACCGTCGAGCCGAAGCCGATAGCGAAATTGTCGAAGCTGATCGTCAGCGTCAGCAGTGACAGCAGTGGTCCTGACACGGCGATCAGCGCGAAGAACAGGTTGGTGCTGACGATGACGACGGACGCGGCAACAATGCAGTTCGCCAGACCGTAGCGAACCACGGCAACCGCACCGGCAGCCGCGCCGACGATCGACACCCAGAGACCGTACCCCTTCGAAATGATGCCGACCTGGGTCTTGGTGAAGCCGATATCCTCGTAGAACGGCATTGCCATGATGCCGAGCACCCGATCGCTGATGTAAAACGACGCGATGAACGCGAGGAAGACAAGCGACCAGTTCCGGTACCGCCGGCCGAAATCGATGAACGGCTCAACGACCGCGATATAGATCCAGCGACGACATTTCTCGATGACATTGCCGCGAATCTTGTTGGCGAGCGACTCGCGGGCGACAGGCTCGTCGCATAACAGGGTCGTAACCAGCCCGATCACCATGCAGGCAGCCATCGCCTTGTAGGCTGCCTCCCAGGAAGCGTTGTCGGCGATGATCAATGCGCCGGTCGTCGCCATCAGGACGCCGACACGGTAACCATACTGGTAGGACGCGGCCATGACGCCCTGCAGCCGCACTTCGGCCGACTCGATCCTGTAAGCATCGATAACGATGTCCTGGGTCGCCGACATGAAGGCAACCGCCAGCGCGATACCGGCGAAGACGGCAATCTCCAGCGCCGGGTCTGCGACTGCGAGCGACATCAGGCCGGCCATCAGCGCCAGCTGCGAAACCAGCAACCAGGCGCGGCGATGCCCCAGCCAGCGGGACAAGCCGGGCAAGCGAACCGCGTCGACCAGCGGCGACCAGAGAAACTTGAAGCTGTAAGCGAATCCGAGCCAGGCGAAGGTACTGATCGTGCTGCGCTGGATGTCGGCCTCGGCGAGCCAGAACGTAAGAGTGGAGTACACCAGGGGGAACGGCAGACCCCCGGAGAAGCCGAGGAAGAAGATGATGAGAACCGGCCGTTTCAGGTAGTAGCGCCAGCCGTCGACCGTTTCATGGGCTGCCGCTTCTGCCGTCACAGGCGGTAGTCCATGGTCAGCGGCGCGTGATCCGAGAATCGTTCGTCCTTGTAGATGTCGGTGCGGATGACTTTGTCCCTCAATCCGGGAGTAACGACCTGGTAGTCCAGCCGCCAGCCAACATTTTTATCCCAGGCTCGTCCGCGATTCGACCACCACGTGTACTGATCCGGCTCCTCGTTCACGACTCGGAATGCGTCGACGTATTTTTGCGTACCGAACAGGTCGTCCATCCACGCGCGCTCTTCCGGCAGGAATCCGGAGTTTTTCTGGTTCGACCGCCAGTTCCTGAGGTCGATCTGCTTGTGGGCAATGTTCCAGTCGCCACAAAGTATGTATTCGGCGCGTCGTCGCCGAAGCTTCTGCAGGTACGGCGTGAAGTCGTCGAGAAAACGAAACTTAGCCGCCTGCCGCTCCTCGCTGGACGATCCCGATGGCAGGTAGACGGAGACGACGCTGACATCACCGAGCTGCACCTCGAGGTATCTGCCCTCGTCATCGAACTCCGCGACCCCCCAGCCGCGGACGACCTTCCTCGGTTTGTGCCGGGTATAGATTGCGGTGCCGCTGTAGCCTTTCTTAACCGCGTCTTCGTAGAAGCAGTGATATCCCTCGGGCCGGAAACAGGGATCGACAAGCTGATGTTCCTGCGCTTTGGTTTCCTGGATACAGACGACGTCCGCATCCTGTTTTTCCATCCACTCGAAAAATCCCTTGCGGGCGGCGGCACGAATGCCATTTGCGTTCAGGCTGATGACGCGGAACAAATCAACTTCTCCCTGTATCGTGAAGTGCGACAAATGCGTGGCTTACTTACAGAATTCACCAGGTTGCTGTGTCATACTCGACGCCGCTTTCGGGGACGAGAGGCGAACCCCAGGCGAGCCATGATACCGAAGCTGAGGCCGGGTCCAACCAAATGCGCGCATACAAGCAGGAGTTTCTCGAACTGTCGCTGGAGCTGGGTGTCCTCCGGTTTGGCGAATTCACGCTCAAGTCGGGCCGGGTCAGCCCTTACTTCTTCAATGCCGGCCTGTTTTCCTCGGGCTACGCCGCGGCGAAACTGGGACGCTACTATGCCTCTGCCATCGCCGACTCCGAAGTCGAATTCGACATGCTGTTCGGCCCCGCTTACAAAGGGATTCCGCTTGCGACACTAGCGGCCGCCGCGCTCGCGGAGCACCACGACGTGGACGTGCCGTACGCATTCAACCGCAAGGAGGCCAAGGATCACGGCGAGGGCGGCAACATCGTCGGCGCACCGCTGGCCGGCAAGGTCCTGATCGTTGACGACGTGATCACGGCGGGTACGGCGGTCAGGGAAGCGCAGCAGATCATCGTGAATGCGGGCGCCGAAGTTGCGGGGCTGGTGATATCGCTGGACCGCCAGGAAGTGGGTCAGGATGGCAGGTCCGCCGTCCAGGAGCTCGAAATCGCGCTCGGGATCCCGGTCATCAGCATCGTCCAGCTGGAGGACCTGATTGAATTGCTCGAGGAATCCGGGGAATACGAGGAATTTCTTGAGCCGGTGGTCAAGTACCGGGAACAGTACGGCGCCTGATCGTAAGATACTGAATATATTATTAAATTTGGCGTTCTTCACGGAACGCCGAGCGCCGGGCAGGCGCGAAATTCGCGAACCAGTCCCTCTTTGTACCAGCGAGATTGTGTGATACTTGCGCCATGAAAACCGTCGGCCTTACAACGCTCCTGTTCCTCTGCCTGTCGGCTGGCGTCGCCAACGCCCAGGCACCCAAGCTCTATCGCTGGGTCGACGAAAACGGCGTCGTCCATTACGGCGACAGCATCCCGGCCCGCTATGCGGAACTCGAGCGCCAGGTGGTGAACGAGCACGGCATCACGGTCGACGTAATGCAGGCCAAGAAGACGGACGAGGAACTGGCCGAAGAAGCGCGCCTCGAAGAGCTGCGTGCCGAGGCTGAGTTGCAACGGCGACGTGACCAGGCGCTACTGGCAACCTACCTGACCATCGATGAGATCGAGATGCATCGCGATCGTCGCGTCGAGCTGTTCCAGGCGCAGTCGCGCGTGACCGAACTCTATCTCCGCAACCTGCAGCGGCGCATGGACTCGCTGCGTGAAGAGGCGTCGAAGTTCCGGCCGTATTCGGAGGACCCGGAGGCCCCGATGATCGATCCCGATCTCGCGGACGATATGCAGCAGACCAGGGATACGATTGCCCGCCACGAGGAAAACCTGCGTAAGTTCGAGGCTGACGAGCAGAATATCGTCGCTCGCTTTGAAGGCGATATCGATCGCTTCAAGAAGCTCAAAGGGTTGAACTGAAAAACCCGCATCCCGTATAAGAAAAGGCCGCGTCACCGCGGCTTTTTTAATTCTGGCCCGAGTGCCCGAAGCCGCCGTCGCCGCGCTGACTGTCGTCGAACTCCCGCACGATGTCGAACTCGACCTGTTCGACCGGCACGAACACCATCTGCGCGATGCGCTCGCCGGGTTCGATAGCGTAGGTCTTGCTGCCGCGGTTCCAGATCGAAACGAACACCTGCCCCTGGTAGTCGGAGTCGATCAGGCCGGTCAGGTTGCCGAGCACGAGCCCGTGCTTGTGACCGAGGCCGGATCGGGGAAGGAGCACCGCGGCGAGTCGGGGGTCTCCGATATGGATGGCGAGACCGGAGGGCACCAGCACGGTGTCGCCGGGCGCAACGGTCAGGGTCTCGTCGATGCAGGCGCGCATGTCGAGCCCTGCGGACCCCTCGGTCGCATAGTGGGGTAACGGGAAATCATCCCCGACCCTCGGGTCAAGAATCTTCAGCTGAATAGATCGCACGGTTCTTTTTCTTTTTCAGTCCCTGGCCGCGATGGTCGGCAGCTCGGGCTTGGTCTCGTCATGCCTGTCCACCGCGTATCGCTGCGCGATCAGTGTTGCCAGGTTGCGGGCCAGCTTAGCTTTATCTCGTTTCGAAAACGACTTTTCGCCACCGTTCCAGAATACATCGACGGCATTGTCGTCGGCATCGAAGCCCAGGTTTTCGCCGACCAGGTTGGCAACGATCATGTCGACCTGCTTGCTCTCGAGTTTGCCTGTTGCATATTCGCGAAGCCTGCCTGTTTCCGCCGCGAAGCCGACGGTAAACGGGCCGCCGGGCAGCGCCGCGACCGATGCGAGGATGTCCGGATTCTTCTCGAGCTGCAGCGACAGACCTTCATCCGTCTTCTTGATTTTCTCTGCCCGGACGTCGGCAGGCCGGAAATCCGACACGGCCGCGGCGGCGATGAAAATGTCCGCATCGCCGACATGCGAATGGACGGCTGCGTGCATCTCGCTGGCGCTCTCGACGGGCAGCACGTCGACCCCTGCAGGGGCCGCAATACTGACCGGGCCACTAACGAGCAGGACCCTCGAGCCCGCGTCCCGGAACGCGGCAGCGAGCGCATACCCCATCTTGCCCGAGCTTCGATTGCTCAGGTAACGAACCGGGTCGATCGCCTCGCGCGTCGGCCCGGCGGTAATGATGACGGTCTGTGCCTCCAGCGCAGGGTGCGGTCTTTCGTCCACGATCGCCGGACCCAGCAAGGTCGCAACGATGTCGTCCGGCTCGACCATGCGTCCCGGCCCGGTCTCGCCGCAGGCCTGGTCGCCCACCGCGGGCCCGATGATGCGATAGCCACGCGCCTCGAGCGTGCGACGATTGTCCTGCACGGCCGGGTTGGCCCACATAACGTGATTCATTGCGGGCGCGATCGCGATCGGCGCCTCGGTCGCCAGGCACAGGGTCGTCAACAGGTCGGGCGCGCTGCCTGCGGCCAGCCGGGACATGATCTCGGCCGTCGCCGGCGCGATCAGCACCAGGTCTGCCCAGCGAGCGAGCTCGATGTGGCCCATCGCCGCCTCGGCTTCCTTGTCCCAGAGATTCTCCCGGACCGGCAGGCCGGATACGGCCTGCAACGTGGTCTCGGTGACGAACTCGCGCGCACCACGGGTCAGCACCACCTGCACCTCGGCGCCCCGCTCCCTTAACCGGCGGACGAGTTCGGGCGTTTTGTAGGCGGCGATGCCGCCCGTCACACCGAGAATGATCCTGGTCGCTGTCATGGTCGAATTCCCCTCCGGGGGCTGGAAAGCTTAGCCCGGCGCGTGACCGTAATGCCAGCAAATCGGCCCGCAGCGGTCAGATTTGCGGATTGTCTCACACGCCAGAGGGACGCAGTCTGTTCGTTTCCGGCGATTTCAAGGGACAGGGAATGTCTGTGGCATGTGGGGAGAGCGGGCAGCGGGCCGCTGTCGGGGCGAGCGGGGTTGCAGGCCTGTCCGACGGCGAGCTGCTGTCGATCCTGTTTCGGCGAGGTTCCCGGCAGGTCGGCGCCGTCGCCCTTTCCGGTCGCTTGCTGGCGCACTTCGGCGGCTTCCGGCGATTGCTGAACGCCGGTCCTGAGGAGCTGAGCGATGTGCGGGGGATCGGCGAAGCCCGGCTCGCCACCCTGGCCGCCGTGCGCGAGATCGCCCGCCGTTACTTCGAGGAGACCCTGCCGGTCGGCGCGGCGATCCGCAGCCCCGCCGATACCGAGACTTTCCTGCTGGCGAGGCTCAGGGACCGCCAGCACGAAGTCTTTTGCTGTCTTTTCCTGGACAACCGGCACCGGGTACTGGGCTTCGACGAGCTGTTCCGCGGCACGATCGACGGCACGAGCGTCTATCCACGGGAGGTCGTCAAGCAGGCGCTGCGGATCAATGCCGCGGCGGTGATCCTCGCCCACAATCACCCGTCGGGCGTCGCCGAACCGAGCCAGGCCGACGAGCGCATCACTCGCCGCGTTCGCGCGGCGCTCGAACTCGTGGATATCCGTCTCCTCGACCACCTGATCATCGGCGACGGAACCAGCGCTTCGCTGGCCGCCAGGGGTATCATCTGAGCCATCGAGACCGCCCTTGATTGGGCCCCTCCGGGCTGGTATAAAGTCCCGCTCTGTGCCCGCAGCCAGCGGGCATCCTTTTGTAAAATCAGAGACTTAGCAATGTCCAAGGTATGCCAGGTCACCGGGAAACGCCCGCAAACGGGTAACAATGTCTCCCACGCACACAACAAGACGCGCAGGCGGTTTCTACCCAACCTGCAGTACAAGCGTTTCTGGGTCGAGTCCGAGCGCCGCTACGTGCGCCTGCGCGTGTCGCACAAGGGCATGCGGATCATCGACAAGCACGGCATCGAGAAAGTGCTGAGCGACCTGCGCGAGCAGGGCCAGCGAGTCTGACGAGGAGTTTCCGGGATGGCAAAAGGTATTCGCGAAAAGATCAAGCTGGTGTCCAGCGCCGGCACCGGCCATTACTACACGACGGCCAAGAACAAGCGGCTGCATCCTGAGAAGATGGAGACTAAAAAGTATGATCCCGTGGTTCGCAAGCACGTGATCTACAAGGAAGCAAAGATCAAATAAGAATGGATTCAGAAGCCCGCGTCAGCGGGCTTCATCGTAATGGGGCGCAGAGAATCAGACCGCCTGCGGCGCCAGCTGGTAGCGCTTGAGGCGCGCTGAAAATTCTTCCAGCGCCTGGATACCGCTGTCTTCAGCCTCGCGGCACCAGTCTTTCAATTGCTGCAAGAGCTTTTCATTGCTGATGTTGGCGCCGCTCCAGATGGCGGACAGGCGCTCGCGAAATTCATGCACGGTTTCGAGCGCCGCATTGTCGGCGAGCAGGTTGCCGAGCTTCTCTGTCGCCTGCACGTCGAGCAGCGCGGGACGCCGCACGAGCAGTTTGCGGGCCCGTTTTAATGCTGCATCTCCCTTCGCGAGCGCCTTTTCCGACTGCAGCACCGGCAAGGTCACCTGCCTCGTGTAGTCGCGCAAGACGTGCATGCGATTGACGATGATCGCCTTCAGGTTATCGACATTCGGTTCGAGATCGTCGGACGAATCGAGGACCGGTTGCGGCGCGATGCGATTGACTTTGGCCAGCCCCAGCGCCGAGAAGAGCCGGATGTAGAGCCAGCCAATATCGAACTCCCACTTGCGCACGGAGAATTTTGCGGACGTCGGAAACGCGTGGTGATTGTTGTGCAGTTCCTCGCCGCCGATCAACACGCCCCAGGGCACGATGTTCGTCGCCGCGTCGTCACACTCGAAATTCCGGTAGCCGCTGTGGTGGCCAACGCCGTTGATGATGCCGGCTGCGAAGACCGGCATGGCCGCCATCTGCACGGCGATAATGATAATGCCGGGGACGCCGAACAGCAGCAGGTCGGCGACGATCAGCGTGACGATACCGGCGTTCGGAAAACGCAGGTAGACATTACGTTCCAGCCAGTCGTCCGGCGTGCCGCGACCGAATTTCTCGAGCGTCTCCGCCTTGACTGCTTCTTCCTTGTAGAGCTCGGCGCCTTCGAGCAATACTTTTTTCAGTCCGTATACCTGCGGACTGTGAGGATCGTCCTCGGTCTCGCAATAGGCGTGGTGCTTGCGGTGTACGGCAACCCACTCCCGGGTGAGCATGCCCGAGGTGGCCCAGATCCAGAAGCGAAAGAAGTGTCGCAACACAGGATGCAGGTCGATTGCCCGGTGCGCCTGATCCCTGTGCAAATAGAGCGTGACCGCCATCATCGTGATCTGCACCATGATGAACGCAGCGAGGACATAGCCCCAGAAACTCAAGTCCAGGATTCCGTAGAGATATTGCATTTTCGATCCCAAGCGAAGTCGCCGGCAAGCACTATAACCAATGTAGCGCTTTGCGTCGCGATCCGACTATATTGTGTTCACAATTACTAAAATCAATCCTTATGCCCGAATTACCTGAAGTCGAAACCAGTCGCCGCGGCATCGCGCCATGGGTCGAGCAACAGGAAGTCTGCGACGTCATCATTCGCGACCGGCGCTTGCGCTGGCCCGTGCCGACGGACATCGACAAGTGCCTGCCCGGCCAGCAGATTCGCTCGGTCGCGCGCCGCGCCAAGTACCTGTTGTTCGACACCGACGCAGGCACCGCGATCATGCATCTCGGCATGTCGGGCAGTGTCCGCATCATCGACGATGGCGAACCGGCCGGTAAACACGACCATGTCGATATATGCTTCGGCAGCGGCAAGGCGCTCAGGTTCCGTGATCCGCGGCGATTCGGCTCACTGCTGTGGGCGGAAAACCCGCTCGAACACGCGCTGCTGAAGAATCTCGGGCCCGAACCCTTGTCTGACGATTTCAGCGGCGAGCACCTGTGGCGCCGGTCCCGCGGCAGGAAGGTGGCCATCAAGCCGTTCATCATGAATGCATCGATCGTCGTCGGGGTCGGCAATATCTACGCGAGCGAAGCGCTATTCCGCGCCGGGATCCATCCGCGGCGGGCCGCGGGGCGCATCGCGGCCGAGCGCCTGGATCGCCTGGCCGCTGCGATCAAGGCCGTGCTGCAGCGCGCGATCGAAGCTGGCGGGACGACCTTGAGGGATTTTCACGGCGGCGACGGCGAGCCCGGCTACTTCAAGCAACAGCTCGATGTTTACGACCGCGAAGGATTGCCGTGCCGGGCCTGCAAGACGGCGATCCGGTCGATCGTGCTGGGGCAGCGGTCGACCTACTACTGCCTGCGGTGCCAGACCTGATCCGCTCGCCTGCGGCGGGTATCCCTAGACGCCAACCTTGGTCTTCAGCGCTTCGTTGACGGCCGGCGAGACAAACTCGGAGATGTCGCCGCCCATGCTGCAGATCTCTCGCACCAGGCTCGACGAAATGAAGTTATAGGTTTCGGTCGGCGTCAGAAACGCGGTTTCCACGTCCTCCGCCAGGTGCCGGTTCATGTTTGCCAGCTGAAATTCATATTCGAAGTCCGAGACTGCGCGCAGCCCGCGGAGAATGACGCCGAGCCCGTGCTCGCGCGCAAAGTCCACGGTCAGCCCGTCGTAGCCGGACACTTCGACATTGTCGATATCCGCGAGCGCAACCCGCGCCAGCTCCACCCGCTCGTCGAGCGAAAACATCGGCTCC
>JABAHS010099263.1_pt2 | contig 14900 bp, 10 predicted proteins | sample 7062111 | NCBI WGS metagenome assembly JABAHS01 (sample SAMN14534600, study PRJNA622989) | marine sediment metagenome | biome: marine biome [ENVO:00000428]; feature: marine pelagic biome [ENVO:01000023]; material: deep marine sediment [ENVO:00002113]; isolation source: pool of 4 deep marine... | reverse complement strand
CTCGCAGGCGAATAAAGATTCACCAGAATACCTTTTTTTTTGTTAAAAGGGGGCATATTTTGAATAAATCGACTATTTTGACCATATTATCAACGCTTTTGATTGTTATCGGCGGATGCGACCGGGAACTTAAGGAGCACAAGGGCCACCCCGCCGTGGTCAAGAAACTGGAAAAGCAGAACGACCCCGCCCTGCAGGCCCGGGCCGTATCCGGCAAGGTCCGTTTGGGCCTGAAGGTGAACGCGCCGGTTCCGGAGGGGGCGGTGCTGTTTCTCTACGTCCGGCCCCGCGGCGTGGAGAGCGGTCCCCCGCTGGCCGCCAGAAAGATCAGTTATTTTAAACTGCCCCAGGATTTCTCCATCGGTCCCGCCGACGCGGTGATGAAGACCGCCGGCGGTTTCGAAGGGCCGCTCACCATCTCCGTCCGTCTGGATCTGGACGGCGACGCCCAAGCGCGCGCCGGGGATATCTCCGGTTCCGCCGATGTCACCGCCGGCCAGAAAGAAGTCGACCTGGTGCTCAACCGGGTGGTGGAGGGTACCGGCAAGAAAGTGACCGGCACCATTTCACTGGATCCGGCATTGCAGGCGAAACTGCCGAAGACCGGAGTGCTGTTTCTGTTCGCCCGGCCCGCCGGTGTGCAGGGCGGTCCGCCGCTGGCGGTCAAACGGATCATGGCCTCGGGTTTGCCGCAGAAATTTGTCATCGGCCAGGACGACACCATGATGCCCGGCGCGGAATTCGACGGGCCGATCACCCTCACCGCGCGGCTCGATCAGGACGGCAACGCCATGGCCGCGCCGGGAGACATCGAAGGCTCGCTGGACACCACAGCCGGCGCGGAAAACGTGAAGCTGGTGTTGAACAAAGTGATCGGCGGATGATTGGTTATCCTGCTCGGCGTTTTAACCGGGAATAAGTAAGGAAAGAGCCATCAACCACCCCCAGCCCCTCCTTTGGAAGGAGGGGAGCCGGGCAAGGCCCGGAGCTGACTTGTTATCCGTTGCGGGGATGATGCTTGCCGTCAACGGTCACCAAGCGGGCTCTCTCGCTAGCGGGCGCAGCGGAAACCGACGTAGTGGTAGCGGTAGATGGGGTTGCTGAGGATGCGGTGACTGGAGCGCATGCTGAAGGCGGAATTTCGCCACGACCCGCCGCGCTGGACTTTGCCGCCGTTTTCGTGATCGCTCGCCGTCCATTCCCACACATTTCCCGCCATATCATGGAGTCCAAAGGCATTAGGCTGTTTTTCCCCGACGGGATGAGTTTTTTTACTGGCGTTCTTCTTGTGCCAGCCGTGGGCATCGGCCTCTTGCAGTGAATCCCCCCAATAGAACGTGGTATCGGACCCGGCCCGGGCGGCGAGTTCCCATTCCCATTCCGTCGGCAGGCGCTTGCCCAGTTTGCGGCAGTAGGCGTCGGCTTCGTGCCAGTTGACTTTCTCCACCGGCAGGTTCTTTCCCTTGAAATAGGATGGATTTTCGCCCATCACCTTCAGGTATTGCTCCTGCGTCACCTCGGTCTTGTCCATGTGGAAGGCGTCGACGGGCACGGCATCTTTGGAGGAGGCTCGCACCACGCTTCCTTCGGGGACGGCGGCCATATCCGCTGGCGGATCACACCAGCCCGGGGCGGGGCACAGAAACAGAAAAGTCAGTATTGCCTGAAGACACCGGCCTTTCATCGTTTGCTCCTTTTCGCTTCGTTCAGAATGACAAAATGTATCGCTCTGTATGATTCTGTCGTTGCCTGATTCATCAGGCGGTTTTTAAAGCAGCCCCATCAATGGGGCAAATACAATTATTAAAATCAGCTCCGGGCCTGGCCCGGCCCACCCAGCCCTCCCCTTGGAAAGGGGAGGGATTATTAGAGCCAGTTCCGGGCATGGACCACCCCTCATCCTGCCCTCTCCCCATGAGGGGAGAGGGGGATTGTTCACCGTTAACGGCAATTCCTGATCTCTTTCCACAACCGGGCCAGGCCCGGAGCTGATTTGTTGTCCGTTGTCCCCTTCCGATGATTTTCATTGTACTATTGAACAATTGGGTCCAGCGTCACGCTGGCGGACTTGGCCCGGTGGTGCATGGAGATTATCGTTCTCGGTTAACGGTCAACCCGTTCCCCCTCCGGGAAGGAGCGGTCAACAATTTGCCGGCGGGGGCATCCCCGCGAAGGTCGACAAATTACCTGTGGCGGTTCGCCACTATTCGTTGCCGAGGCCGTGGAGGTCGTCCTGGTAAAGGTCGTGGAGGGCTTCGTGTTCCTCAGTGGGGGGTTTGGCATCTTCCAGATCGGACAGATCCAGCTTGGCCCATTCCTCTTTAATCCGTTTTTTGCTTTTAAAGGCCACCGGCCGCTGGCTCGGGGGACGCGTGGAATCCGGTTGACTCATGGGATTCACCTCAGAAGTATATATTTCATCCTATTATATCCTAAACCAGGGGAGGAGATTCAAGCCGTTGGCCAAAATCCACCCTGATCCACGCCGGTTTCAGTCGGTTTGATTGAGATGCTCCCGCCGCAGGGCCTTGAACAGGCAATAGCCCATCCCCAATAAAATGAATGAAAACGGGAAGCCGGAGGCGATGGCGGCGGTCTGCAGAGCCTTCAGGCCGCCGAACACCAACAGCACGATGGCGATCACCCCCTCGGTGACCGCCCAGAAAACCCGCTGGTTTTTCGGCGGGTTCTGGTCCCCCCCGGCGGTGATGATATCGATCACCAGACTGCCGGAATCGGACGACGTCACAAAGTAGGTGACGATCACCACCACGGCCACAGTCACCGAGACCGCGGCCCACGGCATCTGCTGCAGGGTGATGAACAGGGCCTGGCTGATGTTGGCGGATACGGCTTTCGATATCCCCGCGCCGTCGTTCATTTCCAGGTGCAGGGCGGTGCCGCCGAACACGCTGAGCCAGGCGAAGGTGGCCAGGCAGGGGGCGATCAACACCCCGAACACGAATTCCCGGATGGTGCGTCCGCGCGAGACGCGCGCGATGAACATTCCCACGAAAGGCGACCACGCCACCCACCATCCCCAGTAAAACGTAGTCCAGCCGGCGCGCCAGTCTTCATCCGGCATGGTTTCGCTCCATACCCCGAGAGTGAACACCTGCGGCAGGTAATCGGTGAACGTCTTGAAAAAGTTATCGAAAAGAAATAATGTCGGGCCCACCGCCAGAACGAATACCATAAAAGCCGCGCTCAGCCACAGGTTGAAATGACTGAGCCGGCTGATGCCTTTCACCAGTCCCAGAACGACGGAGATGGTGGCGACGGCGGTGATGCCGGCGATCAGCGCAACCTGATGCCCGGTGGAGACGGACCAGCCGGTGATATGGTTGAGGCCGGAGTTGACCTGCATCGCGCCGAGGCCGAGCGAGGTGGATACGCCGAACATGGTGCTGACCACGGCGAAGATATCGATGGCATGGCCCCAGGGTCCGTAGATACGGTCTCCCAGCAACGGATAAAACACCGACCGGATAGTCAGCGGCAGGCCTTTGCGAAAGGCGAAGAATGAGAGCGCGAGCCCCATCATACAGTACACCGCCCAGGCGTGGAACCCCCAGTGGAAAAAGGTGATGCGCATGGCCTGGTGGGCGGCCTCGGCGGTGGCGCCGTCTCCAATGGGCGGATCCGTATAATGCATGATCGGCTCGGCGATGCTCCAGAACACCAGCCCGATCCCCATTCCGGCGCTGAACAGCATCGCAAACCAGGTCACGGAATTGAATTCAGGTTTCTCGTCCGGCCGGCCCAGTTTGATGCGGCCGATGGGATGGAACATCAGGCAAACCATGGCCAGCAGAATCACCGACAGGGCGAAAGTGAACACCCAGCTGAAGTAGTGGGTGATACCGGACTGTATCCAGTTAAAAAATTCCCGAGCGGCCTGTGTAAAAAAAGTACTCGACAGGATAAAAGCCAGCATCACCCCCGCAGACAGGGCAAACACCGGAGGATTGGTGCGCTTGAAAAAGCCCAGGGGCTTCAGTTCAATACCGTTGCGATCCGCCATCGTTTTCTGAATTGTACTCCGGAACCGGAAAACGATCAGACTTTTTTGAAATGCATGATGCCCCAGTTCAGATAGCCGTTGTTACCGGCTTCCACCCAGTGGTTGAGGCCCTGGATCATCTTGTCGATGTATTCCTTGCCGCAGGCGTCAACGACCTCCTGGTACTGGTTTTCGGTTTCCTCGCGGACGCGATCGTAATGGCGCACCAGATGCTGGGACATATTGTCGATGGCCATCAGTTCGAAACCGTTTTTGCGGGCTTCATCCCAGTAAAATTTGAAGGAACCCAGTGAATCGAGATGAATACGTTCGAGCACCGGACCCAGCACGCCTTCCGGAATACCGTCGTCCTGCATCAGGTCGGTGAAAATGAAATGCCCGCCGTGTTTCAGCACGCGGTGGGCCTCGGCGACCACCTTGTCGCGGCTGGAGCTATGGACCATGGCGTCCTGCGACCAGACGACGTCGAACGATTCGTCCTCCAAAGGAATTTCCTCAAAACTGCCATGAACGACATCCACCAGGTGGTCCAACCCGCGCTCCAGATTGAATTGCTCGTTGCGTTCGTTCTGGACATCACTGAGGTTGAGACAGGTGACCTGGCATCCGAAATTTTTGGCGAGGTAACGCGCGCCGCCGCCGTAGCCGGAACCGATATCGAGTACTTTTTTGAAAACGTCTAGCTTCAGGTGCTCAGCCATTTTGGGAACAATGCGCTGGCTGGCGATTTTGATGGGTTCTTTGGGATAGTGGTAAATGCCGACATGGATATGTTCCCCACCCCAGATTTTGAAGTAAAACTCATCGGCATCAGTGCCGTTGTAATACTCCTCCGCTTTTTCCACAGCGTTGCTTGAGTTGGTGCTTGAAGACATAGTAACCCTCCATACAGTACGATAAGGTGGCTTCAAACGAAGCCAAACAGTATGATTGATAATGTGGGTGGCAAAATTTTAAGTAGATCAATTCATTAACCCATTCAAAAAAAGTAATTTTTTTGGAAGAGGGTCATTGTATCGGTTCGGGGACCGTGTTTCAACCCAATGGGCAAATAAATTGGGATTAATTTGTTTAATTGAGCCATTATGAGCGTAATTGATTGAAATAAAAAAAAACAAAGGTGCTTTTTTAACGTTTTACGCTGAGCGGCGCTCAAACCCAGCCGAACGAGCTGGGCGTTTTCGAACGAACACCCATCAAGGCCAATAAAGGAGTCAGCAACAGGCAGACCCCGCTGAACACGTCACCGTAGGTGGAATAAAAACCGGGCGGGGTTTGCGTGGGATGAATCTGGGCGATCACCCAGGCGTCCTGAAACAACGGGGTGGCGTCGATAATGCGGCCGTAGGGATCGATGGTGCCGGTGATGCCGGTGTTGGCGGCGCGGACGATGGGCACTCGGTTTTCCACCGCGCGCATCGCCACCATGCTCATATGTTGTTCGGAAGCGGCGCTCCTGCCGAACCAGGCGTCGTTGGTGATGTTGACCAGATAATTGGCTCCGTTCTTCACCGGTTGCCGCACCAGATCGGGAAAGATGATCTCAAAACAGATCGACACGGCGAACCCGTAACCGGCGACGGAAAACAATTTGGCGTCATGGCCGCGGTTGAAATCGCCAATGCCCCCCTCCACCAGCTTGTCGACGAAAAATAAAATAGAGCGAAAGGGAACAAATTCGCCGAACGGCACCAGATGAATTTTATCGTAACGGCCCTGCGGCCGGCCGTCTTTGCCTAACAGATAGGCGCTGTTGTAGAGGCGGTAAGATTCCGTTTCCATGCCGGCGGAGTTGTTCTGGATTTTATCGACGGCCGGACTGCCCAGCACCAGCGGAACGCCCGCATCGAGGACCACGTCGCGCACAAAAGCGGTGCCGGCGATGTCGCGCCCGAAATAAAAAGGAGTGACCGCTTCCGGCCACACCATCAGGTCCGGACGAAACTTCGCGGCTTCCAGCGTCAGTTTACGGTAGCGGCGCAGGGTTTCCGCCTTGTAAGCCGGATCCCATTTCATCTGCTGGGGAATGTTTCCCTGAATGAGTCCTATCTTTAAAGGTTGGCTGGTTTGCGGCGGGGTGTCTTTGAGAACCCACCCGCCGTAACCGGTGCACAGGACCATAACGAGCAGAGTGATCACGCCAATGCGGCGGGTGTAGTTCCGCCAGACAGGATACTTGTTGCATTCAGGATGGAGCATCACGAACAGTCCGGCGTTGACCAGCACGATCAGCGCGCTGACACCGTAGACGCCGGTGAACGAAGCCATTTGTATCACCGGCAGGAAAAGAAACTGCGAATACCCCAGCCCCTGCCAGGAAAATCCGTAAATGGAATGAGAGGAACGCAGGTACTCCAGAGCCGTCCATGCCGCCGGCGCCAGGAGAAAGATGTAAACCGGGTTGCCCTTGCAGAACCGCCGCACCAGGTAAGTGAACAGTCCCAGAAAAGCGCTCATATAACATACCAGCAGGGTCAGGATCAGCCAGCTCAATACCTCTGGAATGTGGCCGTAGTTGACCAGTGTGTTGATCACCCAGCTCATCGAAATGAAGTAAAACACCAGTCCGGCGGCGAATCCCAGCCGGAACGCGGTTTTCGGGGTTTCGCTGTAAATGGCGAAAAGTAAAGGGACAAGTGCGATCCAGGCGAGGAATTCCAGGTTGAATTTCGGAAAGGCCAGGGCCAGCAGAAGGCCGCCGATTATTGCTTTGAGGTAAGATTTCATTGGAATAATGAAATAGATAGTGTTCGCTTATTGGATTTAATTCAGATATAGTAGAACAATGATAACTTTTGGATTTTAAGGAAATTCGGATTGAGCACACAAAAACAAATGATCGATAATTTCAAGAAGGTATGCATATGCCGGAGCGTCACCGGAGGTACCATCATGAAAGCCATCCGGGAAGGGAATCTGACGTTTGCGGCCCTCCGGCGCTCCATCCGAGTGGGAACGGGCAACTGCAAAGCCAAGCGATGCCGTCCCAAAATTGAAGCTCAACTGAAGCTCTATAAGGAAAGCCTGGAGGCCTCCGAGGAAAAACCCAAAGCCTCCGCGTCCCACGTCTAGGTCCATGCCGGATCGCCGAAGGCGATACGCGGCCCTCCCGGACCCTTGAAGATTATCCCTTAAATAAATCATGGAAGCAACCCGGCAACTCTCGGCCGGATCAGGAGGCTAAAGCCTGCACCGCTTTTTCGATGCGGTTGAGGCCTTCGTTGATGTTGTCCATCGAGGTGGCGAAGGAGAGACGCTGGTTGTTGTCCGCGCCGAACGCGATACCGGGCACCAGCGCGACTTTGGCTTCCTCGATCAGGAACTCCGCAACGTCGAGCGATCCCTGCAGTGTTTTATCCTTCCATTGTTTGCCGTACAAACCGGAGAAGTCGGGGAACGAATAAAACGAACCCGCCGGGTTGTAACAGGAAACGCCGGGGATTTTCTCATAGCGCTCCATCAAAGCGTCGCGCCGTTTCTTGAACTCGACGACCATCTTCTGAATCTCCGATTCAATGGTGTTTCCGGTCAACGCTTCGACGCATGCGGCCTGTGCGATGGAGGTCGGGTTGGACGTGGACTGTCCCTGCAGTTTGGTCACGGCTCCGGCGATGTCCGCTTCCGCCGCCAGGTAACCGATGCGCCAGCCGGTCATCGCAAAACATTTCGAGGCGCCGTTGATGACGACGGTGTTCTGTTTCATCTCTTCACTCAGTGAAGCGATGCTGACGTGCTCGAATCCGTCGAACACGATCTTCTCGTAAATCTCGTCGGAGATGACGAGGAGTTTGTTTTTGAGCGCCACTTCCGCCAGCGCTTCCAGCTCTTTGCGCGTATAGGCGGAACCGGTGGGATTGGATGGACTGTTCAATACCAGCGCGCGGCTTTTGGCGGTGACCGCGCTTTGCAGTTGCTCCGGCGTGATTTTAAAGCCGGTGGACTCGTCCGTATTCAGAATCACCGGCGTGGCATTGGCGAGCTTGACCATGTCGGGATAGGAAACCCAGTAAGGCGCGGGAATGAGCACTTCATCGCCTTCCTCCCACAACACCTGCGCCAGATTGTAGAACGAATGCTTGGCGCCGCAGGACACCACGATCTGCTTGCGGTCATAAGACAGACCGTTATCCCGCTGGAATTTGGTGATGATCGCATCCTTGAGGGTGTTGGTTCCGCCGACCAGGGTGTAATGCGTATCGTTGTTTTCAATGGCGCGGATACCGGCCTGTTTGATGGCTTCAGGCGTGGAGAAATCCGGTTCCCCGGCGCCGAAGCCGATCACGTCGACGCCCTGCTCTTTCAGAGATTGAGCTTTGGCGGAGATGGCCATGGTCATGGACGGTTGAACGCTTTCTATTCTTTGTGCCAATTTCATCGTTTGATCTTCGAAAAGCCCTGTTGAACACAGGGGGGTACCATTTTACCGATATCGCCGCCGTGTTTGGCGATTTCCCGGACAAAGCTGGAACTGAGAAAGGAATACTCCTGACTGGGAATCAAAAATATGGTTTCCAGATCGTCATTCAGATTCCTGTTCATCAGGCCCATTTGCAACTCATATTCAAAGTCCGAAACCGCGCGTAAGCCTTTTACTATAATGGTGGCGTGATGAGAAGACGCGAAATTCGTCAACAGGGTGTCAAACGGCAATACCTCAATCCCCTCCTGACCATCCAGGGATTCCTGGATGAACCGAACCCGGTCTTCAATCGGGAAAACCGGATTTTTCGCCGGATTTAAAGCCACCGCGACAATCAACCGGTCACACAGGCGGCTGGCCCTCTGCATGATATCGAGGTGTCCCAGGGTGACCGGATCGAAAGTTCCGGGATAAATGGCGGTTCTTTTGTTTTTCATGGCCTCGGAAAAAGGGGGATTATAACGGTAATNNCCCGCCCGGCATAGTCCCCATAACCACCTAATAAAGGTATATACATTTATATAGAAGGGAATTTCATCCAAAACCAGCGGGGCATGCGGCGTGATCCAACCCAGAATATAAGGGCCCCTTTTGGGGTATTTTCAGGTTATATTTGGTGAAAAATGGATATTGTTGTCTGGCGGGATGTATGGAATGTGTTGGCCCGTGGCTGGTGGCGCGGCGGAAAAATAGGTTTAAATTGATAAAAATAAAGAAGTTTAAAAGTGTTCGGGGCGTCGGGAGCCGCATCAAGTTTGAAGGCCGAAAAAAATTTTAAAAAAAGTGGGAATAATTCCAAAAATTGTTGAAATCCAGAGACTTATGCTGTAGATTTACACACAAATATTGGCTGTAAATAAGATGAAAAGCCGGGGTGAGGCAAGGCGCCGGAAATCATAATATTTACGGCAAAAAAATTGATTTTTCCCAACAAAAAAGGGTTTGACAAGATTTTGTGATTCACGTATAAAGAGGCAAGCTAGAATACCCCTGAAGCCAAAAAACGAGGAAATCGCTGCCAAAGGATAAAGAATTTTTGCCATTCAGAAGACTTTGGAAGTGGTGATCGTTTTTTTGGTTGTACTGTTTCGGCCCTGTTTTGTGCCTTGAAACAGGTGTCGGGATTTTAGTTGGGGAAAAAAATTCACAAGTTTTACGTTGTTTATTTTTTCCGGGGTTGAACCCTGGGCCGGTTTGTATTTTTAGTCAGTAGTCATCAGTAAATGTTCAATCACAAGAATTAAGACATCGAAAACAGAGAAAGGAGGGCATGGTGTGGCCCTGGTGGTACAAGGGGTCGCAGGCGAAAAATTTGTTCTGAGAAGTTTCGGTTTAAAACCCACATTAACCTAAGGGAGGTTTTACTCTATGCGTTTAAATCGAAGGAAATTCTTGCAGGTCAGTGCTGGTGTAGCTTCGGCTATGGCGCTTTCAAGCAAGAGGGTCGGAGCTCAGTTAAAGCCCGTCGTTAAGGTAGGGAATCCTTTGGAATCCTATCCGGATCGTCGTTGGGAAGAAGTTTACCGCGACCAGTATAAGTACGAGCGTTCCTTTACGTATTGTTGTTCCCCGAACGACACCCATCAGTGTCGTGTTCGTGGTTTCGTGCGTAACGGCATCCTGATGCGTATCGAGCAGAACTATGACCATCATAAGGTCAAAGATCTGTACGGTAACCAGGCGGACGCTGCATGGAACCCCCGCATGTGTCTGCGCGGTATGACTTACCCGCGCCGTGCGTACGGTCCCTATCGTAACAAATACCCGATGATCCGCGTCGGCTGGAAACAGTGGGCGGATGACGGGTTCCCGTATCTCGATAAAGAGAACCGGGAAAAATATAAGTTCACCAGTCGTGGTACGGACGAATTTGTACGTATCACTTGGCCACAAACCTTTAGATATCTGGCAAAAGGCCACGTTGCCGTCGGTCAGGCTTACAGCGGCGACCGCGGTGCTCAGCGCTTGAAGAATGAAGGCTACCAGCCTGAAATGATTGAAGCGATGGGCGGATCCGGCCCGCGTACTTTTAAGTATCGCGGTGGTATGGGTCTGTTGGGCGTTGTTGGTAAGTACGGTATTTACCGGCTGGCTAACATGGTTGCATTGCTGGATGCCATTCTCCGCGGACGCGGGGAAGGTGCCGTAAAGGGTGGACGCGCTTGGTCCAACTATACCTGGCACGGCGACCAGGCTCCGGGACATTCCTGGACGCATGGTATGCAGACTTCCGACATCGACTTCGCTGACCATCGGTATGCGAAGTTGACCATTCAGTGGGGTAAAAACCTCATTGAAAACAAAATGCCGGAAGCTCACTGGTACACGGAAATCATGGAACGCGGTGGTACGCTTGTTACCGTGTGTCCGGAGTACAATCCGCCTTCAACGAAAGCGGACTACTGGATTCCCGTTCGTGCCGGTTTGTCGGATATCTCCGTATTCCTCGGCGCAGCCAAGATCATCATGGACGAAGGTCTGGTTGATATCGACTACGTTAAGGACTACACCGACATGCCTCTTCTGGTGCGCACGGATACGTTGACCCGTCTGCATCCGGAAGATTTCATTCCGAACTACAGTCCGCAAAAACTCCCGAAAGACGGTTTCACCACGAAGTGGATGAAAAACTTCAATCGGGATAAAATGCCGGACTTTGCGGTTTGGAATACTGTAACCAACAAGGCGACGCCCGTCACGCGCGAAGACATTGGCGCGAAAATGCGGAAAAAGAAAATCGATCCCGCATTGGACGGCGTTTTCAATATCACGTTGACTAACGGTAAAAAGATCACGGTGATGCCTTTGTACGAAATGTACAAAATCCATCTGAAAGACTATGATCTGGATACCGTTTACCAAATCAGTCACGCGCCGAAAGACTTGGTTGTCCGTTTGGCTCGTGATATCGGTACCATCTTGCCGGTTGAGATTCACTACGGTGAGGGTATCAACCATTATTTCCACGCCACCATGCACAACCGTGCTTCGTATGTGCCTCTCATGCTGACGGGTAACGTTGGACCGAAAGGTTCCGGTTCCCACACCTGGGCGGGTAACTACAAAGCGGGTAACTACCAGGGTTCTCACTGGTCAGGCCCGGGTTTTGCAGCGATGGTTGCGGAAAACCCCTTCAAGGTTATCCTCGATCCGGCCAAGAACGTTGACTGGGCCAACGTCAAGGGTTACCTGAAGGGTGAGGAAGTCAGCTACTGGGCGCACCGTGACAAAGCTTTGATCGTCAATACCCCGCGGTATGGACGGAAAGTGTTCACGGGTCGTACCCATATGCCGACTCCGACCAAGCTTGTTTGGTATGTTAACGTTAACGTTATCAACAACGCGAAGTGGTTCTACGAGCTGGTGTTCAACACCAACAACAACGTAGACATGATCGTAGCTCAGGATATCGAGTTCACCGGTTCCTGTGAATACTCCGATATCGTTCTCGCCCCGAACTCCTGGGCGGAATTCGAGTCTTACGAAATCACTTCCGCATGTTCCAACCCGTTCCACCAGATTTGGGGTGGCACCGGTATTAAACCGATCTTTGACACGATCGACGATAACCTGATCCATCGGGAATTCGCCAAAGAAATGTCCAAGGTCACCGGTGACAAGCGGTTTGCGGACTTCTATAAAGTGTACGAAGGTGAAGCTCCCAACCGAACGAAGGCGATGATTCGCCGGCTGTTCACCACGTCGACCACCGGTATGGGTTACAACATCGACGATATCATCAACGGCAAGTATGGTGAGCCGGGATGTTGTCTGATGCTGTTCCGTACCTATCCGCGGTCTCCGTTCTGGGAAATGTTTACGGAGTCCAAGCCTTACTACACGCCGAACGGTCGTATCCAGTTCTACAATGACGAGCCGGAAGCGATTGAATACGGTGAAAACTTCATCGTTCACAGGGAAGGTCCGGAAGCAACGCCTTACCTGCCGAACGTTATCGTATCCACCAACCCCTACATCCGACCTGACGATTACGGTGTTCCGGAAGACGAGCAAGATCCGGATCTCCGCCACGTCCGGAACATCAAGAAGCCCTGGTCTTCTGTACGTACGACCAAGAACTTCTTGTGGGAGAAGGGGTATCGGTTCTACTGTGTAACGCCTAAATCCAGACATACCGCGCATTCGTCCTGGGCGACGACTGACTGGAACATGATCTGGAACAACAACTTCGGTGATCCTTACCGCATGGATAAGCGGTCTCCGGGTGTTGGTGAATGGCAAGTGCACATGAACCCGTTCCTGTGTAAAGACCTTGGTATCAACGACGGTGACTACATTTATTGTGACGCCAACCCGGCCGACCGGCCTTACATGGGTTGGAAGCCGTCTGATCCTCGATACAAGGTTGGTCGCCTCATGCTGCGCGCGAAGTACAACCCGGCGTATCCGTACCACACCACGATGATGAAACACGCAACGTGGATCGGTACCGAGCGTACGGTTAAAGCGCACGAAGAACGGCCGGACGGACGCGCGATGTCCATGACCACTCCGTACCAGTCGAACTTCCGGTACGGCGGTCAGCAGTCCATCACGCGGTCTTGGTTGATGCCGATGCATCAGACGGACAGTCTGTTCCATAAGGCAAAAACCAAGATGAAGTTCAAGCATGGGTACGAAGCGGACAACCATGCCGTTAACGCGGTTCCGAAAGAAACCTTGGTTAAGTTCTCCAAGGCGGAAGATGGTGGTCTGCATGGTAAGGGACTGTGGGAACCTGTTCGAACGGGTTACACCCCTGAGTCTCCGTTGAAAGACCGTTTCGCTGAGATGTATCTCGCAGGTCAATACACCCGCGTTAAGATCTAAGTGTTGTTTGGGGGCGGGCCCGAAAGGGCCCGCACCTGATACGGTTTTTCAAGCCATACTATTAACAACCAGAATCGAAGTTTTTACTGTTTCGATTTTAATGGAGGTTAAAAAATGCCTGAAGTATATAACTGGCAGTTGGGTCGGCGAGCGACCTACCGATATGAAGAGAAACACCCGAAGGAGCAGTTTACCTTCGTCTTCAATACGAACCGTTGTATCGCGTGTCAAACGTGTACGATGGCTCATAAGTCCACCTGGACCTTCTCGAAAGGGCAGGAGTATATGTGGTGGAACAACGTTGAGACGAAGCCTTACGGTGGATATCCTCAGTTCTGGGATTGGAAAATTCTGAAAATGCTGGAACAGTCCAATCCCGGTCAAAACGTATGGAACGTACGTAAGGTGGATAACGAGAAGCCTCACGGCGTTTACGAAGGTGTGACCATCTTCGAAGCTCCGGAAAAAATTGGTTTGAACCAAGAGGCTATCGGTTATGTTCCGACCGACGAAGAGTGGCGCTTCCCGAACTTCGGTGAAGATACCGCTCATGGTCGTGAGTTTACGCAGTCTCGCGAAGGGACCTTCGGCGGTGATAACGGGTGTAAATCCGTTTTGCCGGAACATAAAATCTGGTTCTTCTACCTGCAGCGGATTTGTAACCACTGTACCTATCCCGGCTGTCTGGCCGCTTGCCCGCGTAAAGCGATCTACAAGCGTCAGGAAGACGGAATCGTGCTCATCGACCAGTCTCGGTGTCGCGGTTACAAAAAATGTGTAGAACAGTGTCCTTACAAAAAGCCCATGTTCCGTGGTACGACCCGGATTTCCGAGAAATGTATCGCTTGTTACCCGCGGATCGAGGGACTGGATCCCCTGACCGAAGGTGACCAGATGGAAACCCGTTGTATGGCGGCCTGTGTTGGTAAGATTCGTCTGCAGGGTCTTGTTAAAGTCCAGAATGGCCGTTGGGTAAGCCAGATGGACAACCCGCAGTACTATCTGATCCGGCACCGGAAAGTGGCTCTGCCTCTGTACCCACAATTCGGTACGGAGCCGAACGGATATTATATTCCGTCACGTCACGTTCCGCGGGCTTACTCGCAGCAGATGTTTGGTCCTGGTGTTGACCATTCCATCGACCAATACATGGTTCCTGACCGGAATCTGTTGGCAATTCTGCAGTTGTTCCGCACAACGCAGCGCATCATCTTCAGCTACAAAGTGGAAAAAGGTCCGAAGATTTTCGAAACCAACATCCACGGTAAGAAGTTCACGATGCACAACGATACGGTCATCGGTATGAATAGAAAGGGTAAAGAAATCATCCGTGTAACGGTTGAGGAGCCCTTCTACGTCAGACCTGAGGAGCATCCGGGAGCTATCTAATCCAAAGCGATTTTCTCCCTTTCGGAGCGGGTTTCGGCCCGCTCCGGGGGAGGGTTGCTTGGGTTGCTATCCTGGAATAAAGCTGGTAAACCCGAAAACTGCTTAACAGGAGGAAAACCGTGAAATACAAAAATACGATCATCCTCGCCATGATTTTTGCGCTGGTTATGGGCTTTTCCATGACCGCAGGAGCGGTAACTGTCACGGCGGTAAAAGTTAAGGGTGCGATTCCTACCG
>JABAHS010091768.1_pt6 | contig 14923 bp, 4 predicted proteins | sample 7062111 | NCBI WGS metagenome assembly JABAHS01 (sample SAMN14534600, study PRJNA622989) | marine sediment metagenome | biome: marine biome [ENVO:00000428]; feature: marine pelagic biome [ENVO:01000023]; material: deep marine sediment [ENVO:00002113]; isolation source: pool of 4 deep marine... | reverse complement strand
CTGTAAGCGCCACCAGAGTTTCATGGTATAATTCCGGAGTCGGATATGGCCAATTCGACGGAAGCACCACTAACTCGGGGATCGGATACGAGTACGTGGCAAGACTGGTCCAGTCTCTTGGCGCTGGGGTTGCTCTGTATGAGGCGAAAAGCAGCATGTCTCCTGCAACCGAAACCAGGTTAATGAACTGGTATGATTTCAACTTATACGGCGACCCGACACAATCTATTAAGGAGAAGGAGCCCGGTAAGTCACCCCCTGAACATCTGAAGTGGTCCCAACCGCCTATCGAGATCGACCCGAACTCGATAACACCAATTTATTGCGGCTGGGATGAACCGTCTTTCAGAGAAACTTACTCGGAAGAGGAATTTCCATGCTGGAACAATCAACGACAGTGTCACGGGGATGCCGACAATGCATTGCAGGGAAGCCCAATATCTGGCTTCATTTACGTTGGCAGCAATGACATGAATATCCTCATGGCCGCGATGGGTACTGTCTACCCCGACCCTGCGTATAACCATTGCGCAGATTTCAATCGAGATTACAAAGTCGATGACACAGATCTACAGATATTGAACACCTGGTTGGACGTCAAAGAGCCGCCGCAAGGTTTTGGTGTGCCTGCTAACTGCCCTCCGGAAGGTAATATAATGCAACAACACTGGCATGTCGTTGCCGACGACTTTCGATGTCTGGGAACAATGCCTATAACCTCCGTTCACTGGTGGGGTTCGTACCAGTATTGGGACGGCCCGGAGCCGCCTTTTATGGTCCCTGAAGCATGGCGTATCGGTTTCTGGAGCAATATGCCTGAACCTGCCTGGAGTGCTGGAAAGCTGGTGCACGATCCCGAAGGCATCGGATCCCCGGCAGGCGGCTGGGGAGTCCTGGAAGTCGTCGATAACGGCAACATGGCTAACGTCGTCGATGCGGTCACGTCACTCGAATCGGGCACAGGTACTCGACATGTATACAACCTGTTTGGCCCGATCAATATCAATGACTCTTCCACACCGGCAAATGCGGGAAATTTCCCCGGCGATGGGCCCTATGGCGTCGTTTCGGCAGCTATCAAGCCGGCCGGCGGCGTTGACGATATCGCCTTCCTCGCCCGAGGACGCGTCAATATCCCCACTACAGGTGACTGGACATTCTACATCAGAAGTGACGACGGTGAGGAACTTTCGATTGACTACGGAGCGTTGGTCATAGGCTCGGAAGGATGGTATGATAACAACTTCGGCACTATTAACCTGACCGCCGGTGAGCACGACATCCAGGTCATCCACCGTGAAAGAACAGGCGGTGCCAACGTCGAAGTCGCCGCCGCCAAAGGCGCAACAAACACCCTGTACTTTTTCAGGCTCATCGGCTCCGGCGACCCAGGCCTGCCCGCAACGTCATCTAACGTGCCGGGTTTCGTCTTCGATCCAACCTTTACTCAATCCAATCCAGGTGAGTCCGGAACACTTAACAATCTCGCTCAGGCACAGGCGGCGATTACAATGAGCATCGGAATGGCCACGGATGTAATGATTACCGACGACCGCGTAAACCACAGCGACCCGGACAACCGCGGCCTCGGCAATGACGTCTTCGCAAGCGACCATAATAATCCCTGGGACGTATTCTGGGGAGCAGGAACCGATGAAGACGACAGTGCCATCCTCGTTCAAGGAGAACTCTGGATTGCCACGGGTGGCAACTACTACATCGGCTACAACAGCGATGACGGCGCGCAATTGCGAATCGACACAATGGGCGCGTTTCCGTGGCTCAGCATCTTTGAGGATGCGACCGGCAGCGCAACGATCGCATCCACGCTCTTCCCGAACGACACGCTCCAAACAGACGTCAAGACCGGAAAGAGCTGGACCGTTGGTGAAATCTTCCTGCCTCCGGGAGGCTATCCGTTTGAACTGCTAATGTTCGATAGGGGCGGAGGATTCTTTGTCGAGATGTTCGGCGGCACTATACCCGGCGTTTATGACCTGATCTTGACAGGTCCCGAAAGACCCATCCCGGTACCGGAAGTTGCACCTGCTCTCGATTTGGTCAGAGGGCAGACACCCGCCGAACCGGACTACAGCTATCCTGAGGAACTGATATGGGATATTGTGGTGCCAGCTGACCGGGTACAGCAGGAATTCGTTGGCTATGACGAGTTCCCCGACAAGCCGTTTGATTCCTGTTTCCAGTATTATGTTGACCTTCAGCCGGACGAATGGTTCCCGCAGGACCCCTATACTGACATTCACTCCTCGGATCCTGTTGTATACTACAAACTCAATGGTGATGCCAAAGATAGCTCAGGCAACGGCTACCATGGCACCGAATATGGAGGCCCGGCCTATGTGAACGGAGTTATCGGCCAGGCAATCAACCTTGACGGGCTCGACGACTACGTCGACACCGGTTGTACAACCGATCTGCCAAAATGGACCATAGCCGCCTGGGTGACCAGCCCTGCCGCACCTACGGCAGCGCTACCCAGTGGGCCCGTTCATCGAGAGAAGAATTATCAGATTAACTGGAACCATCCCGATCCGCTTTTCCGTGGAGCAGCAGGTATAGAGGTTGGAGGAACATGGTATGCCGCCAGTTACGGAACATTAAATGCAAATAAATGGTATCACCTTGCTGCAACTTATGATGGTAATGTCCTAAAGGCGTATAAAAATGGCGACTTGATCATGAGCAATCCGTCTCCTTCAGGTAATCCGACTGCCGAAACGGCAAGTCTAAAACTCGGAAAACATGCTCTGTCTCCGCAATTCTTCGCCGGCTCCATCGACGACGTGAGGATATACGACCAAGACCTGACCCAGGAGCAGATTAAGACTCAGATGATAGGTCTGGTAGCGCACTATAAGCTGGACGAGTCCGCCGGACTCACTGCCAGAGACAGCTCCTGCCACGGAAACCACGCTACGCTCAGTGACGGTCCTACCTGGCAGCCCACCGGGGGATTCCATGGCGGCGCGCTCCTGTTCGACGGCATCGATGACAGGGTGGAATGCGGCGGCTTAGGGATAAGTGGCAATGATACAAGAACCATAGGCGGTTGGGCAAAGGCAAGTACTACGGCAATACCGATTTGGACAACCGTCTTTGGCTTCTCAAACGCAGGGAACGTCCCTGACACGTATTTCGATATTGAGAGGGACAACATGGGAAATTATGTTCTCCATACCTGCTACTGGCAACAAGTCCTTTGTCCCGTTGACCTCAACTGGCACCATTTTGCAGCCACACATGATGGAACCACTACCGCCTGGTATGTGGACAACGCCCTGGTCGGCAGCGCGCCCAAGACCCTATCGACCATTGATGAGGTCAGAATGGGCATGAGGAAATGGAACGGGAATCACTTCCCCGGCCTTATCGACGATGTGGCAATCTTCAACAGCGCGCTAAATAGCGCCCAGATCCAAACTTTGAGCATGATGGGCGCCAACCTCTTTATCGGTGATCCAAATCTGGTCGCGCTCTGGGAACTCGACGAATCGAGCGGCTATACTGCAAGCGACAGCTCCGGGAACGGCAACCACGGCACGCTTAACGATCCTCCGGTCTGGCGACCACTGGGCGGCATGATAAAGGGTGCCCTGGATTTCGATGGCAAAGACGATTTTGTCGATAATGGAAAGACGGCGTCTCAATTGGGGATCGGAGGAAATAATCCCAGAACCATAACAGCCTGGGTGTTCACACGTAGCTTCATTGGTGGAGGAATTTACGAGATGGGCCAGGACGGTTCCGGCGCCGACGGCCAAGATTTCTCGTTGAGAGCAAAGTGGGTTGACAACAACTGGCGCGTGCAGTACTGGGGCGCCACATATGATACCGATTTCACTTACACTTCAAAGAACAAGTGGGTCCATTTTGCTCACGTTCATGATGGAAGCTACACCAGGGTATATGCTGACGGTCAGGAAGTCGTCAACGTTTCCAGAATACTAAACACAACTAACAACAAAACGTTCCGCCTCGGTCGCTGGCAGAATAACTACTTCGATGGCCTGATAGACGATGTCCGCATCTACAACCGGGCACTGGGAACTGATGAGATTAAGAGCCTTTCCGGCTCCGGCGAGGATATTTTCTGGCTCAGCGTAGCCGCTGTTTATCCCGATGATGTTAACATCTACAATCCCTGGGGCTTCAAGACCAGACCCGAAAGCTGGATGGACGACGCCGTCCGGCTTGACCTTCTTGAACAACCCCATGTCGGCACGGTTATCGACCCTTGTATAGTTACACCCATTGAAGACCCAGGAACACAGAAGAGCTTCGACGTGGCCTTTGAACTTGATACCGATCCCGACTACATTAAATGGGAGCAGCCCTTCACCGGTTTCCGTCATTGGCCTCACTACGAAGATGAGCTATCCAGAGTAATAGCGGATCCTGTTCAAGACCTCTTCCAGATTGACCGCCTTGTCGCTGACGATTGGCGCTGCGACCACGAGACTCCGGTGACCGCTGCTGTCTGGTGGGGCTCTTACATCGGTTACGAATACTACGCCTGTCAGGAACAGCAGCTCCCTGCCCCTGTCAAACCCGATTATTTCTCGTTGACAATCTGGACGGACGTACCTGCCGGCGAGGACCCGAACCCGGATGTGCTGTTCAGCCATCCCGGTAAGAAGATATGGGAGTATATGGCTTACGATTATGACGAAGTGATGGTCGGATATGACAAATATCCTCACGGAACGCATAAAGAGCCGGTCTTCCGTTATTCGGTACGGCTGCCAAAACAAGCATGGTTCTTACAGGAGGACGTTAACAACATCTACTGGTTTAGTGTTGCGGCTGTATACAAAATAACAACTGAACCTTTATACGAGTGGGGATGGACAAACCACCAGCACTTCTTCAATGATGATGCCGTCGCCGGAATTTTGGACCCGGCAGTAGGATGGTTCTGGGAAGAGCTTTATGACCAAACGGAAAATTCACAGGACATGTCATTCATGCTGTTCACTGAGCCCGATTGTCTCAACAAAAATGCTGTTGGGTATGCCGACTGGGTTGCCTGGGGCAAACCGGACTGCTGGTGCTATCAACGACAGTGTCGAGGTGATATAGACGGCATAAAGACCGGTCCGTTCTGGATCGCTATACCTGACCTGAACACCTTTAGAAATTGCTTCAATAAATTCGACGCCGCGTTGCCTCCGGGATGTATTTGTGCTGACTTAGACCACCTAAAGACCGGGCCCTTCCGTGTCGCGATTCCGGACCTGAACATTTTCAGGCAATACTTCAACAAGATGGAGGCACTCGTCCCAATCTGCGACCAGCCCCCGATATATACCGGACCTTACAACTTCTGGACGAAACCGTGACCCGTTGAAAACGGAACGCTTTAAAAAAAGCTGTGAGTGGCATTCGCTGCTCACAGCTTTTTTCTTTTGCACACCGTGAATCCGAATCAGAAATCGACGATAGATTTCATTGTATCTACTTGAATTAAAACAACTTACCTAATTGTTGCGCGGCCACAAAAAACATCGATAGTACCATATTTTTCTTGACTTCATCTTTACAACTTGATAATATATTAACTTGAAGATTATGCTTCTGTGAGGAGCCGTGACAATGTTGTATTTTTTCAGCTTTTCTGCCCGACAGGAATATTTTATTCGAATATCAGAAAGGCGGGCTTCAAACAAACTTACGGGAATTTTTTTTCACACTTTTTGGAGGATATTGTTATGAAAAGTAAACCGTTAACATTATTATTTGTCTTTGCACTTGTCTTTCTGACTGGTGCAGTGTCTGTCACTCTTGGTGACTGGGACCATGGACAACCGTATAAGATGCACTTCCCGCAGTCACCGGACCCGGAGGGCTGGGACGTGGATTTCACAGACCTGGAGCTGGCCGACGACTGGAGGTGTACAGAGACCGGATGGGTCTCGGACATCCACTTCTGGTTCTCAGTAAGAAAGGATGCAGAGTTCAGGATCGATGCCATCCATGCCAGGATTTACCTTGATGACCGGAAGACAAATCCTGACTACAGCCAGCCAGGAATGCTGCTGTGGGAGCGCGTCTTCAAGCCTGACGATTTCGTAGTTCGTCAATACGGACAAGGCGATCAGGGCTGGTATGATCCGGGTCAGGTTCCCCCGGTTATTATTCAACAGGACCACAAAAACATCTGGCAGGCCAACATCACCAAAATTTCTGATCCCTTCCTCCAGCAGGGCTCAGAGGACAATCCGATCATCTACTGGCTGGACTTGCAGGTGAAGGCAACTAATCCGCAGGGGGAACCAGTCGAACTTGGTTGGAAGACATCGCGTGATCATTTCGAAGACAAGGCTGTCTTCCATCTGCCGGACTCGACAGATTACTATGAGCTATATGACCCAATTACAGGTGATCCAATAGACCTGGCCTTTGTGATTACAGGCGAGCCTGTAGATTTGGATTTTGGTGATGCGCCGGACCGGCCCTATCCGACCCTCGTGGCAAATGATGGTGCACGACACGTTATCGTGCCAGGTTTCTGCCTCGGAGCGCCGGTTCGCGTCTCACAGGAATCAGCCCCCGGTGCAGGCGATTTCGATAACAACATTCTTGGTTACGTGGATCCCTACGTGGACGTCAACACAACTGCCCAGTATTATCAATACGGAACGCCATACGGCGCCTCCTTCAATGGACCGGAACCCCCATTGACTTCCGGCCGCTCACACCTGTTCCTTGTTCGTGCCAGCGACGGTTTGTCGCTGTTTGTCGTCCATGACAAACCTGACGATGGCAGTGGAGGATCAAGCAGAATGCACTGGGAGATTTTTGGTGACACGGTGGCCCTGTTGCAGAATGACGATCCGGGTGAAGGTGTTACTATCAGCGGTGGAGGAACGGTTATCGACAGCCGCCACGGCTGGTCGACATGCTGCACCGATGGTTTTGCCGTCGGGTCGCTGGACGGCATGTGGACGGCCATCGGAGATTTCAATATCCCGCCGGCAAGCACCAGCATGAACGAGTGGCATGTCTACTCGTCGGACAACTCAAGCATTGAACTGGCGTTCGAAATGAACCGCAGGGTCAGGCTGGATTACCACACCTCCCTCGATCCCGAACCGGATGGACAACCCGATGCAACGGCAACCGGCGATGACAATGACGGCAACGATGACGAGGATGGCGTTATGTTCACCAGCCCCATAATACCCGGTCATCCGGCGACGGTTGATGTAATAGCTTCGGCAGCAGGTGTGCTGGATGCATGGATTGACTGGAACGGGAACGGAAACTGGATGGCTGAACACGTTTTCAATAACGTCGCGCTGAATGCCGGTCGTAACTCGCTAACATTCACGGTTCCACCTACTGCAATACCTAATACTAAAAGAATCGCAAGGTTCCGCTTTAGCAGCACCGGTGGCCTGTCTTATACAGGATTGGCAATGGATGGTGAAGTTGAGGACTACGCTGTCAAAATTGACCCCAAACCGCCTGTTGAGCATTTGAAATGGTCTCAGCCGCCTATCCCGATCAATTCGGGTGGAGGCGTCGCAGGATACAAACTGTACGCCACTTCTTTTCAAACTTTAGTACCGGACCAGTTGCTTTCAATCGATCCCGGCACAGGTGCCGGCTCACTTATTGGAAACATGACTACCTTGACACCGTTTGGGCTTTCGGATCGAGGTACGGAACTCTATACTTTTGATTTGCACGATGGCAACAGCATCGTTCGGCTCGACCCGGCAACTGGCAATACAATGTACAAGATTGCCATCAATCCCCCGGGCATAACCGGTGAAGGCGGGCTTGCTTTCCGTAGTGACGGAATAGGTTTTGTTACCTCTGCTTCCGGCTCGGTTGGTGACCTTTGGAGTTTCGATTTATCGATTCCAAACTCGACACATATTGCGCAGTTCCAACCCGGCATGGATGGACTGGACTTCGACGGAAGTGATGTCCTCTACGCTCTGGAACAAAGTTCGGGCAGTGTCACACACAAGCTATATACAATTGACCAGGCAACCGGTGTCCCGACATTGGTGGGGGACACAGGCGTTGCGGCAACAGGCTCCGTTGCCGGACTGACTTTTGCTCCGGATGGAACTCTCTTCGCGGCCATCAGCTATCCAGCCGATCCGAACACGCATGCTCTCTACACGCTGGACCCCGGAACAGGCGCAGCGAGCCTGGTTGGGCCAATCGGCTTCAGAGAAATCTCAGGATTGACAGCCATGTCAACAACCGAGCCGGCTCTTCCGGTATATTGTGGCTGGGATGAACCATCCTACTTAGACCAGCCTCCCGGAGCACCTGTCATCATGAAGGTCGTTGCGGACGATTATCGCTGCTTAGGCAGCATGCCCGTAACTTCCGTGCACTGGTGGGGTTCCTACGTTGGCTGGGATAAACCTGAGCCGCCTCAGCCGTCTCCAAATTCCTGGCTTATCGGCTTCTGGAGCAATATCCCTGCCGGCGCTGTTGTTGATTACAGTTACCCTGAAAAACTGCTATGGTACGTTCGTGTGCCCGCAGGCCGGGTGCAGGAAGAGTTGGTTGGTCGAGACGAGTTCCCTCTCAATCCCGATTTACCACAGGATACCTGCTTCCAGTATTATGTGGATTTACAACCGCATGAGATATTCTGGCAGGATGAGTTTATCAATCAAACAAAAGATAATATTTTCTGGATCAGCATTGTAGCCGTTTATCCCGGCAATATCCAGGTTCCACATATATGGGGATGGAAGACACGACCCTGGCACTGGATGGACGATGCCGTAACCTTTAATCCTGACCCGCAGATTCAACCCAATGATGTCCTTACACCGGATATAATCAGACCGATTGAATATCAGGGCGAAAGCTACGATATGGCATTCGAACTTGATACCGACCCTCAGTATATCAAGTGGGAACAACCATTTACAGGCCTGATCCACTGGCCGCACTACGAAGATGTGTTGTCGATGGGAATAGATGTGCCACCACAAAATGTGAGCAAGTTTTTACAGTCATTTGACCCTCAAGGTATCGACGTAGACGCAACAAATGATGGAACATCAACCTCTGCACAGATTATTGCCGATGACTTCCTTTGCACTACGACCGGAGCGATTACAGACATCCACATCTGGGGCTCATGGTTCGGTGACGAACTGCCTGACGGTGACCCAAGGAATGTCGAAATTACACTGAGCATCCACGATGATATTCCCGATCCCGAGCCAGGTAATCCCGACACTTGGAGTATGCCCGGTCCTGCAAGGTGGTGGAGGACCTTCCGACCCGGAGAGTTTGGCGTCGAGGAGCTGCAGGCCTACCGTCAGGGCTACTACAATCCCTGCATCGACCAGTGGTTCCCGAACAATCACTACAGGGCCTTCAGGTACGACTTTTATATCGACCCGGCTGAAGCTTTCAAACAGGAAGGCTCACCTGATAAACCGGTTATCTACTGGCTCGATGTCCAGGCACGGCCGCTAAGCGCCACTCAGTCCACCAGGTTTGGCTGGAAAACCACTTCCTTTGATCCGGATATAGATAGAAAAGATGTTGCGGTCTTTGGTGTTGGTCAGGACATGCCCTTCGGTGGTCCATGGAGACCTATGTACCATCCGGAAACCCAGAGACGCCTCGATATGGCATTTGAGATTACCACGACGACCGAACCGGAGCTTCAGATCCAAAGTCTTGTCGCTGACGACTGGAAATGTAAGGAGGAAACACCCATCACGGCTGCCGTATGGTGGGGCTCATATATAGGATACACCTACCAGGCATGTCAGGATGTGACGATAGTTAGGCCACAGAAACCGGATTACTTCCTGCTGAACATCTGGACCGATGTGCCGCAAACACCGACTTCATTCAGCCATCCCAACGAGATAATATGGGAATACAAGGCTTATGATTATGACGAGGTACTTGTCGGATTCGACAAACATGCCCATGCTGCCACAACACCAGTAGCTGGAGCGTCATGTGCGTCATGTGGCGTCGAGATGGACCCGGCAGAAATTGCTCAGATCAGAACGGATGCATTGGAAGCCGCTGTTGTTGTGCCTGTCGGACTTCAGAAAACCAATATGGGCAAGGAGGAGCCGGTAATATTTACCGGTCACGACCTCAGCATCGGTGAAAGTGGCGCCGAGAGTGCTTCCTGTGGCAGCATTCTCTATGCACCTTCAGAATCCGATGACCCGAATTTCCGCAACGCGATCTCCCTTGCCTGCGGCGGTGCCACAGTCGACTACTTCGATGCCAGAGTGGGCACTCCGAGTGTGTCGTTACTTTCCACCTATGACTGTGTCATGACGTGGATCAACTACTTTCCCCATGACGCGAACGGTTTTGGAAATAACCTCGCCGACTATGTGGACGCTGGAGGGAAAGTCATTCTCGGACAGTGGTGCTTACCGACCGCTGGTTTCCATCTGGATGGCAGGATATTGACATCGGCCTATTGCCCCGTAACTGCCTCGACCTGGAGCACTGGAACCTATAACGGTGACGGCACCGATTGTGTTCATAACGGCATAACGGCATACAGCACCACCCACCTGGATGTCTGCACGTTATTGCCCGGTAACTTCTCAGACGGCACTCTCATGCTGCCCACTGGTGGAAACACCTTATCAGTCGCGTGGCGGCCGGACAGGCGCGTGTACTATAGCGCCGGGAACTTGGGATTAAATTATGGTCACACCGGTGATTGGGCGCAGCTTACATGTAATATGTGCTGTTGCGGAGCCGCACGCGAGCCCGTATTCCGCTATTCCGTTAAGCTGCCTGAAGAAAACTGGTTCATGCAGGAGGATGTCAACAACATCTACTGGTTAAGCGTTGTGGCCGTGTACGAAGGCCATGAGCCTGCTTATCAGTGGGGCTGGACGAATCATCCTCACGCCTTCAACGATGATGCCGTTACAGGTACTTATGATCCTCCTGGCGGCTGGTTCTGGACCGAGCTTTACGACCAGACCGGCAACAGCGAGGATATGTCTTTCATGCTCTTCACCGAACCGGAGTGTCTCAACAAAAATGCTGTCGGGTATGCAGACTGGACCGCCTGGAGCAGACCGGATTGCTGGTGCTATCAACGCCAGTGTCGAGGTGATATAGACGGCATAAAGACCGGTCCCTTCTGGGTCGCTATCCCTGACCTGAATATATTCAGGAGCGCGTTCAACAAGTTTGACACACAGTTGGTCACCATACCAAATGGTATATGTGCCGACTTGGACCACATCAAAACCGGACCATTCCGTGTTGCGATTCCGGACCTGAACATTTTCAGGGCTTACTTCAACAAGACTACGCTACTTGTGCCAACCTGCGACCAGCCCCCGATATATAGTGGGCCTTACAACTTCTGGACGAAACCATAATCTGATAACACGCTGAATCCTTATTAAAGAAAAAGGGCTGTGAGCTTTTGCTCACGGCCCTTTTTGTTATCGTATTGAGATTGATAATCTGAACTGACCGCGTATAATGGCTTCTGTTAATGTCAAACGGAACGAAAATATACACGGTCAGCCAGGTCAATTCGTTAATCAAAGCGATTCTCGAAAATAATCTTCCTCCGCGCCTGACCGTTACCGGCCAGATTACCAACTGGAGCGTCGCCGCAAGCGGTCACGCATATTTCGGCCTCAAAGATGAAAACGCCCTGCTGCCATCCGTGTGCTGGAGAAGCAGTCTCAGTCGGATTAAATTCGAGCCGGAAAATGGACTGGCCGTAATTGCAAAAGGCCACATCGAGGTCTATTCACCACACGGCAAGTACCAGTTCTACGCCGATTCTATGCAGCCGGCCGGCGTCGGGGCTCTTCAATTGGCCTTTGAACAGATGGTCGAACGCCTCCGGGAACAGGGCCTCTTCGACGAGGTACATAAGAAGCCGTTGCCGGAGTATCCGGAAAGAATCGGAATACTAACCAGCGAATCCGGTGCGGCCGTACACGATATAAAGGATAGCATTCACAACCGCTGGCCCCCTGCCAAACTGTTCATTTATCCGGTCCCCGTTCAGGGCGAAGACGCAGCCAAAGAAATCGCAGCCGCAATCAGAAACGTAAATAGACGTAATAAAAATCTCAAACTTGACATCCTAATCGTTGGCCGGGGCGGCGGCTCACTGGAGGACCTCTGGGCATTCAATGAAGAATGCCTGGCCCGGGCAATCTTCGATTCCAAAATACCCGTCATTAGTGCGGTCGGCCACGAGATTGACACGACAATCGCCGATCTGGTCGCAGACGACAGGGCATCGACCCCGACAAAAGCCGGCGTCGTCGCCGTACCGGAAATGCAGGATGTCCTGGAAAACCTGGACAATCTCGAAAAAAGACTGGATTCTCACGTCAAGTTCCTCCTTCACAGCGCAGAACAACAATCCGACGAGCTATGCATCAGGCTCCAAAGTTCGGTAAAGCATCTATTGGCTGATACACGTAACACGTTGTACGCAATCGCTGAGCAGATACGACAAATCGAGCCGCACCGGCTCTTGGCAAAGAAAAGCCTCGACCTAAATAATCTACAAAATCAGGCAAAGGCGGCACTAAAGGCGATCATTAATAACAGCAAAATGCAGCTCACCGCCTGTACAAACCGCCTTGCCGCCTTGAATCCGAAATCCATCTTGCAGCGGGGATACAGCATTACCACCAACAAAAAAACAGGTTCACTAATAAGATGCCTTGAAGATGTGCAAATTGGCGACCGNNAAAGAACTATATAAGGTTTGTGAAAATGCCGGATAAGAAGAAAAAAGATGATATCAGCAAACTCAGCTTTGAAGCCGCAATAAAAGAGCTAACAAGCATTGTCGGCAAAATCGAACTGGGCGAAATACCCCTGCAGGACAGTCTCACTCAGTATGAAAGAGGGATGTCTTTAATTCAGCACTGCCAGGCAATACTGAAGAAAGCCGAAGAGCGTATCGAAAAAATATCCAAGACTGATGAGGATTCGAAAGAGACCTCCGATGGCCGGTAACAAAAACAGATTCAGGACCAATCTCGTGAATTGTGGTACGAGCCGCGAGTCACGAGCGACGAGTCACGAAACGCGAGCGTGGCGGAATTGGCAGACGCGCAAGGTTTAGGTCCTTGTGTCCTTAGGGACGTGGAGGTTCGACTCCTCTCGCTCGCAATCCTTTATTAACAAGGACTTACGACAATTTTTACTGTTGAAGATAGCCCTATTTCTACACTGCTCCGGTGAAAATCCGGTGAAAAAATGTTCTGAGTTTGAATCCGGACTGTGGTTTTCATCCTATCTAAAGCACATAAAATCTCCTTTAAAACCACTCTGTTCTATGGCTATATGGAAGGCAATATGGCTAAGTTGCCTTGGCCTGTGCAAGGGCCTTGTATTCGGCTCGCATTGTCGGCAATTTCAGCGTCTTAAGATAATTGAAACGACTGAAAGCAATTGCAATTTTGATAAGTACTCGCTAATGTATAACAGTCAAAAGATGTAGCTATGTTAGTAAACCATGTATATGGAATATCTTGGTTAATAGGAGAATCATATGTTTGATAAGATTTCAGAGATTTTAGCAGAAGATGCCGGTCATCTACTCAAACACAAGTGTACTACCATCACTAAAGATTTGCTTGCCCTGCCGGGGCCCGACTTTATCGATAGAATATTCTCAGCCGCAGACAGATCTAACGCAGTTCTCCGAAATCTTCAGACGCTTTTCAATCACGGGCGACTGTCAGGTACTGGTCATCTTTCTATCCTTCCAGTTGATCAGGGCATAGAACACTCTGCAGGTGCATCTTTTGCCCCAAACCCGCAATATTTCGACCCAGAAAATATCGTAAAGCTTGCTATAGAGGGTGGATGCAATGCCGTTGCCTCAACAGTTGGAGTTCTTGGAGCAGTAGCACGAAAATATGCCCATAAGATTCCCTTCATTGTAAAACTGAATCACAACGAACTATTAACTTACCCAAATTTGTATGACCAGCGGTTATTTGCATCTGTGAAACGGGCCTTCGACATGGGAGCAGTGGCTGTCGGAGCTACCGTATATTTTGGCTCAGAACAGTCTCACCGGCAGATAGAGGAGGTTTCTTCTGCCTTTCAAAGTGCGCACGAGTTGGGTATGTTTACTGTACTATGGTGTTATCTAAGAAATAAGGAATTCAAGAAAGGTGACGTCAACTACGAGACAGCAGCAGACCTTACCGGCCAGGCAAATCATCTGGGGGTCACCATGCAAGCCGATATCATTAAGCAAAAACAGGCTACATGTAACAAAGGATACGAAGTAATAAAATTCGGAAAAACACATCCTCTGGTGTATGAAAAGCTTACATCTGACCATCCGATTGATTATACTCGATATCAGATAGCTAATTGCTACATGGGAAAAGTTCCGATGATAAACTCAGGCGGACCTTCAGGCAAAAACGACATCCAACAAGTGGTAAAAACCGCAGTAATAAACAAAAGGGCAGGTGGTACAGGACTAATCACAGGTCGCAAAGCCTTCCAAAAATCAATGAAAGAAGGTGTCGAATTACTGAACGCCGTCCAAAATGTTTATTTGGAGAACAGAATAACCGTCGCTTAAATGTTTAGTTAGAATGCGTGAACCTAAGACTCAGGATGATGGAGTTCATTCAGGTTCGTCTATAATCGACAAATCTCTGCTTCTTTGGAGTGAAAATTATGTGTATTTCAAGGGCTGTAACCTCCAACTTACAGCCCTTTTTTCCTATTCTGGTTCCCTGACAAAAACTTCACTACCCCCCTACCGCCGACACAACCTACTCCTGACATAGCCATAAAAGCCCCCTGTTTTTATTTATATAATCGATCTTATCTTAATGGGTGGTTTGGATAATCCCTAAGATACATTTTTTATTGATTCCTATATACTACGATCTATTATAGTATAATG
>JABAHS010007658.1_pt4 | contig 14930 bp, 15 predicted proteins | sample 7062111 | NCBI WGS metagenome assembly JABAHS01 (sample SAMN14534600, study PRJNA622989) | marine sediment metagenome | biome: marine biome [ENVO:00000428]; feature: marine pelagic biome [ENVO:01000023]; material: deep marine sediment [ENVO:00002113]; isolation source: pool of 4 deep marine... | reverse complement strand
CAATCGAATGGACAGAGCGGGCGCTGGATCGTCTCGAGAATTCAGTCGTCTCTCGCTCTAGGATAATGAACGATCCCGACCTGGAACCGGTCCGAAACCATCCACGCTTCAAGGCAGTACTCGATTCGTTACCCGAAAACTAACCCGACGCGGGCTGTCGTGGCCGATGCCCGAAACGCCTNNATCCGGGGGCGCCTCCAACTGGTTGCTCTGCCGTCGGTGCCCCTGCCAAGGGACAGCGCTTCCAGTTCCTCGACTGGTTGCCTCAGGATTTCTCGACGAGCCTTTCGCGCCACCAGCGTCGCAACGCGCCTGCCTCGCAGGGCAATTCCGCGATCTCGCCCCCGGTCACCTCGCGCCAGCATGCGAGGTCCGGCTCGGGCACCAGCACCAGGATCGGCAAGCCTTCTGCGACGATGTTCAGAATGTCATCCGCGAGCCCCTCGCCGATTCGTTCCTGCTCGCCGAATTTTTCAGCGATGACGAGGTCTGGTCGGTCAGTGAGCGCGCGTCGCAGTGGCGCGCCCGCGTCGGCAAGTGCGGCGGGATCGAGCGTGCATTCCTTGCCGTCGGGAAACAGGCGGCTGGGCTGATTGATCATGACGCGTTCGCCGGTAGCGAGGTCGACGCTGTCGATGTGCGTGCGGCGGCCCCGATCGTCGAAGAAAGCTTCCTGCACCATGCCGCCGAGACGGCAGCCGCCGTCCGCCAGTTCCCGGGCGAAGTCGATCAGCGCGCGGCGATCGTGCTCGCCGACTCGAAAGACGACGGCGGCAGCTCGAATTTCAGGTTCGGTAGTCACGAGGACCTGTAGTGAAAGCACCGCGGAATCCGCGGGCGCTCGTTACCGGATATACGCCGGGAATCAGTTGCAGTTTATCGCGTACCCCGCATCGCCGTCGGCCGGGCTGACCGGGAACGTCGTGTAGCCCCACGAATTGACCGAGATCACGGGCCCGATCCCATTACCCATCGGCTGAATCCACGGACCGCCCGAGGAACCGCCGGACAGGCCGCAACTCGGAATCCACCAGTTGTCGTTGCCTTCCGTCGTCGTGTCCTCGGCACAGTACATGAAATCCGCGTCATCGCTGTAGGAATAACCCAGCGCGTGTGTGAAGTCGGGCGTCGTCGCACCGGCCGAATTTTCTTTCGTATTGTGCATATCGACCTCCCTGGTCTGCATCCAAAAATAGCACATGACGTCCAATCAAGACGGCTGGTGCTTTGCATAAGATGCGGAAGTCGCCGCGATCGAGCTAGCCGAAGCGGCAGACGGCCGCCGCAGCCTGGATGATCCTGCCTTGGCAGATGCGCCGATTGACCAACGCGTGAGCGACTCAGTCTTCGTCGTCACAATAACGTTCGATTTCGGCCCTGGCGTCTTCAATGGTCTGTCGCGGCGAGTGACGGTCGGCTTCGGCAGCTTTCAGCCGGGGCTCGGGCGGCCTCGCTGAGGACCCACGCCGCCGCGCGCGTGGATGCCCTGGCTCCAGGGCTCGAATTCCGGATGCTGCGCCTTGAGGATCTCGGCGCCGCCATGATCAGAGCCTGCCGTGCAGTTGCGCGTCGTGAGTGCGGAAGTGCTCCGAGAACCAGGTATTGAGCACGGAAGACAACGCTTGCTCGTCGTACCTGCCCTTCAGTTCCACGGCGTCGATGATCTCGGCCAGTTGGTCGAGCAGCAACTCATGGTCGTCCTTGTGCACCCCGTATCCGATGTAATCCGCCCGGCGCATCATCCTTTCCTCCAGCGCAAAGTGCGCCGCTATCTGCGCATAGATTTCGCCAAGTCCGGACACCAGCTGATCACGGCCGGCTCCCTCGCTGAGTCCGGCATGCATGCTGTTGATCAGATCGATCAGCTCGCGATGCTCGTGGTCCACGGCAGCATTCCCGACACTGAATTCCGGTTTCCACTCGAGCAGTTTCATCGAAACCTGAATCCTCCTGACTCCGCCCGGAACGTGATCGTGAAGTAGCGACCGGCTTCGAGCGTTACTTCTTCGGAGTGCGTGAAGTCCCAGCCGTCGAGCCGGGCGGACTGGCGCAGCTTTGCCATGATCGCATGCCTGCCGGGTTCGACCTCGAACCGCTCGTACACGGATGCGGGCCCGTCTTTCCACAGTCCGGACGGCGGGGCTTCGATCTGTGCCAGCAACTCGCCGTCGATCTCGAGCCTGACCGTCAGCGGCAGGCGCTCACGTTCGCACTGCTCGGCCCGTCGCATGTTGGGCGCCAACTCGGCGATCTGCGCAGGCGTCAGCCGAACACAAGGTTTCACACGGTCCGCAGCATGGCTCAGCGACAGCTTGATGGCCGCCATGTCCGAACTCGCGTAGTCGTACGCGGGCGATGCCGACAGGTAGGCAATGATCGCCATGAGACCGAGGTAAGCAAGCGCCTGCAGTGTCACCCTGTACACCTTAGCCATCGCCCAACTCCCGCAACCGCCCTCTGAAGGCTTCGACCATTGCTTCACGCCGACGGCCGGCCAGCGCGGGCAGCCACGCCATCTGTAGTCGCTCCCCGGGGACCCGTTGCCGCAGTTGGGGATCCCGCTGCCGCTGCATTCGCCGCGCCGTCCATTCGTTACCGAGCCGGTGAAAACAGTCGTTCTCCGCACACCCGGCGACCATTACGCCATCCGCGAAGTTTCTCGCCAGCGCAAAATCCACGAATGAGGGCGGCAGCATGCCGACGCAGGGCAACTTGACCACGCGTATATCGTCGCCACTCAGTCGTTCGACATTACTTTGGTCGCAAGAAAAGACCAAGACGCGCGGACTCCCGATTGGCGACGCCCAGGGCGCCATGATCTCCTCCCGCAGCGCACTGATGGTTCTGTGTGGCAACTCGATGCCCGGCTCGATCGGCCTTGCGCGGCGAAACGGCGTCGAGGTCGGACACGAGCCGGCGCATATGCCGCAACTCGTGCAGTTGTCCGGATTGACCACCGGCTCGAGTTCGTACGGCCTGCCGTCGGTGCGCGGCACCATGGTCAGCGCGCTGAACGGACAATCGTCGAAGCAGCGCGAGCAGCCGTTGCAGTTCGCCAGGCTGACTGCTGCTTCGGGCGTCTTCGCCTCGGGCGGCAGCCATGGCAGGACGGCGAGCAGCGCGAAGCCGCCGATGAGATAGAGCCACAGTTGTCCGCCGGGCACGGCATCGAGTAACGGGTATCCCGCCAGGTAGAACCAGTCGAGATTCACGCTCGCCGGGACGGCGTCCAGGTTTGCCGGCCCCTGGCTCACTGCCGGGTAGACCAGGGAAAGCGCAACCATGGCGACGAGGGTCCCTACCGAGAGTGAGCGCGGCGGATTGACCCGGGCGCTGGAGTGGCGCTGCACGTGAACCCACATGAGCAGCAGCATGAACAACGGCGCGAAGATGTGGATGAGCACCATCAGCGTGAAGAAGCGGCCGCCGAGCGTCGTGCTGTCGAGAAAATTGTTGGCGATCGGCTCGGCGAAGAACGGCAGTGCATCGAGCCACTCGGCCGTCGCGATCGCGATGTATTGCGCGAGCTTGTCCCACACCAGCCAGTAGCCGCTGATGCCGCAGACATAGATGAACGCGAGCAGCGGTACGCCGGTCAGCCAGGCGAAGAAATGCTTGCCGCGCAGGCGATCCATGGCGAATTCGCGAAGCAGGTGCAGCACGACGACGATGACGAGTGCGTCGGACGCATAGCGATGCAGACTGCGCATGACGCCCGCCGCATACCACTGCTCGTTGGTCATGTACTCCACCGATGCGTAGGCGTCTACGATGCCCGTGTCGAAAAAAATATAGAGGTATATGCCGGTGGCCGCCGTGATCCAGTAGAAGAACCAGCCGAAGGAGCCGAGCCAGGTAAACGGGTTGCAGCGCTGGCCAAACGCGTATTCGAAGATCCGTTCGGCCTTGCCAAGGAGCGTGTAGAGCGCGCGCTTTATGAAAGCCACGGGACCGTCATCTCGCGCCGCGCCATTCGTGCACGATGAATGCCGCGATCGAGCCGAGACACAGAACGCCAACAATGATCATCATGAAGATCGAATAATCGAACCGGTAACGATCGCTGTTGGGATCGTAAACCGTGCAGAACAGCTTGAAAGTACTCAGCCAGTGTTCGACGAAACCGGCGCTGCGCGGCGTGTCGAAGACCAGCTCCTTCAGCGGTTCCACGAACGTCGGAGTGTCCAGTTCGACGCCGTACAGTTGCCGGTAAATACTCCCGTTCCTGTCGACGACCGTGGTCTGCACGAGGTGATCGAAGCCCTTGGCGCTCGGAAAGAACAGGAAGCCGAGGTTTTCGCTCAGCGCGTCGATAACCGACGCGTCGGCCGCCAGGAAATGCCAGTCTTCTATGCCGCTCGCGCCCTGTTCTGCCGCGAACTGTCGCATGCGCTCCGGCGAGTCGACCTGCCAGTCGAAGCCGATAGTGACGACAGAGAAGGCGTCCTCGCCCAAGGCTTCCTGAGCAATCTCGACATTCCGCGCGAGGTTGCGCGTAATCATCGGGCAGATGTGATGGCAGCTCGTGTAGATCATGCTGACCACGAGCGGCCGCCCCTCGAGCTGCCCGAGCTGGAAGGACTGACCATTAATGTCCCGCAGCCGATAGTCCTGCAGGCGCGTGCCGATGGCCGCCTGGCTGACCGCCAGCGCGGAGTCCCTGTCGTATTCTTCGGCAGCGCCCGTCAACGCCACGAGCACGAGGCATGCCGTGAGCAGGCTGCGCATCATCGGTCAGGCCAGGAACAGTCGATCCAGAATTGCGGCCAGCATCAGGAGCCCGAGCTGCACGATTGACGCGGCGAACGTGCGCCACGCATTGGGGCGGCCGGGCGCCATCGAGAGCCGGACGCAGGCATAAACGAAATAGCTGCCGCCGGCGATTGCGCCTATGCCGTAGATCCAGCCCATTCCGTACCACAGCGGCAGCAGCGAGAGCGCGGACAATGCAACCGCGTGCGCGAGTATCGTCAGTGTCGAGGTCGCATCGCTGACGATTACCGGCAGCATCGGTATACCCGCGGCGCGGTAGTCGTCCCGGCAGGCAAAGGCAAGCGCCCAGAAATGCGGCGGCGTCCAGAGAAAGAGCACGGCTGCGAGGATGAGCGCCACCGGCGACAGGGTCGCACCGGCCGCAGCCGAACCTGCCAGCACGGCGAAGCTGCCCGACAGCCCGCCGATGACGATGTTCAGCCACGTCCGGCGCTTTAGCCATACCGTGTAGACGATGCCGTAAGTAAAAGCGCCCAGGAAGACGAACAGCGCGGCCAGCCAGTTCGTGGATACGGCAGCGGCGAGCAACGCGAGCATCAGCGCCAGCGCGATACCGCCGTACCAGCGCAGGTCCGCGACGAAACGGCCGGTCGCGAACGGCCTGGCGCGCGTCCTCTGCATGCGAACATCGAGATCGCGTTCGTACAGCTGGTTGAATGCCCCCGCGGCCGACGATGCGACCAGGGTCGCGAGCCCGAGCACGAACACCTGCCATGGCGCGAGCCCGTGCCCGGGTATGACAACGATGCCGGTCACGGCACAGACCGTGATCAGGAAGCCCAGCCGCACCTTGGCGGTGTGGTAGATCAGCTTGAGTGTCGCAACGCTCATGAAGTCACAGCGCCGGCTGCCTAGCTCAACGGCCAGACTTCGGACAGATATTTCCAGTTGACGAAGTAATACAGGACAAACGCCACGAAAAAGATACCCACGAGCATGGCCGTGCCGGGAATCTTCAGCGTACCGGCATTACCGTGCTCGGCGACCGCCGCAGCGGCTGGAGGCATCTCGGGATACGACGGCTTCTCGTCTTCAGCCAGCTTTTTGCCGAAGAAAACGGATCCGACGACGACGACGATAAACAAAATGCCGCCGAGTGCCGCCAGTATGGCGAAGATCCCGTTCAACCCCATCATCAGGAACGCGGCAGATGGGTAGTCGAACGGCAGCTGGGCGTCGGCGAAGGTCATGTCCCAGTGACGACGCGACACGCCCAGCGTTCCGGCGCCCATCATGAAAACCGATATCCCCGCGACGCCGATACCGAACAGGTATGGCTGCCATTGCGCGAGCTTCCGGAACATCAGCTCGCGTCGGAATATCAACGGCACGAGCAGGTAGGTAATCGCCATGAAGGCCAGTGTTGTGCCGGCCACGACGGTGCCGTGGAAATGACCCGGCACGTACAGCGTGTTGTGCATGATCAGGTTGATCTGCTCGGTACCCATCACGACGCCGGAGATGCCGCCGATGAAGCCGAAGAACACCAGTGACATGAACATGCCGGCGAAGGCCGGGTTGCCCCAGGGCGCCTTGCGCAGCCACTCGAACAGGCCCTTGGTCAGGCCGCGGGCGCGCTGCGCCGCCTCGATCGAGCCCGGCACCGTCATGCCGTGGATCATGCTGCCGAGGACCGCCAGGTACATGGCGTAACTGGTGTTGAAGATCTTCCACTCGGAACTGAATCCCGGCTCGACGAGCATGTGGTGCGCACTCGCGAGCTGTAGGAAGAGGATATACATGAGGAACGCCATGCGGCTGACTTTCTCGGAAATGGGCCGTGCCCCCAGCACCATCGCCGCGATCGCGTACCACACGGCGACGTGCGCCGAGACATTGATCTGTTGCGACGAGTGGCCCATGGCCCACCAGATCGTCTTGTACACCAGCGGGTCGATGTGACTGACGAGGCCGACGGACCAGAGCAGCGTCGGGACGAGGATGATGGCGCCGGACGCGATCGTGAACACCGCGATGATCGCGGCCGTGATCGCGCCGAAGGTCACGAGCGGAACGGAACCCTGGTAGGTCTTTTCCTGCCGGGCGACGACGAGCGTGCCGAAGAACACGAAACAGCCGATCAGTGCGCCGACCGCGAACAGGATGATGCCGAGATAGAAGCCGGGTTCGGCTTTCATCGGCACGTAGGACGTGAACATCACGCTCGACTGACCCTGCAGTACGACGATATTCGTCACCACTGCGCCGATCAGCATGAGCGCGAAGCCGGTCCACGCCCAGCGCGGTCCAGCGAGGCGGCAGCCCAGCAGCACGGCCGAGGCGAAGTACAGGACGGCCATCTCGAAGAAGATGATCCAGACCAGCAGCACGTCGAAGCCGTGCGCGGTGAGCGCCAGGTAGAACCAGTCGGCAGGGAGAAAGTGCACCGCCGGCCAGCGCGTCAGTGCAACGAGCAGCCCGAACAGGCCGCCGATCGCGAGGAACACGACGGCGACGACGGCGTTCGCCTTGATGAGCTTCTCGGCGGCCAGGTCGACTTTCAGTCCGGTCGTCGGGCAGGTACGAAATTGCGTTGCTTTTGCCATTTTTCCAACCCCCTACTCGACGACGTAGATCTTGCCGACCATCAGGTGATGGCCGATGCCGCAGTACTCGTTACAGACGATGCCGAACTCGCCGGCCTGATCCGGTTTTATCGTGACGACCATCTCGTATCCCGGGTGAACCTGCACGTTAATGTTGACGGGCTGCAGGGAGAAGCCGTGCATCCAGTCCAGCGATGACAGGTGCAGGCGGTAGGTCTCGCCTTTTTCGAGCTCGAGGATCGGCCACCATTGCCAGAGGCGTGCAATCAGGTACACATCGCTGCCGGCAGGCGGATGCACGACCGGGAAATAGTTTTCCTCGCGGACCGTGTACTCGTCGATCATGGCCTGCGATTTCTCGGCGAATCGTTCCGGCGAGATCTTGTAGGCCTCGTTCGAGAGGTTCTGTTCGCCGGCCCCGTGCCAGTAGATCATCATGAAGAACATGACGAGGCCCCAGGTAAAGGCGATGATGATCCACGAAAGCTCGATCTTGGCGATCGGCTCTTTCCACCAGATTCGTTGTGGAGGCGGTGTGATTGCCATGGTTCTTCGCCCCCGTCAGTCCGCGATCGGAATCTGGGTGATCTCGATGATCCCCCAGATAATGTAGAAGACCGCCGGTATGGCGACGCCGAGGAACAGCAGCAGGAACGGGTTATCCAGCACGCGCTGCATGAGCGGTATCGGCTCGTTCTCGACCGACGGTGCGCCGCCGGGAGTGTCGTGGTCAGCCATGATCATTCCCCCTTCAGGAACGGTCGGTCCCGATTGCCGCGCCGACCTTGCTGTCACAATTCAGCGTGCCAGGCTCACATTCCGGCGCCGCTCGTGTAGTACTGGATGAAGGAAAAGCTCGATACCGCGAGTGCAAGCAAGATAACGAAGAAGATGAGCGATCGATGCTCCAGCCTCCGCCCTGCTGCGATTTCCATCCGCTCCAGCAACCAGTCGGCGGCGAAATACAGGATGATCGCGACAATCGTGAAATAGACGACACTCATAGCTCGACCATCTGTACAGTTAAGCCCGCCGACGGTACGTCCTATGATGTGGAGCGAAGGGGGGAATTGCCTTGATCTACGTCAAGGCGGAACCGGCCCTGCGAACAGGGCGCGATATATCTTGATCAATCGTAGGGCCGCAGGCGCGATACGCTGTGGATAAAGACCACCCTGTCGTCGACGGACACGATCCCTTCGTCCGTCAGGTTTCGGAGCAGGCGCGACAGGGTTTCCGGCTGGATGGACAGGCGCGACGCGATGACATGCCGGGGCAGGTCGAGGCGCGCCGTCGCCTGATCGTCCTCGGGCGGCTCGACCAGGTGGTCCACCAGGTAGCTCGTCAGGCGCGTTCGTGCATTCTGGATCGTCAGGTGTTCGATCTCCCTGACACGATCATGGAGGTGCCTCGAAATGTCCGCGAGCAGGCGCATCGAGGCATCGCTGTTCGACCGAATCAGTTCGACGTAGTCGTGGTTCGGAATCCGGCATAGCTTCGAGTCCTCGAGGGCCTCGGCACTCACCGGGTACTTGTGTCCCCGCATAAACGCGACAGCCTCGCCGAAGGTGCGGCCCGGCCCGACGACTTCCAGGATCTTCTTGTCGCCCGTCGGCGCAATCAGGTTCAGTTCGATCAGCCCGGTATCGATGAAATAGAAGTACTCGGCGGCATCGCCGCGATGAAACAGGACTTCCCCCTTCTCGAGGGACGTGGCAGCGATGTGCTTCGCGAGCTGCTCGAAGTCTGCCGCATCGAGGCCGGCGAACAGGTAGTGGCTTCGCAGTGATTCATACAGTGCGGAACTATCGTCCATGGGCACCGAGTCTAGCACCCCGGATAACTCGTTGATCGTGCTCATCGCGCGCTGCCTCGATCTGGCCTCGGCGGGCCGTGCCGCCATTCGGGATCCGTGTTCAGTGTGCAGTCTAGCCGCCGCGCGGGCGGCGTCCTTGATCTGAATCAAGGCCGATCGCGGCGGCAGATCCTAGGATGCAGCTTGGTTCAAAGGACCTCGGACAACCGGGTCCGCCGCCGGCGAAGGGGCAAGCCGATGAGAGCAAGGGGTATTCCGGGCACGTCTCGCGTACGCTACGCGCCATTCGCACTGGCGTTCTGCCTGCTGCACGGCACCGCTATCGCCGGAGACCCCGGACCTCGGCGGGATGTGCAGGCAGGGCAACCGGAAGTGGAGGAGATCGTGGTGGTGGCGCACAAGCATGCGCGCGCCCGCCGCGACGTCGCCGCGACCGTCAGTACGTTCTCCAGTGATGACATGCGTTTCGAACTGGCGAATTCGGTCGCCGATGTATTCCGTTACGCCCCGGGGATCGACTACGAAGCGGCGGGTACCCGGTTCGGCTCCGAGAGCATCAACATACGCGGCATCAGCGGCAACCGGGTGGCCATTCTGGTCGACGGGGTCCCGGTCAGCGACCAGTTCGATGTCGGCAGCTTCTCCAACGCGACGCGCGACCTCGTCAGCGCCGGATTCGTGGACCACGTCGAGGTGCTGCACGGCCCGGCATCGGCACTTTACGGCAGCTCGGCGATTGGCGGCGTCGTCGCCATGCGGACGGTCGACCCGGCGCTGCGGACCGGGCAACGAGGCCACGGCGGCCAGCTCGCGAGTTCCTGGCGGGGCGACGATGCGAGCATCCAGGCGACTGCCATACAGGGCTATACCGGCGGCGGCTTCTCTGCGCTGGCCGGCATTTCCGGGCGCACCGGGGAGCAACCCGACGCCGCGGCGGTCGAGGAAAACATCGATCGGCGCGACTTCAAGAGCCGTGCCGGGCTGCTGAAGGTCGCCCTCATCAGTTCGCCGGGCGGTTCCCTGCAGGCGAACCTGTACGTGAGAGACAGCGAGGTTNNGATTTCGCAGCAATACTGCCCTGCGCGGTGACGACGACTACCGCACGCACATCGCCAGCCTGGAGTACCGATTCGAAAGCGAATCCCGCCTCGTCGACGAGGGTGTGTTGCGCGCTTATGCACAGGGCTCGAGCATCGAGCAACAGACGTACGATGAGCGCGGCCTCGCCACGAGACCCGTTGCGATCGATCGCTACTTCTCGTTCGAGCAGCAGACTCACGGCATCGAAGGCAACCTGCAGAAGCAGTTCTCGACCGGCGCGTTCAGCCACCAGCTCGGCTTCGGGCTCGAGTACCGCGAACGCGAGACCGAGGAGTTCCGTGACGGTCTCGAGACCGGTCTCGAGGACGGGCTGGTATCGAATGTCCTGCTGGGCGAGGTCTTCCCGCTGCGCGACTTCCCGGTCAGCACGACGAACGAGTGGGGAGCGTACGTCGAGGACTCGATGGCGCGCGGACAATGGACCCTGATCGCTGCACTTCGATGGGATGGCTACGAGATGGATCCCGGCGTGGACGCGATGTACGCCGAGGACTACCCGTTTGCCAGCCCGGTTGACATCAGCGAGTCCGAACTCTCGCCCAAGCTGGGCCTTATCTATCACGTCTCCAAGTCGACCGAACTGTTCCTGCAGTACTCGCAGGGCTTCCGCGCACCGCCTTACGAAGATGCCAACCTCAGCCTCGAGCTGCCGTTGTTCAACATCCGGGCCGTGCCGAACCCGGAGCTGCGCTCTGAGCGGTCGGATGGATTCGACGTCGGCCTGCGCTGGCGTGGCTTGAGCAACTCGGCACACCTGTCCGCATTCCACACGGAGTACGAGGACTTCATCGAATCCAGGGTCCGCATCGGCACGGACCCGGACAGCGGTCGCATCCTGTTCCAGTCGCAGAATCTGAAGGCGGCGGTTATCGAGGGCATCGAGGCCGGCGCTTCGCTCGACCTGTCGGCTTTCCGCGAAGGACTGTCGTTCGATGCGGCGTTGTTCGTCGCACGCAGCGAGAACCGCGACAACGGCGAGCCCCTGAATTCGGTCGGACCGCCGCAGGCCGTCGCCGGCGTGGGCTGGCTGTCGCCTGAAGAGCACTGGAACCTGTCGCTGCGCGGCACGTTCACTGACAGCTGGTCCGAGCGCGACGAGTCGTCGGGCGAGCTGTTCCAGCCGCCGGGCTACGCAACCGTCGATCTGTATATCGCGTGGCAGCCCAATTCGAAGATCGCGCTGCGCGGAGGCGTACTCAACCTCACCGACCGGACGTACTGGTCATGGACCGACGTCCGCGGGCTGTCACCAGACGATCCGGTCATTCCGTACCTGTCCCGCCCGGGCATCAGTTTCTCCCTGGGCCTCGACATGTACTGGTAATTCCATACGCGAACTCAAACACCGGGAGCACGTTTCGATGAACGGTTTAATCAGCATCAGGCATTTATTCGCCATACTCGGTTGCGCCCTTTTGGCGTCGGCCTGCACAGAGGCCAACGGCCAGAAAGACAACACCACGGCAGTTCACTCGGCCGAGACCGCGGCCGGAACCGTGGAAGAAATGATGGCGTACGGCAAGAAAGTTTACGAAGGCAATTGCGCTGCCTGTCACCAGGCCGACGGGAGCGGACTGGCAGGGGCGTTCCCGCCGCTTGCCGAATCCGATTACCTGCGAGGCGATCGCGAGGACGTGCTCGCCGTCGCGCTGTTCGGCCTGTCGGGCCCGATCACGGTCAACGGCCAGGAATACAACGCCGTCATGCCGAGCATGGGACATCTGAGTGACGAAGACCTCGCTGCGGCGCTGACCTACGTATTCGGATCCTGGGGTAATTCGCTCTCGGCTGTGACGCCCGACGAGGTTGCCGCATTGCGCATCAAGCTCGGTCATGAAGATCGCGCCGAGGGGCAACGCCACACTGGCGCCACCGAGGGAGAGATGCGTTACCAGGGAACGCCGTCACCGATACCGGCCGACGAAGCCCGGCAGCTGCAATCCGCCGAGGGCCCCGAACTCACGGAAGAGCAGTATGCAATGGCGACCCAGCTCTACTTCGAGCGCTGCGCGGGTTGCCATGGTGTGCTCCGGAAGGGCGCGACCGGCAAGCCTCTGACACCGGATATCACGCGCGAACGCGGCACCGAATATCTCAAGGCGCTCATCACCTACGGTTCACCCGCCGGCATGCCGAACTGGGGCACATCCGGCGAGCTGAGCGTAGAGCAGGTCGACATCATGGCGCGCTTCCTGCAACAGGAACCGCCCTCGCCGCCCGAGTTCGGGCTCGAGGACATGAAAGCAACGTGGAAGGTGATGGTCGATCCGGCCGACAGACCCGAGCGGCCGCAGCACGACCGCAACATCGACAACTTCTTCTCGGTGACGCTGCGAGACAGCGGCCAGGTCGCCATCATCGACGGCGATACCAAGGAGATCGTCAGCATCCTGCCAACCGGCTACGCGGTGCATATCTCGCGGCTCTCCGCTTCCGGCCGCTACGTGTACACGATCGGCCGTGACGCGAAAGTCGACATGATCGACCTGTGGATGGATCCACCACAGATCGTTGCCGAACTGAAGGTGGGCCTCGAAGCAAGGTCGGTAGAAACCTCGAAGTACAAGGGTTATGAGGACAAGTACGCGATCGCTGGCTCCTACTGGCCGCCCCAGTACGTGATCATGGACGGCGACACGCTCGAGCCATTGAAGGTCGTTTCGACCCGTGGCATGACCGTGGATACCCAGGAGTATCACCCGGAGCCACGCGTTGCTGCGATCGTCGCGTCCCACGAGAACCCGGAATTCATCGTCAACGTCAAGGAGACCGGGCACATCCTGCTCGTCAACTACAGCGACATCGACAACCTCACCGTCACCGACATCGGTGCCGCGAGGTTCCTGCACGACGGCGGCTGGGATCGCACCAAGCGCTACTTCCTGACGGCGGCGAACCAGTCCGACAAGATCGCGGTGGTGGATTCGCGCGAACGAAATCTCGCGGCCCTGATCGACGTCGACAAGATCCCGCACCCGGGACGCGGCGCCAACCTGGACGACCCCGAGTTCGGCCCGGTCTGGGTAACGAGCGCGCTGGGCAACGACAAGGTCACGTTTATCGGTACGGACCCTGCCGGTCACCCACAGCATGCCTGGAAGGTCGTTCGCGTGCTGAATGGCCAGGGCGGCGGATCGCTGTTCGTCAAGTCGCATCCGAAGTCGAAGAACCTCTGGGTCGATTCGCCGCTCAACCCGGACGAAGCAATCAGCCAGAGCGTCGCGGTGTTCGATGTCGAAAACCTGGCAGCCGGCTACGACATCATACCGATCGCCGAGTGGGCGGATCTCGGGCCCGGACCAAAACGCGTGGTTCAACCGGAGTTCAACCAGGCCGGCGACGAAGTCTGGTTCTCGGTCTGGAGCGGCCAGGAAGAAGAATCGGCGATCGTCGTGGTCGATGACAAGACGCGCAAGCTGAAGCACGTCATCAAGGGCCCGAACGTCATTACGCCAACCGGCAAGTTCAACGTCCACAACACGGTCGAAGACATCTACTAGCGGGCAGGATTAGGGGGGTGCGGGGGCCGCAATCGCGGCCCAGCTGCAACCATCGGTCATCGCTTAATGCTGCTGAAGACAGCACACCGCTGAGGGAGATCGAGATCAGGCCTGCGACGTCAGAATAACCGGGAGGTGTGTCGCGAACTATTGAATGATTCGATACACGCAGGACTCGTAATTGCTGCCCTTCAGGGGCCATTTCTGCCTGCACAGCTCTGCTCGACGCTCATACCGGCTTTTCAGCTCGCCTTGCTCCGCTTGGATTCGCGTGAGGTGGGCAGATTCGAGGTAGCCTACGAGTGAAACGTAGGAGATGACCCCAACAAACACGATTGGCAAGAGTGTAAAAACGAACACGCCCATACCTTTACGGCGAATTCCTGAAAATTTTTTTAAACTAATTTGTGGACGAACTCTCTTTGCTGACACCGTTGAAGCTCCTTCGAGATATACGAATTACTGCGGAAGCCAGAAAAGGTTTGCTCAGCACTCATTACCCTACAGTCGTTTCAAACGAACCAGCAGTAATATTTTGATCTCCGATAGAAGTATTTTGTTGCCGTCACGAACAGCGCGGCCTGAAGCAACAGTTCTTGCAGGGAAAACGCCTCTCGCTCAACCAATTTGTACAACCTTTTGCGCCGGGACTACGGCATCAACGGATGTTTGCGTACGGGTCGTTCGTTTCCTGCTCTCTTGCGTATCCTGAAAACCAGCAGAACAACAAAGCAGAATAAATTGATCCTAGCCTTTTGCAGGATAATCCTAACCGTTTACCCTGAAACAATCTTAATGTCTGGACAACCTATCAGTAGTAAACAAAAGAGAGAGACCTTCCTGACGGAGGCACATGGATCCACCTGAATGCGCCGATGCCGGGAGTCAACATCAAGGATGGGGTGCCAGTGAGGAAGACAGCACGCAGCACGAAATCTGTCGAAGAACCGAATCCACGGCAGATGGTAGAAAGCTGGATACTCGCCGGCCTGAGCAAGCCTCGCATCCTCTGGATGCTCGAAGCTATCCACGGATTCAGGCCTGGTCAGTGCAGGCGCCTCTACTCTCTGGTCGAGGCGGAATGCAGCCAACCCAATCGTCGCTGATTGCAGGTAAATGAAATCGACGGAATGACGCAATATGTTAGCGAATCAACTAGCAAGAATCTGGATTCTCCCTTTCTTGGCCCTCTGC
>JABAHS010000611.1_pt6 | contig 14948 bp, 18 predicted proteins | sample 7062111 | NCBI WGS metagenome assembly JABAHS01 (sample SAMN14534600, study PRJNA622989) | marine sediment metagenome | biome: marine biome [ENVO:00000428]; feature: marine pelagic biome [ENVO:01000023]; material: deep marine sediment [ENVO:00002113]; isolation source: pool of 4 deep marine... | reverse complement strand
AAAATCATCGCTGCCCCCGAACAGTTGAACAGGGAAAGCAAAACCTACAACACAAACGACAACCAAAATTATGTTCGCTACTCGCTTCATGTCGAAGCTCCCCAAAGAGTAATCGGGGCTCCGACCAAGCTATATTAATCAGCGCAGTGGCAGAGTACCAGATTTTCGTAAGATGTCAATTCTACTCTCAGATCAAGCTAACCTTACGAGCACTATCCCTAATCCGTGTTCCTCGCTACCGACAAGATAGGGAGCTAGATGAGAAATTGGTTAAAAGGCTAACCTGATTTTTGTGATATGGCCAAATTTGGCAATTTGGCAAGCAAGTGTAACACAGCCCAACTCAGGTAAGTTGATGTATTTTGGGGACGTTTTTGTCTTTTTGTATCTTTGGTATCGTTAGTGCTTTTACAGGGACAGACAACGACATACAGTGGCAACATTTCTACCTAAGAAATAGATTTATTTTTGGCTGGCACGGTTTGTTTTTGAGGGCGGGGAATTATGAAAACGAAAGTTATTAAGGCCTGGATTGTGACTGCAGCGTTGTTTGTCACGTTGGTAGTACTGTTCTTGGTTTTCAGCGCCAATGAAAGGCAGCTCCAGATAAAAAGGGTTTCCCAGAACAAGTACCCCTGTATTGTACTCAAAGTGGACAATAGAGGCTGTCAGACAGAAATCGAGATGCGGACTCATGTAGCAGTGACTGCAAATTGAGGACTTTACTGAGGCTCTAAACACCGCCACCCTCCCTTAAAACCCCCCAGTGGCATGACGCTGGGGGAGCTTTACAAAATGATAGTATCATCATATGGTAAGAGCCAGTCTTTTTTCTGCTGCCAGATTGCTCATAGAGCGGTGGGATAGCATGAAGATCAACCGTCTACAATTTGGATTACCCCTGCTGCCGTTCGTGCTTTCTATGCTGGAACTGGGTCTTATCAGCCCTGTCTCGGCCGCCCCGGTTACCTTGCCATCTGGGGTCATACTTGATTTAACTCAGGAGCAGGTCGAGGCCATCAAGGGGCAGCCTGGAGTGTTTTTCGGTGCCGAGTCCACTCCCATGCTTTCCCCTGGCGATGTGGTTGTGGCTCTGACAGATGATCTTGGCGGCGGCTATCTCTACGGCAGGCCGGAGCATCTCGCAAAGGCCTTTGACGCTGTGGGTGCAACCCAAGGCAGCGCCGAGGCGGAATATTTGTTTGTCAAGAAACGCTCCTGTTTAGGATTCTGATAGTCGAGCCTGGGTCGGGCTCACCCCTCTTAGTGGCTTCCCTTTCGTCTTCTTTCCCAGTTAATTCTTTATTTTTTTACGTGGACACCTTTCATTCAATAAAACATGCCGAAATAGCACCAAAAAAACCAATTTTTGAGAGGAGTGTGGCACAGACGTTGCAGTGTGAGCATCTGAGGCACGCTGAACCATCGCTGTAATCTGATGAGAGCGGCTCTATGGTTAAGCCAGCCGATGAGTCTGACCGAGAACTGAGAAGAACTGAAAAGGGCTGATTAATTATGGATGAGCCAACGGGGATAGAAAGACGTCAACACCCCAGAGCAGTGGTTTCATGGCCGGTCATTATCAAAAGCTCTCGAGGACTCATGGCTGGTGAGACGAAAGATGTCAGTTACACTGGTGCGTTTATCAGTTGCCGCGAACCTCTGAAGCCCAACGAAGTCCTTGAAATGTCTATAAGTGTATCCCTCCTCTCTCCACGGGTACAGGCCATAGCTGAAGTTATTTGGTCAAATCCCTCTAACTCTGATGAAGAGATTAAGCCGCGAGGCATGGGGGTTAGATTCACGAAAATTGACACTACTGACCACGAAATGATCTCAGCTTTGGTTGAGGATCATCTAGAGATTACGGACCAAGATCGACCTGGGGAGGACCTCACTGCTTAAGGTGGCACTGGCATGGATCCTCAGTTTATTGAAAGACGCCGCTACCCCAGAGCCAGGATCGAATGGGCAGTTACTATCAAAACCGATAAAGGTGTGGTTGCAGGAATCACACTTAATGTTAGTGCCGGCGGCGCCACACTCCGATTTCCAAACCCGCCTCTTTTGCACGAAGTTTTTGAGATGACTATCAGCGTCCCTGAATTGGATCGCCCCCTGATGGTTGAGGCGCAGGTGGTCTGGTCAACAGCAGATATCGTGGATAATGAACTTACCCTTCCTATTATAGGCGTCAACTTTACCAACATTACTGATCAAGACCGCTGGCTTATCTCTACGGCCGTTTCCAAGTTCCTAAGACACAAAGACCGTGTTCCCACCCGCGTGACAACTGCCAGAAAGGCTCTGAAAAAAGTTCTGGAGGAATGTGTCGAAACAGACCTTTAGCCCTTCGTTTCCCTTCAGTTTTCTGAAACCAAGACTCTTTGCCTATATTTTTCCTTTTGCATTATTCATTTTCCCGAGTGAAGTAGAATGTTATTATTTCAGAGAAAGAATCTGGGCCTTTCGAAAATTCCGCCGTGGAGGAGTAAATATTATGCCAAGCCTCAAATGTAAAAATATCGAACGTTTGCTAACTGTTCTGATAGCTACTGCCTTGATGGCCTATCTAGCCAGCTGTGGACCATCCATGAAAACCTACAAATTATACCAAGGCCCGCAACTGCCCAGTGAGGAAACCGCGCAGCTTGTCTGTGAAGGGGAGACCATACAGATCAATGCCGTAAATGGCCAAAAAAGCCCCCAAGGGAAAGATACCTTTGGCAATGTTACGCTTGAGATTCTTCCCGGTGATTATCAGGTAACCGTGTCTTTTTCTGGCAGATCCGCAACTACAGTCTTTGGGGAGTCTTATAATTACCAAGTATTTTTCAGCCACAACTCTTTAGAGAATGTGGATATTACCATAAAGGCTGAGGCTGGCCATAGGTATTTGGTAACTTCCAACCACGATTATGAGAAATCCACCTGGAACGTTGTCGTCAGGGATGAAACAGAGGACAAAAGAATTCTTAGGAAAGGCCCCTACCCGCTTAATACGATCAGAACAGGTGATAATCGGTCCGCCAAGCGAGTATATCGTGAGTGAGGTCGACAAGCGGTAGCTGAATGGCAATTCCTGCTCCAAAGCCTCGCCTGTCTCACCCCGCCTTAGTAGGTGGCGTTGCCGTGAAATTGCAGATAGCGCCCAATATCCAAGGAGAAAGGTATCAGGTGAACAGGTATCTATTGGCCTTCTTTCTCTCAGTGATCTGTTTTTCTGTTGCTGCGTGCAGCACAAGGGGAAGTTGTCTCAGGGGGAACTGCAAGAACGGACAGGGTACAATGAACTATCCAGAAGGTGCTAAATATGAAGGTCAATGGCAAGACAGTAAGCGGAGCGGGCACGGCATTCTGACCAATCCCTTTGCCGGAACTTATGAGGGACAATGGAAAAATGACAAGCCTCATGGGCTGGGGACTTGGACCTTCCTTGACGGTGCAAGATATGAGGGTCAGTGGAAAAATGGCGAGTGGCACGGACAGGGAACCATGACCTTCCCAGACGGCCGTAGATATGTGGGGGCATGGGAACATGATGTTCCCCACGGGCAAGGGAAGATGATCTATCCTGACGGTAGAGAGTTAATAGGTGAATTCAAAAATGGCACGTTCGTTGGGAAGTAGGCCTTCGGGATCTTGGCACTCATTGCTCCGGCTTGATACACTCCTCTCCTCCCCGCAGCGTGCAAAGTCTGTATCTGGCAAGATCTCCCCAGTACCACATAATCTCCTCAACGTCGGCCATTCGCCTCGTCGTACTGCTCATGGTCCTCTGTCCCACCCGCCTGTCCACGGCCGCATAGAGTAATCTCTCCGTAATTCCATCAGTAATCTTTACCTCGATGCTCGCATGCCCCGCGAAAACAGTTTCACCCGACAGAGATCCCGCAAAATTCCGAATGGGATTAACAATGACCGGAGCCACTGCTGAGACAGAATCCGCCGTCTGAGAAGATTCCCCCACACTGGTGAGAGCCACTTGGATACGCAGGGTGTGAGGGTCCGGTTCGTCAACCATCTGATAGTCTTCCGCTAGATCATTATAGAGGATGTAGTAGAAGCGGTTCACCAATGCTTGGAGATCAGCTCGGGTAAAACCTTTGGGGTAAGTGTCAGGTCCCCCATAGTAGGCTACGGGAGCCAAGTAAATCTTGTTGTAGACAGGCCAATTAGCTTCAGGATTTTCATAGTAGAGCAGCGCTTCTCCCTCGCTACCTGGGCGAAGCATGGAATAATCTCCGAGGAAGCCCGACTTTTCAAATCTTCGGGCTTGTTTGCTCTGGCTGGTTGTGCAACCGATGAGCAATGATAGAGTGCACAAGAAGATAATCCTCAGCAACCAATTCACTATACTACCCCTCAGCGTCAATTCTTGGCCTCCTTTTATACCATGGTCGCAAAGCAATTGTAACGTGCTATCTCTCCTTATCAAAAGGTTTCGGGTGTTCCGCCGGAGGCGGATCAGGTGTCAGGTGTCAGAGATTTAGGTTTCGGGTGTCAGGTTTCAGGTGTCAGGGATAAAAAACACTAAAACTGAAACTTGAAACCTCAGTCAAGGACTAAGTTTTCGATGTTGAATACATAGCATGGTCGCTGGCATTTATTGGGGAGTCTTGAGCGAGTGTACCTTGGAGTTAAACGGTGAACTGGTAGTACAGCTGGCTAGAGTTGACCACTTGCTTTCGTAAAAAAGTCAAAACCTGATTGCAATTCGTTGCTACTAGCTCAGCTCCGAGACAACACTGCTGACAAACTGCAGGTCCTCTGCAGAGATATTAGTGAACCGTACCCCCATGCCAATCGCTATGGCATCGGAATCTGCGCTGAGGGGAATATCTATCCACACTACCTCTGCCCCTATCCATGAATGCTCTCGGTCTTGAAACAGGATCGACAGGATGAAAAGATCTTTTTGTAAGAGCGGTGTCCCGCAGCGAATATAGGCCCCCCCGGCACTAATGTTCTCAATTATGCCGTCGATATCCCCTTCAGGGGTTAACATGGTTACGGGCCAGCTCACCGGGACTCTTGGATGTTCTCTCTTCTGGACGAAAGTGGGGGAGTTCATCTCAGCCTCCTATCTATCAGAAAACATCTCCCTGGAGCAATGTGAAGGGTTGCTCGCTCTGTTTTCCGTTCTGCAAATACCTCCCCCACAACGTCCTCAATGAAAACTTCGTGCCAATTTATGAGATAACCGTATTTTATGTTTTATTTCAAATAGTTAGTTCCGCAAAATATCAAGAGGAAGGAGCGCGCCACAACCTCGTTTGGAGTCCAAAAGTGTCACTTGGTGAAAAAAAGCGGCATTCTTGTCACCACCGCGGAAAACCCTTTTCTCTAGTGTTTTCAAAAGATTTCTGATATGGTGACCGCTGTTTCGTCAGGAGTAGTCTCGCTCAGATCATCACAACGTTGGCATCAATCATGCATTTCATGGTCGCTAATTCTTTCGTACGACCAGGATTATCAAACGAAAACTCTCGGCCAAGAGGTCCTATTTCCAATGAAACGTGGTCTCGTTCTAGCTCTGCTCAGCCTTCTCCTGTTCACGGTTTCCTGTACCCAGTCTTCTTTTTTGCGCCGGCCAGGTGACGCCTCCAACCCTGAAGAGCCATCCCAGATTACTGGCCCTACCACTGAGAAGACATCCGATCCATCAGATGGAGCACCTTCCGAGGTAACCAATGAGGAGGAAGAGAAGTTACTGGCTTCATCTCCAGCTCTGGAGGAAAGCTCCGCAAACGGCGAATCACAGGCAGAGATTGATTCCGAAGAGGAGCCTTACACTGATCAGAAGCGTATAGACGACGCTTTGTACTATTATCAAGAAGCCTTGGAGTACCGGAATAGCGGTGAGCCTGATAGGGCAATACACTCTCTCGATCAGAGTTATCAAATCATCTTCAGCATTCAGAACGAGGATGATCCGGAGATCACCCAGCAAAAGGAAGACCTTCGTCTCCTGATCTCCAAACGGATTCTGGAGATCTATGCCTCCAGAGCTCACCTCCAAATGGGCCACAGCCGGGAAATACCGCTGGCGATGAACCAATATGTGGCCAGAGAGATAAAACGCTTTCAAACCAAAGAGAGAGACTTTTTCATCAAATCCTACAGGCTCTCAGGCAAATATAGACCTTACATTGTGGAGCAAATGAGGGAAGCTGGTACCCCTGAAGATCTCTCCTGGCTTCCACTTATCGAAAGCGGTTTCAAGACCAAGGCATTCTCTAAAGCCAGAGCTCTTGGACTCTGGCAATTTATCGCCTCCACCGCCTATCGCTATGATCTCCGCCGCGACCGTTGGGTGGATGAACGGATGGACCCTGAACTGTCTACCCAGGCCGCCATTTCCTACCTGAAGGTTCTTCACGGCCTTTTTGGCGATTGGACTACAGCTTTGGCAGCATACAACTGTGGCGAGGGTAACGTGCTGCGGGTGATTCGGCAGCAGCATGTGAATTATCTTGATGATTTCTGGGATCTTTACCCACGGCTCCCACTGGAGACCGCTCGGTATGTGCCTCGCTTTCTTGCCGCACTCCATATCATCAAAGATCCTGAAAAGTACGGCTTTTATGACTTGGAGCTTGATCAGCCATTGATGATCGAACATATGCAGGTCAGTCGACATTTGCGGTTGAAAGATATCGCCCGGGCCCTGAATGTATCGGCGAAAACCCTGGAGGAACTGAATCCCTCCTTGCGATATAAAGTCACCCCAAATTACCCCTTTGCCCTGAAGCTGCCTGCAGGCACCAGCACGACATTCGCTGCCAAATTGGATGAGATTCCCGGCTGGAAACCCCCCAAACGCGCTTATGTGATCCACAGGGTGCGTTTTGGCGAGACCCTGTCGGAAATCGCCTTGAAGTATCGAGTGTCAGTGCGACGCATAGTGCACGCTAATCACCTACGCAGTGCCAGTCGAATCCGGGCTGGTCAGCGTTTGAAGATTCCCTTCCGCGGCCATGCTGTAATGGCTAAGAGCACCCCTTTACCCCGAGTAGGATCGACTGTACACTACCAGGTAAAAAGGGGCGACTCGCTCTGGTTGATCGCCCAACGCTACAACACCACTGTGACTGCAATCAAGACCCTCAACGACATGCATTCCAATCTGCTCCACACTGGTCAAGTAATTCTTGTGCAGGCGGGAAGCAGATAAGTCGTAAGGCGCAACAAACTAGGCACCGCCTCATTACTCAATTCTCAACGCACATTTCTCATTCTACATTTGGCCAACCTGGGTTCTCGCCCTGATTTTCGAATGGCAGTGATAAATGCGAAACTGGGGAACCCTGCTCGTAGGGTAAGGGGACAGAGAGGGGGTTAAACAGTTTCCACGAGGAGAAGTGCAGTGCGCTTTTCGTCACCTTTGATACGGGGTGTTTTGATTCGTCGCTATAAACGGTTTCTCGCCGAGGTCCGTCTTGAAAACGGCCAGGTTGTCACGGCTCACTGTCCCAATTCGGGAAGCATGCAGGGCTGTAACGTTCCAGGCAGGGAGGTGTTGCTATCACCGGCAGATGATCCCAAGCGTAAGACTCGCTACACCTGGGAGTTGATTCACCTGCCTTCAACCTGGGTGGGTGTCAACACCCTCACCGCCAACCGACTGCTGGCTGAGGCAGTCAGTGACAATATGATCCCCGAGTTGGGTCCCTTCGACANNGGGGTGGACTGTCCCTCTTTCTGGAAGTTAAGAACGTAACTCTGGTGGAAGATGGTACGGCACTGTTTCCTGACGCCCCCACTGCCAGGGGACGCAAGCATCTGCAAACACTCATGGATGCCATTGACCAAGGCCATCGGGCCACCATGTTCTACGTGGTTCAGAGGGAGGATGCCCAACGTTTTTCCCCGGCTGCTCACATTGATCCCGCCTATGCTCAGGCGCTCCAGCGGGCACATAAGGCTGGCGTCAATATTATTGTTTATGGCGCCAGGGTTAGTCCGAAGGAGATCTGCCTGGATACCCCGATACCGGTCATACTTGCAGGGAATAAGGGATGAGGTTCCAGGCCAAAGTGAAGATTTACCACAGAGGCACCTATCTAGTGTAAATCCGAAATCCGAATATCGAAATCCGAAACAAATTCGAATTACCAAAATCCCAATGACCGAAACAGTAGACAATTCTTCTTAAGCAGTTTCGTTTTGAACATTTGAGAATTCGGGTTTTAGATTTGTTTCGTGCTTCGGATTTCGGATTTCGAATTTGAGTGCAAAGCACTCCTCTGTGTCTCTGTGGTTAGTGCAGGTAGACAGGTGTAGGATGGTGGGTTAGAGCAGCTCAGTCTCTCCAAAATCAGGAGTGTAGATGGTGCTGTAGGGCACGGGGTAAATGTCGTTATGACCGGGGAGAGGAACCAGCAATTGATCACTCACGGTCAGCCACTGGAAATCTGGCCGGAGTTCCCTTAACTTGCCATCTTCGGGCGGCTTTGAATAGATGGTATTGCGATAGACCACTTGAAACACTCCCACTCCAAAGTCATCCTGAACGTCGATAAGGAAGCGTTTGACGAAATTGTCAAACTTCATACGGTTGTCCGAGGCCAAACGAAAGATTTCATCGGTTGGCAGCTTGACCAATACATATCTGCTTACTCCACGCTCACTGAGACGGGTAAGCGTGCGCGATTCGGAACTGGCAACGTAGACTGTGGAGATGAATTCCATCTTCTTGAGAAACTGCGCCGCCACCACCGCAGCGGTGCGACGACCTCCCACTGCATAGTGAAAACCGTAATTCTCAAAAAGCTTGTTATTCAGACTTTCAGCGTACTTCTCGTCTATCTCGTAAAGATCTTTGGCAATGTAACGCAGCTGCTGGGCCATCTCTTCGGTAGCGTTGTCAATGGGCCAGTCGATCTTCACATGGAAGTGAGTCATGGCATAGCGGGTTCTGGTCCTGATGGTGGGATCTTTCTGAATCAACAAGGCGTAGTCTACCGGCAGTAGGTCAAGCACAAGATTTTCAAAACCCGGGTTTTCGAAGTACCGCAAGTTTTTGGTGTACTTCTTGTGCAGTTGAATGTGGGTACGCTCAGCGATTCCTTCTTTGGTAACCTTATTGGAATCGAAAAAGCGGATATATTTTTTGTACCAACCCGGAATGGTTCCTTCGCAAAACATTACAAGAAAGTGATTGTGATGAATGTACTCTTTCTCCACCACCCGAGCCCGGGGTTTGAGCTCTCGTTTTGGTACGAATGGGTATGGCTCTTCAGCCTCGCAGAAGTTCCAGTATGAATCAATGAGAGCATACTGTATCAGGTACATATCCATCTGGTCTCTGAGGACCTCGTATACAGATCGCCGCAATCGATCTTGCAGGCTCAGCTGATACCGATAGGGCCACGTAGGCATTCTCGTACTCCTCTCATCTCCAGCTCCCCCTAACTACATTTCTATCAAGCAGGGAAGTTGTACCACTGCAGCAGAAGATGGAGTTGGGATAACTTGCTGTTAATCTTATCGAATTATGGTCTTTTGTCAAATACTTTTCTCGGGGCCTACAGGTGGCTTGAACTCACGTTGAGAGGTAATAGATCTACGCTGGTTCGTCAACCATTCTCTGGGGTAGATAGAAGACATATTCGGCGGCTAGCAGATCAAACTGCACCCTGGTCTCATGTTCCACTTTTTCATAGAGAACCTTTAGGGTGTCAGCTTGCTGGATTCGAGCAAAGAAATCACTACGGCGATAAAAGTTCGGATGCAAGGGCAAAAGGAACTGGCTGGAGTCCCCTTTCCAGGAGAAATTGAGACTGCGCCGCAAATCCATTATGGTCTTGTAGACTCTGCGCAACAAATCGGTACGTAACAGGGGCGAGGAGCTATTGACCACACATTCCATGAGACCTGCCAACAAGTAAAANNTAGTCGCAGCCACCCACCAAACTGAAGTGTTCGGGAACAAAACTGAGATGGCTGTGTCCGTTGGTAATGGCCTGATGCCGATGGGTTTGGTACTTCTCCGCCTCGCTCCGAAGGCACTGTAATATCTGCCCTTGGCGCCAGTCACCGCGGCGAAACTCCAGGGGTTTACGACAAATAAGGTTGTCGTCACCCTTGCGGCCGTTGCCAAACTGAATGATTTTTGCCATCGGCTCCATACATTGTGGGGTTACATAGGCACTATATCAGACAACATCCTGGATCACAAAAACATTGATCATCTGGCATTGAGCAATGCTCATTTATCATTTGTCATTCTTCGCCGCGTCGCCATGTCGCCGTGTCACCGCGTCGTTCCCTCTTGCCCGTTTCCCTCCTGGCGAGTGCTCGCTGCTCATTGCCTACTTTTTACTCCCTCTACCACTTGGGACTCCAGGTCGAGTCATCTCTTCAGCATCTAGTATCTTCAGAAGCTTTTCCTCCGGGAGAACCTTTAATTCCAGGGCTACTTCTCGTACTGTCTTGCCACTCTCGTAGGCCACGTGCGCTATGTGGGCGGCTCTATCATAGCCTATCTCGGGGGCGAGTGGAGTACAGAGTGCCAAGCTTTGTTCCACCAACTCCCGACACCGTTGTTCATTGGCCTCAAGTCCTTGCAGACATTTTTCCGTGAAGTTGTTAATTCCGGTTTTGAGCAACTCCACGGATTGCAGCAGGTTGTACGCCATCACCGGCATCATAACATTGAGTTCAAGGTTTCCAGCCTGCCCCCCAATAGCCACGGCCCAGTCATTGGCCATGACTTGCACTGCCACTTGGAGAAGAGATTCAATGATGACCGGATTGACCTTGCCGGGCATGATTGAGGAGCCTGGCTGCACTGGAGGAAGGTGAAGTTCTCCCAACCCACACCGTGGTCCAGAAGCTAACCAGCGCAGGTCATTGCCGATTTTTGTGAGGGTCACCGCCAACGCTCTGAGAGAACCGCTGGCAGTAACCAGGGCGTCCTGGCCTCCCTGGGCGGCAAAATGGTTTTTGGCCTCCTCTAGAGGAAGATTGGTTTCCTCGGCCAGTTGGGCTATGACTTTCGGGGCAAAGCCAACCACCGCATTAAGCCCCGTTCCGGTAGCTGTACCCCCCAGGGCCAATTCCATCAGACCATCAAAGGCCTGTTCAATACGTCTCCGGGCCAACTCCATTTGACGAGCGTAACCACTGAACTCCTGTCCCAGACGTACCGGGGTGGCATCTTGAAGATGGGTGCGTCCAATTTTGACGATGTGGTCAAAATGTTCACTCTTGGCCTCTAGCTCCTTGTGGATGGCCATCAGCGCTGGCAGCAGGCCATCCTTGATGCTTGCGGCCACAGCCAGATGAATGGCAGTGGGGATGACATCATTGCTCGACTGTCCTCTATTTACGTGGTCATTCGGGTGCACAGGCGTCTTGCTACCTACATCACCTCCCAAAATTTCAATGGCTCGATTGGCAATGACCTCGTTGGCATTCATATTGGTGGAGGTGCCGGACCCTGTCTGAAAAATATCCACAGGAAACTGTTCATCCAACTTACCCTCTACCACCTCGGTAGCTGCCAGGACTATGGCTTCGGCCACCTCTTGGGAGAGAAGACCCAGTTCGAGATTCACCCGAGCAGCAGCTCGTTTTATCAGACCCAGAGCGCGAATGAATTCCCGAGGAAACCTGAGGCCACTAATGGGGAAATTTTGCACCGCTCGCTGGGTCTGGGCCCCGTAATAGGCTGCCGCCGGAACCCGCACCTCACCCATGGAGTCGGATTCAATCCGAAATTCTTGCTCTTTCATTTCGCAATCCTCCGAAGAATATTGTCAACATTCATTTACATGTTGCCCAAGGCGCATCCTTCGACAAGCTCAGGACAGGCGGCATAAGGAAAAACAACCAAAGAAAATTTATTCTCACCTTGTGCCTTTCTCTAAAATGAATAAAAGAACTCGTTCTGATTAAGGATCTCGCAGCCGTCCGCAGTCACTCTCACCATATTTTCCAGACGGACCCCACCCCAACCGGGAAGATAAATCCCGGGTTCGATGGTGACCACCATATTTTCCTCGAGCACCATGGAACTGCTCTTGCCGAATCCCGGCTTCTCGTGCACCGCCAGTCCAATACCATGACCCAGACCATGACCAAAATTCTCTCCATATCCTGCAAGGGCAATGTAATCGCGGGCTACGCGATCTACTTCCAAAGAATCAGTTCCGGCCTGCACAGCAGCCATGGCCCGTAATTGAGCCTCCCGGACAACACCATAAACCTCACGTGCTTTACTGTCCGGCTCACCGAGAATAAGTGTGCGAGTCATATCCGAACAGTAGTGGTCCAGCCTGGCGCCCAGATCAATAATGATTGTTTCTGACTCCCCGAGTGGGCGATCACTGACCACCGCGTGCGGCATGGCAGCGGTTGGTCCGGAGGCCACTATGGGCGGGAAAGAGATCGCCTCAGCGCCCGCTTCTCTCATGAGTTGTTCGATGCGCCAGGCCAGTTGTTTTTCTGTCTTTCCTACTTCTGCCTCTGCCACTATGGTTTCCAAAACAGACTCGGTCAGGGCCAGAGAGTTACGAATGGCCCGGATCTCTTCTGGTTCTTTGACCATTCTCAACCCCTCCACCAACTCGTCCCCAGGCAGCAACTCTCCTTGCGGATGCCATTTTTGTAAGGCCTCTTGAATCTTGATAACCCGCTCGTAGGTGAGATGATGGTTTTCAAAACCAAGGGTGCGGGTGCCAAGGCTCGCGAAGATCTCCGGCAGGATGTTGGCAAGATTTTCCTTATAGATAACCACTTCAAAGTCAGGAGCTTCCTTTTCCGCTTGTTCCTGATAGCGAAAATCCGTGGCCAGCAGTTGAGTTTTCTCGGTAAGGAAGAGAAAACCGGAGGATTCGGTCAATTGCATGTCCTCTGCCCAAAAACCGCTGAGATAGGCCCGATTCCACGGCTCTGAGACCAAAAGGGTGTCAAAGGGTTTTTCGGGCAACAGGTTCTTTACCTTTTCCTGACGTCGTTGAAATGGGGTCAAATTATCCATGAGTAACTCCAAGCTGTAAGATTCTACTTCAGTTGCATTTCCTGAGCGCTCATAGAATTTGAACTATACTCAATATCTTCAAATGGTACAACTGAAGCATCTTTAACTATAAGCATCAAGAGCACAATTCACACATTATGAAGCAAGGTGGCTTCTCGAGAAAAGTTTGACAAGGCAGATTATATATTCTATATCCAACGGTGCTAATAAATCAGTGAAACAGTGGACTCTCACCCGTATTATTCACGGAAAGGCTACTGTTTCCGTGAATTATACGGACTAAGAAAGGATTGCCATGTACTCCAAGATGCTCGTTCTGCGCTTTCCCAAGGATATTGTTAATGAACCCATTATCGCCAATCTGGTGCGCGACTACGACCTGACTTTCAATATACTCAAGGCCACTGTTTACCCCCGTCGCGAAGGTATGGTGGTCATGGAACTTCAGGGGCAGAGCCGCAATGATTACAATCGTGGTATCCGCTACCTCGAGCGGAGGGGAGTCATTGTGGACACAGTTGCTCAGGATATTCAAAGAGACATGGACAAGTGTTTCGAGTGTGGCGCCTGCACTGCTGTCTGCCCCACTGGGGCCCTTCACATCGAACGGCCAAGTATGCATGTAGAGTTCGACCCCGAGAAGTGCAGTGGCTGCGAGCTTTGCGTGAACACCTGTCCGGTAAGGGCCATGATCGTGAGTATCGATCGGGCCGAGGCCCTATGAGGAAGCATAAGTCGCAAACAAATCCCTTGAACTTCAACGACACCGACAGCCACATCCGCTTTTCCAGAACCGCAACCAGCGATCAAATCAGACAATTGTACCCTCATAAACCCAAAGCAAATGAAACCGTGGCAGTGGCAGTCAGTGGCGGGGTGGACAGCATGGTGACCACCTTGCTGCTCAAAGAGTATGTGCACAAGGTCTTGGCTCTGCATATGATCCTGCGCCCGGAAGATTCGCCGGAACCAGGCGAACATATCGTCCAACTCGCAGACCGACTAAATGTTCCCCTCCACGTGGTGGATCTTCGCCGCCCCTTCCGCCAGCAGGTAATCAGACCATTTTTGGAGGCGTACCGCCGGGGTAAGACCCCTAACCCCTGCGTAATCTGCAATCCAAGCATCAAGTTCACCTTGCTCCAAGAAGAAGCTGTTAAACTGGGAGCAACCACCCTCGCAACCGGCCATTATGTCAGATTGCTTCGTGATGAATCTGACGGGAGTTTGCGTCTCTTTCGTGGACGAGATCGCAGGAAAGACCAGTCTTACTTCCTCTATCGACTCGGCCAAGAGCAATTGGCGCGCACATTCTTTCCACTGGGAAATTATCTGAAAAGCGAAGTAAGAAAGTTGGCCACGGACGCTGGGATGAAAGAGCATTATCGGCCGGAAAGCCAGGAAATCTGCTTCATCTCTGATAAGGATTACAGGGCTTTTCTGGAAGAGCATCTGGGATCAGACCTGCCGGGACCCGGACCTGTCGTGGATCTCAAAGGACAAAAACTTGGCGAGCATGAGGGTATCCACCGCTATACTATAGGCCAACGGAGGGGCCTTGGCATTCCTTCATCAGCCCCATACTACGTTATCGGTCTCGAGCCCGACACCAACACGATTAGAGTGGGACGCGAGAGCGACCTCAGACGCAGGGAAATGCTGGTGACAGATGTTAACTGGATTGCCACATCTCCGCCCACCTCGGAGTTACAGGTGCTGGTGCAGATTCGCTCACGCCACCGGGAGTCACCGGCATTACTGAAGCCGACTGCCGGAGGTACTCTGGTCAGTTTCCTCGAGCCCCAGAAAGCCATTACACCTGGACAATCTGCAGTCTTCTATAGTGAGGACGAGGTGTTGGGCGGCGGCTTCATCGAGCAGGTGCTTTCATGAGCACGATAGCGTTGGCAACTCTCGGCTGCAAGGTAAATCAGTGCGAATCCGCCTACCTGGAAGAAAA
>JABAHS010103604.1_pt1 | contig 14952 bp, 14 predicted proteins | sample 7062111 | NCBI WGS metagenome assembly JABAHS01 (sample SAMN14534600, study PRJNA622989) | marine sediment metagenome | biome: marine biome [ENVO:00000428]; feature: marine pelagic biome [ENVO:01000023]; material: deep marine sediment [ENVO:00002113]; isolation source: pool of 4 deep marine... | reverse complement strand
CTTCTTCCGTTCTTAAGGGTGTATTCCTTAACATATTCTCTAATGTTTCTTGTACTTTTAGAAATCTTTTTAAGCCCGTCAAGATCGAGCTCTACGTTAAAATGTCCTGAGTTTGAAACAATTGCGCCGTCTTTCATCTTCGCAAAATGCTCTTTTCTGATTACATTTATGTTTCCTGTAACAGTGCAGAAAAAATTTCCAATTTTTGCGGCATCCTCTATAGGCATAACCCTAAAACCGTCCATAACGGCTTCGAGCCCTGCCAGCTGATCAATTTCTGTAACAATTACATTTGCTCCAAGCCCCCTTGCTCTCATCGCAAGACCCTTACCACACCAGCCGTAGCCGCAGACTACAAATGTAGAACCGGATATAAGCCTGTTTGTAGCCCTTATAATACCATCGAGCGTGCTCTGGCCCGTGCCGTATCTATTATCGAAGAAGTGTTTTGTATTAGCGTCATTAACAGCTACGATCGGGTATTCGAGAACATTATTATCTGCCATGCTTTTCAGTCTTATAACACCTGTGGTGGTTTCTTCAGTACCGCCAATAACCCCATCGAGCACATCTTTTCTTGTTGTATGTATGGTAGAGACTAAATCTGCCCCATCGTCCATTGTAATATGGGGTTTCTGGTCAAGGGCGCTGTTTATATGGCTGTAGTAAACCTTAGTGTTCTCGCCTTTAATAGCGAATACTGAAATTTTATGATTTTTAACCAGGTGAGCAGCAACATCGTCCTGAGTACTAAGAGGATTAGAAGCGCAAAGAGCTACATTTGCGCCGCCTGCTTTAAGCGCGATTGCAAGGTTGCCAGTTTCGGTTGTTACATGAAGACATGCGGCAATGTTAATTCCTTTAAGCGGTTTTTGTTTTTCAAACCTGTTTTTAATCTGAGATAATACAGGCATTTCCTGAAATGCCCATTCGCTTCTTAATTTTCCTTCTTTTGCAAGTGCCAAATCTTTAACGTCGTGCTGCATAATATCCTCCAGATAATTTTTGTATGATAAGGTTTTAATATATGAATCGTATTAACCGATAGCGTTTAATAGTTGTTCTGACTTATCGGTCTTTTCCCAGCTAAAGCCATTGTCAGTCCTTCCGAAATGACCGTATGCTGCGGTATCTGTATAAATTGGGCTTAATAGATCGAGTGTTTTAATAATACCAGAGGGCTTGAGATCGAATACTTCTCTGATTGCTTCCGATATTTTGTCTTCGGGTATATCCGAACTTCCGAATGTATCAACCATTACCGATACGGGATCGGCAACACCTATTGCATAGGCAAGCTGTACTTCACATTCTTTTGCAAGTCCGCTCTTTACCACGTTCTTCGCAACATATCTTGCCATGTAGGCTGCGCTTCTGTCTACTTTCGACGGGTCTTTCCCTGAGAAAGCCCCTCCTCCGTGTCTTGCCCAGCCACCGTATGTATCTATTATTATTTTTCTGCCCGTAAGACCTGCATCACCCATTGGCCCACCGGTTACAAACCTGCCTGTAGGGTTAACGTAAATCTTGGTTTCTTTCGTAAGTAGCTTTGGATCAATAGTAGTCTTTATGACTTCTTCGTAAATGCCGTCATAAATATCCTTGTTTGAAACATCGTCTGAATGCTGTGAGGAGATGACTATTGCGTCAATTGCTATGGGTTTGTTGTTTTCATATCTTACAGTGACCTGAGATTTACCGTCCGGTCTAAGAAATGGTAATGTCTCATTCTTTCTGACTTCCGAAAGTCTTTTAGAAAGTTTATGCGCATACATGATAGGGGAGGGCATAAGCTCCTCAGTTTCGTCCGTTGCATAGCCAAACATAAGTCCCTGATCACCTGCTCCCTGTTCCTTGTCCTTATCTTCATCCACGCCCATTGCAATGTCTTGTGACTGCCTGTCAAGCGTTAACATCACCGCACACGTATCACAATCAAATCCCATGGAACTGTTTGTGTAACCTATGTCCCTTATTTTATCTCTTACTACGATTGAATAATCAATAGTTGAGTTTGTAGTAATTTCACCTGCAAGCACTACAAGCCCCGTGGTCACAAGCGTCTCGCATGCTACTCTGCTGTGTTTGTCTCCACATAGAGCTGCATCAAGTATAGAGTCAGAGATTTGGTCAGACATCTTGTCGGGATGGCCTTCTGTTACCGATTCTGAAGTAAATATAAAGTTTCCTTTAGGCATAGTTAATAAGTTTAAATTATGATGTTAGTATAAAGTCGACTAATATATCTATTTGATACACCAAGTCAAGTAACCGAGTCTCCTGATAACATACAATGGAAAAGAGTTATAAAGCCAGATCAATTGCTTATGAACTGCTTGTTAGAGTTGTAATTAAAAAAGCATACCCCGACCTTGTCCTAAATCAGTTTTTTTCTAAAAATAAAAATATTAAATCAAACGATATAAAACTTATTACTGAAATAGTATACGGCACTATCAGATGGAAAGAAAAGTTGAGATACGTTTTAAATTCATTTTTAAAACACAAGATCAAGAGTAAAAAGGTAGAGCTTTTATTGCTCACAGGAATTTATCAGATCCTGTATTTAGATTCCATACCTGATCATGCTTCGATTAATGAAACTGTAAATATAGTAAAGAGAAAATTTGATAATAAGATAAAAAACCTTGCAAATGCTGTACTCAGAGAAGTGTCGAGGAATAAAAAGTCTCTGGATTTTCCGGATAGAACAAATTTATCTAAATATCTGAGTATTAATTATTCATATCCCGGCTGGCTTGTTGATAAATGGATAGATGGTTATGGCGCAGAGATTACTGAAGATATATGTATAAATCTAAACAAACATAGCAAGACTGCAATTAGAGTTAAAAAAAAAATTATAGACAGAGAAAAGTTTTCAGAACTTATTGCAGATCATAATCCCTCTAATACATCACTTTCTAATGTAGGAATTTATATAGATGATCAATATGGTCTGCTGAATTCCAGGTATTACAAACAAGGATATTTTTGTATACAGGACGAATCTTCTCAGATTGTATCAATGATTGTTGATCCAAAACAAGGGGAAACAATACTAGATGCATGCAGCGCACCCGGCACAAAATCAAACCATTTAGCCGAAATAATGAACAATAAAGGAAGGATAGTATCCTGTGATATAAATTCAGACAGACTTAACCTTGTACAAAATGATGCCAAGAGGCTTGGAAATACTATTATTGAGACAGTTTGCTCTGATGCAAGAGATATTTCTTTCAGCAAGGACATCCGATTTGACCGCATACTGGTAGACGCTCCATGCTCGGGGCTTGGTACTATCAAGAATAATCCCGATATAAAATGGAATAAAAATCCGGAGGATATTGGTAGGTTATCTTCCATACAGTTAGATATACTGAATAATGTATCTTGGTATTTAAAAGACGGAGGAACTCTGGTTTATTCAGTTTGTACTCTCATGAGAGAGGAAAATGAGCAGGTATGTGAATATTTTCTGGAACAAAATACTTATTTTAGAATAGATAGTTCTATTGGTACGAAAAATGAAAAAATAAATAGACTTTTAGATAGAAATGGTTATTTTAGTTCGCTGAGTCAATTAGACAAAATGGATGGATTTTTCATAGCTAAATTCCAAAAGAACTAAAATGAGCAAAGATAACAGAAAACTTATAGTACCTTCAATACTTGCAGCAGACCTGGTGAGGCTTGGTGAAGAAATTAGCGCTGTAAAAGAGGCAGGAGCAGACTGGATACATGTGGATGTTATGGATGGGCACTACGTGCCTAATATTAGTCTTGGCATTCCCGAAGTAATGTCAATAAAAAACATAGACCCCCCGCCTATGGATATCCATCTTATGATTGATAATCCTGATGATTTTGTAGAGGTGTTTATTGATGCGGGCGCGCCGCATGTAAAGCTTGTTACCGTACAGATAGAAGCTGCTAAACTTCTTCACAGCACAATACAAAAGATCAAGAACAAGGGCGTTATGGCAGGGGTAGCGATCAATCCCACAACCCCTATATCAGCACTGGAAGAGGTTATCGGGTTAATCGATCTGGTTTTGGTTATGACCGTGGAGCCCGGGTTTGCAGGGCAGAGATTTATTCCCTCAATGCTTCCAAAGATTAAAAAGCTTAGAAAAATTATAGATAAACTGGATAACAAGCCTCTTATAGAGGTAGATGGGGGTATAAAACTAAATAATATAAAAGAATCGGCAATATGCGGGGCTGATGTATTTGTTTCTGGTTCTGGAATATTCGCAACCGATGACTACAGCAAAACAGTCTCGGAAATGAGAAAACTGGTAGATAGTTGACTGAATAACTAATCTTTGATCTATAATAAATGTTCAAAGAAGACACTTATATAAAAAGTATAGAGAAATACTTTTTAACCCATCTTGGAAAAGGAATAATGCTCTCCTACTCTGACTATGAACTTATACAGAGCTGGAAGGATAGAGAAATACCAACTGATATTATAATAGAAGGCATAAGAGAGGCTTTTTGTGATCCTAAAAATTTTGATAGCCTTAACAATGAATCTAGGATCAGAAACCTTGGATATATTATAAGTTATATTGATAAATCTATAGAAATATATTGTGGCTTAAAACGTATTGAAACAAGTAATGATAATACTGCAACAGAGAGCTATATCGAGAAAATAGTTGATAAAATTAACAAGAGCATTGATCAAATAAATGATAAAAAAGTTCTATCCGAGGTTAATTTATATAAAGAATCTCTTATAAATATTAGTTCACAAGAACTATCTGACTCCTTTACAATAATTGGTGAAAAAGAATTAAATCTATATAACAAAATATTTAATTTGCTTTCACGCTCAGAAAAAAATACAATTATGACTAAAGCTAAAAGCAAAATTAAAAACAGTGATAATATGACTGAAGATGCTTATAATAAAAGCGTTACATCTTTTAGAAACATGCTGATCAAATATAAGTTTAACCTGGAATTTTTAAACTGATATGCCAAGGACTTCAAAGACTAAGAAAAAAAAGAAGTACGGATGTGAAGACTGTTTTGGAAATGGTTATGCTCTGAAACCCGAAGGGAAATATTCAGTAGCAGAAATTTGCAGCTGTCTTGAGTGCGAGGAATGCTCTGGCAGCGGAAAAAAACAGTATTATAAAGACGGTGGGTACAGCTATTTAAAGCCATGTGAACAGTGCGGGTTTCTTTACAAAAACATAAAGCTGTATAATCTTGCAGGAATACCGTCAAGATATTATACAGTTTCCGAAGTTAGCACATTTAATCCAAGAAATGACTCTCACCAGGACGCTCTTATCTATGTGAAGCAGTTTGTGGATCAATATCCGTATCATAAGGGCTTTTTACTCATGGGTGCCTCAGGGCTTGGCAAAACTCATCTTGCAATATGTGCAATTTCCGAGCTTACTCTTGAAAAGGGAATAAGCTGTCTTTTTGTAGACTTCTTCGATCTTCTGAATGAACTAAAATCAGCATATTCTGAGGGCAGACCGGAAAATCATGTTATAAACCCACTGGTTGATGCGGATGTGCTTGTGATAGATGAGCTTGGCAAGGGTAGGGCCAACGAGTGGGAGCTTGGAGTATTGGATCAGCTCATATCCAAAAGATATAACTCTACAAAAACAACTATCATTACGACTAATTTTGTTACAAAGGAAGTAAATTCNNTCAAGACTGTTTGATATGTGCAGCTTCTTTTATCTTCAGGGAAAAGATTTTAGAAGAATGTCGGCAGGTACCTAAAACGTCCAGAACCCTGAATAATTATTTTTCACTTCATCTATAATTTTATCAGCTGCAGTAGTATCAGATATATTAGTCTCATCTGCAGATTCATAGTTAATAAGTGTCTCGAATACTTTATTTGTACATTCGGCAAGACCAGTGAGGTTATATCCGCCTTCCAGCAGCAACAATAATCTGCCGTCGCATAAGTGCTCTGATAGATTTATTACTATTTCTGTAAGCCTGGAAAAACCGTCTGCTGAAACATTCATTCCTCCAAGCGGGTCATTCACATAGGAATCGAAACCTGCGGATACTATAATAAACTCAGGACTAAATTGTTTTGCTGCAGGCACTAATATTTCATGAAATATTTTAATATACTCTTTATCTCCCATACCTGCAGATAATGGTACGTTCACAGTATATCCTTTACCCTCATCCATCCCATGCTCTGTAATTGCACCCGTACCAGGGTAAAAAGGGAACTGATGAGTTGAAAAGAAAAGTACATTATTTGAGGCTTCGAAAATATGCTGTGTGCCGTTTCCGTGGTGTACATCCCAGTCTATTATAAGAACCTTCTTCAATCCTTTGTTTAAAAGATGCCCGACGCCTACTGCTGCATGGTTAAAGAGGCAAAAGCCCATTGCCCTATCGGCTTCGGCATGGTGTCCGGGCGGGCGCTCAATACAAAATGCCGTATCTATTTCCTTATCCATTATTTCATCTATAGCCTGTAATACCCCTCCGGATGCCCTGACAGCAGCATCATATGAGAACGGATTTGTAGAAGTGTCCTGGTCTAAAAATACTTTTGCTTTGCCCTTGGTAGAGGCGATTCTATTAAAATACTTTTCAGTATGAACGGCGCATATCTCTTGCTTTGTAGCATCTCTGGTCTTTAATATCGTTAAATTATTGATTATTCCGGTCTCATTGAGCATATCATTTATTATATAGACCCTGTCGGGAGATTCCGGATGGTCAAAAGAATTTATATGCTTTACAAAAAGCTCATCTATAGATAGGCCGACTTTTCTCATTGTATTATTATAGATTCATATGATTTTTATTAGATTCTAATAATATCTCTTTTATAGCACCAACCAAATAGATCGATCCTGTAATACAAAGCGGACAGTCTTCTTTGCGTAGTCTGTTAAATGCTGTTTTATAGTTTTTCATGATTTTATGATTTAGGCCGATTTCTTTGCAGATGCTTTCTAGTTTATTGATAGGGGTCTCTTTCTCAGAAAACTGATTTGTTATAAAAATGGTATCAGATACCTTGCTTATGTTATGAACAAAGCCTGTGTGATCCTTGTCATTTAGGATTCCAACAAGAAAGTTAAATTTAATATTAGGATAGAGAGCTTTTAGTGAAACTGCCAATGCTCTTGATGAACCATCGTTATGGGCGCAGTCTAGTATAATTGGTTTTTTGTTGTCGATAATCTCTAATCTGCCTGGCCATCTTGTATTCAATAATCCTGCTCTAATATTATCTTCAGATACATTAAAATTATATTTAGTGTTTAATACATAAATTGATTGAATAGCTACAGAGAGGTTTTCTATTTGGTAGCTACCGGCAAGATTAGATTGCAGATTAGACAATTTGGATGTTTTACTTATATAATCGAAGCTATTTGTACTGCTTCCCTTTGAGCTAAAATCAATTCCATATCTGTACAAAGGAGCAGAACAGTAATTTGCTTTACTTCTTATTGGAGCTGTAGCCTGCTCACTACAGGCTGTTACAACCGGAATCTTATACTTTATTATCTCCGCTTTTTCCTGTGCTATTTCTGCTAGTGTATTTCCCAGATATTCCATGTGGTCAAAGGATATATTGGTTATAATGGATATTAAAGGGGTAACCACATTTGTCGCATCCCACCTGCCCCCCATTCCAACTTCCAGGATTGAAATATCTACCTTTTGTTTGTGAAACCATAAAAATGCCAGGGCAGTTATGAATTCAAAATAGCTGAGTTTAATATTATATTTTTGAGAAACTTCTCTTAGGTTAGTAATAAGTCTAATTAGATCAGAATCTGGAATATCCTTATTATTTACAGAAATTCTTTCATTAACTTTTATAAGATGCGGGGATGTATAAAGCGCAGTTTTATAATTACTATGTATTAAGATTGAAGATATAGCAGCTGCTACTGAACCCTTGCCGTTTGTACCACCGACTATTATGGATTTAAAACTATTCTGAGGGTTTCCGAGTTTGTCCAGGATTTGTAAGATTCTCTTTAACCCGGGCTTTACAGTGTGAAGGCCAAGAGAGTCTAAATAACTAAGCTCATCATTTGCTGGCATTAAGGTAATATCATAAATTATAGAAGTATTTAGCCTGGGGGCCATGACATCTTTCTTCCACCCAAAAGGTGAAAGTGTATATGCCATACCGACTGGCCGGCCTGTAGACCGGAATTGAGTACCAGCCTGAATCCTTTTTTCTCTAAACCTTTCTCTTCTGCTATGTCTCTTGCAACCTGAGTAAGGTGACCTAACAGCTCTGTATCAGACCCTTCACTTTCTACCAGAGACCTTATGTGCTTTTTGGGTATCACAAGTATATGAGTGGGAGCCTGTGGGCTTATATCATGGAATGCAAGGCACTTATCGTCTTCGTATACATTATTTGAAGGGAGTTCTTTATTAACTATTTTACAAAATATGCAGTCTTCCATTTAAGTCTCCTGATTTATTTCTCCAATACTACAACTGCAACAGCATAGTCTCCATCATGGGTAATAGTAACATTTATTCGGCTTATATACTTATGCTGAATTAACTTTAAGGCATTTCCATGTAAATTAATAACAGGCCTGCCGGTATTTTCTCTAACTACCTCAATGTCTCTAAACCTTAGATTGCCCCTGCCGTGTGCCTTAATAAACGCCTCTTTAGCTGCAAATGTAGAAGCGTAGCGAAGATAAGAGTTTTTATGCTTGGCACAGTAAGCAATCTCGGTTTCGGTGAATATTTTGGTTGTAAATTTTTTGTCCCATGTATTTATTATTTCTTTAATGCGTTCTATTTTAACTAAATCGACTCCTAGACCATCAATCATATCTATTTTTAGTTACTGCATATCTCGGCCATTTCTTTTACTGCTCTTTCAATTCCTACTATTATGGACCTGCAAATAATACTATAGCCAATATTCAGCTCTTCAATGTTTTTTATCTCAGCAATTGCATTGGTGTTGGTATAATCAAGGCCATGACCCGCAGCTACTCTCAAGTCCAGATCGTCTGCATGATTTACAGAGCTGATTATTTTATTTAATTCAAATAACCGCTGTTCTTCATTTAAGCTGTCAGCGTATTTCCCTGTATGAATTTCTACCATATCTGAGCCGGCCATTTTAGACATTTCAATCTGTTTGTCTTCCGGATCAATAAAAAGACTTGTAAATATACCGCTCTTTTTAAGTTTAGTTACTATAGCCGTAATGTTTTTCTTATTATTAATAACATCCAAACCGCCTTCTGTTGTTAGCTCCTTTCGTTTTTCAGGAACAAGCGTAACCATATCCGGTTTTACCTGCTGGGCTATTTTTAACATTTCCTTTGCAGGTGCCATCTCAAGATTTAGCTTTGTCTTAACGGTTTGCCTGAGGATATTTAAGTCTCTGTCCTGGATGTGTCTTCTATCTTCGCGTAGATGAACTACTATACCGTCTGCACCGGCAAGTTCTGAGATGTAGGCTGCAAAGACAGGATCAGGTACACTGCCTAGTCTTGCCTGTCTTAATGTCGCTACATGGTCTATATTTACATTTAGTCTTGGCATAGTTAGTTAACACCTATATTCCTTTTAATAATACTCGATAATTCCGAAGCAACATCATTTATTACTTTTTCATTCTTTCCTTCAACCATTACCCTTGCCAGCTGCTCAGTCCCTGAATATCTATAATTGATTCTTCCGTTTTCACCAAGAATCTCATTGCATTTACAAAGTGTACTCTTAAAGTCAGAAATGGAATCAAAAGGCGTCTTTTCTTTTACCCTTATACTAACAATCGTCTGAGGATATAAATCTATAATACTGGACAGATCCACCAGTGACTTGGAGCTCTTTTTCATTATTGACAAAATCTGCAGTCCCGAGAGCGTTCCGTCTCCTGTTGTTGAATGGTCCATAAATATATAATGTCCTGACTTTTCACCACCAAATCTGGAGTTGGATTTTCTCATTTGTTCTACGACATATTTATCGCCTATATCTGTTAAAATAAACTGAGCATTTTTACTTTCCACATACTTATGAAGCGCCATGTTGCTCATTTCTGTAAATACAAACGTTGAGTTATTTGCGCTATCATTAGTAGATAGTTCATTGATACAAAGAGCCATTATTTTGTCACCGTCTACTATATCTCCATTGCCGTCAACAAACACGGCTCTATCAGCATCTCCGTCCAGAGCAATGCCTATATCAGCTTTTGTCTCTATAACTTTTTTACTTAAGTTATCTGGAAAAAGTGCGCCGCAATTAAGATTGATGTTCTTACCATCAGGTTCATTAGATAGTACAATTACATGTGCGCCAAGTTCGCTAAATACGAGAGGAGAGACCTTATAGCCTGCACCATTAGCACAATCGAGTACTACTTTCATGCCGTGCAGATTAAATTCTTTTGGAAAAGTGTTTTTCAAATATACTACATATCTTCCCGAAGCATCATTAATCCTGTGTACTTTACCTATTTCTGAAGATTTATGCGTCTGATATTTTTTTTCTAAAAGGATGGTTTCGATTTTCTTTTCTGCTTTTTGCTCAAACTTAAAACCATCCGGGCCAAAAAACTTAATCCCATTATCGGTGTACGGGTTATGAGACGCCGAAATTACAACACCCGCATCTGATCTCATATCTGTTGTTAGATAAGATATAGCCGGAGTTGGCAATGGGCCTACAAGGTAAGCATCTGCTCCCATGGACGTGATACCCGNNAGATATGGCTGGAGTTGGCAATGGGCCTACGAGGTAAGCATCTGCTCCCATGGACGTGATACCCGAAGAGAGCGCCTGTTCAAACATATATCCTGAAAGCCTTGTGTCTTTGCCAATCAGAATCTTAGGGCTTTGTATACTCAGGGATTCCTGCAGATAGTATACAAGTGACTTACCCAGTTTGAGAACAGTCTCAGGTGTCATGGGTTCGGTATTTGCAAGTCCTCTTACTCCGTCTGTTCCAAATATTTTCATATTTTTTAGTTATTTGATTTCTATAGCTATTGCGTCAGGTGTGATTTTTTCAAGCTTAATATCCGCAGTATAAGGATATTCTACTTTTAGTTTTAAAGTATGTTTCTTCTTTGTTTTTGAAATAATACCTTTTACTGATGCGCTGATTTCAATCTCTTCGCTGGACAGTTCCTTAATCTTGCTGTAAGGCCCTTTAAACAAAAGGTCGACAGTTTGTTTGCCGGTTATTTCTATTGTCTTGTCCCCAGTATCAACAATGCTTATTCCAAGCTCCTTAAATTCCTTTTCTATTATAGTTTCTTTTATATCAACTGTAATTTTTACCACTTCATTATCATTCTCTATAGTAAGCAAAGGGCTGCTTGTTTTAAGCGGTACTTCAATTGTAAAATCAGTTTTTTCTCCTTCGATCTTTATTTCATCTGTATTAATAAATTCCAGATCAGAAAGAATGCTCTTTGGGCCTTTGACTTTTACTGATTTAGGGCTTACTTTTGGTGTTCCTACTACATTAAAACCTATATCCGGAAGTCCTATGTTTGGTTTGATTTTAATGGTTTTGGTTATAAGGTCATCAATTTCAATATCCAGCTCTGATGGGCTTAGACCTAGTATCTGAACACCGGGGATTCTTATCTGCTCTGCTCTTATATTGAATTTTGATATCCCTCTTTTTACATTGCTAAGGGATATAGGATATGAATAGTTATCGGTTTTGAGTGTTGATAATTTTGTTCTCGATCCTCTTATTCTTATATTGAGGGCTTCGGGTGGAGAGTTTTTTATTATAAGCTCAGGTGAGAGATCGTTGTACTGAATATCAATTTCAATGTTCTTTTCAATGTCCTGTTCAAAATTTGCAATAATCCACAGTATGATTGCAAGGGTTATTGCAAGAATCTTTTTGCCTATATTGTTAGTAAAATATTCTTTCATTACTATTTATTTTGCAAGTTCCAGTATCTCTAATAGTTTTTGATTTAATGATGCTGCATCAAGACCTCTTATAAGTTCTCCATGGTAAGCTACTGAAATTTTGGACGTTTCTTCGGATACAATAACCACTACACAGTCTGTTTCCCTCGTTACACCTATTGCTGCCCTGTGTCTTGTACCAAGGTCTTTATCAAGGTCGGGGTCTGTTGCAAGAGGGAAAAATGATCCGGCTGATATTATCTTGTCATTACTTAATATTACTGCACCATCATGAAGCGGCGAAATGGGGTTGAATATACTTATGATGAGTTCTGTTGACAAGATTGCATCTATTTCTGTGCCAATTTCAACAAAATCACCAAGGTTATTATTCCTCTCGATAGCAATTAGGCCGCCAAGCTTATTGTTTGAAAGGTAACTTGCCGACTTAACAATTTCATCTACTATGTTTTTGTTTGATTTTATAGGATTAAAGTGAAGCAGGAACGGGCTTCTGCCTATAGCTGCAAGTACTCTTCTTAGATCGTGCTGGAATAGTATTACTGCTATTAATATTATAAAGCTCAGGAAATTTCCAAGCAGCCAGTTAATGGTAAAAAGATCAAAATTTTGTGATAGAAAGTAAATAATAACAAGCGAAAGTAGCCCGAAGATCATTTGTACGGCTCTTGTGCCTTCAATGAACCTTAAAACAAAATAGATAATAAATGCCACAAAAGCTATATCTAAGGTGTCTTGTATATATCTATAATTTGATATGAATTCAAACATTTAGCTCTTGTTATGTGTTTATAACGCAATCTGCCATATCTACGGCGATTTTCATTTTTTTAACATCGTGAACCCTTACTATATCTGCCCCGTGCAGCACAGAGATTACGGTGGTTGCAAAAGTCCCGTATATTCTTTTGTTAACATCTTCGCTCTGCAGAGTCTTACCGATAAACGATTTCATTGATGTACCAACAACTATTTTTTTCCCTAACTTTTTAAATTTTGAAAGGTGCTTTAATAATAATAAATTATCTTTAGCTGTTTTGCCAAAACCAAAACCAGGATCAATACATATATTATCAGATAATATCCCGTTTTGTTGCGATATATTTATAGAATTTTGCAAATAATTACAAATATCCGAGATAATATCTCCATAAGAGGTCTTCTGCTGCATATCTATTGGCCTGGAAGAGGTATGGCATAAGATTATTTTTGCATCATGCTCTTTTACAGTATTTGCGATTTCAGGATCAAACCCAAGACCGCTTATATCATTTACTATCTCTGCACCGTTTTGCAGCGCAGCGCGGGCAACCTCTGATTTAGTCGTATCAACGGATACAGGTATATTAAACCTTTTTTTGATCTCTGAGATTACGGGTATTACCCTGTGTAGCTCTTCACCCTCACTCACAGACTCAGATCCCGGTCTTGTTGATTCTCCACCCACATCTATAATATCAGCTCCGTCAGCAATTAACCTTTCAACCTGCCCCAGGGCATTTTTTAGAGAATTAAATCTGCCTCCATCATAAAATGAATCAGGCGTGACATTCAATATGCCCATTATAAGGGTCTTGTGTTTTTTATTAACACTCTTCATAAAGACGTAACTATACAGCATTACTATAAGAACTAATACAGAAGAAAAACGAAAAACAAAAGCTTATGATTTAATGTTAGGTGCAAGCCTTAAACCTGCAATTAAAAATCATTATGTGCTAACAGTTTCACCAAACATGTCGTTGCTTGCTTCAAATCCTTTTACAAGGCTGTCAAGCTCTTTACTGTCGACAACCTCCTGCTCGAGGAGCATCTCTGCNNTTCTTTTTATCTCTGTATCGATTTGCAGTGCAGTGGATTCACTGTAGTTATTGTGCTTGGACATTTCCTTACCCAAAAACACCTGATCGTCTGTCTTTCCAAGTTTAACGGGTCCAAGCTCATCACTCATTCCCCACTCACAAATCATCTTTCTAGCAATATCCGTTGCTCTTTCCAGATCATTCCCGGCTCCGCTCGTCTGTTCATTAAATATTATTTCTTCTGCGGCTCTTCCGCCGAGAAGCACCATGATGGTTGAATTAAGGTAAGTCTTTGAAAGAGTGTATTTGTCCTCTATAGGAAGCTGCTGTGTTACGCCAAGTGCAAGTCCTCTTGGAATGATTGTAACCTTGTGTATCGGATCAGAACCAGGAGTAAGCTTTGCAACAAGCGCATGACCGCCTTCATGATAAGCTGTGATTTTTTTCTCTTCTTCGCTTATAATCATGCTCCTTCTTTCCACACCCATTAAGACCTTGTCTTTTGCAAACTCGAAATCATCCATAGTTATTTTTGCATTTCCCAGTCTTGCTGCATGAAGCGCCGATTCGTTTACAAGGTTTTCCAAATCTGCTCCTGAGAGCCCGGGGGTTGATCTTGCTATAACCGCAAGGTCTATATCGTCATCTAGCGGATTATTCTTTACATGTACGCCTAATATTTCCTGTCTGCCTTTTACGTCAGGCCTTGGAACTATCACCTGCCTGTCGAACCTTCCGGGCCTTAGCAGCGCCGGATCAAGCACATCCGGTCTGTTTGTAGCTGCCATAACGATAATTCCTTCATTAGATTCAAAACCGTCCATTTCAACAAGTAGCTGGTTTAGTGTCTGCTCTCTTTCATCATGCCCACCGCCAAGACCAGCACCTCTGTGACGGCCCACGGCATCAAGCTCGTCTACGAATATGATGCATGGCGAGTTTTTCTTTGCCTGTATAAACAGGTCTCTTACCCTTGATGCTCCGACCCCTACAAACATCTCTACAAAGTCACTACCGCTGATGATGAAAAACGGAACGCCGGCTTCTCCTGCTATTGCTTTTGCAAGCAGAGTTTTTCCTGTTCCAGGAGGCCCTACAAGGAGTACCCCTTTGGGAATTCTTCCTCCAAGATCAGTAAATTTCTTGGGACTTTTTAGAAACTCGACTATTTCTTTTACTTCTTCCTTTGCTTCATCGATTCCGGCTACATCTTTAAATGTGATCTTGTTTT
>JABAHS010075132.1_pt6 | contig 14955 bp, 11 predicted proteins | sample 7062111 | NCBI WGS metagenome assembly JABAHS01 (sample SAMN14534600, study PRJNA622989) | marine sediment metagenome | biome: marine biome [ENVO:00000428]; feature: marine pelagic biome [ENVO:01000023]; material: deep marine sediment [ENVO:00002113]; isolation source: pool of 4 deep marine... | reverse complement strand
CGAATTCGAGGTTGTCGGCGATCTCCTCGAGCGTTCCAGGCTCGGAGTCCAGCAACGTCTGATGGTCGTCGCGGTACCAGATCGGATTCAGCCGGCTCGTGTTCGGGATCATGCCACCCGGGTAGCCTCGAGCACCCAGGCGCTCGGCGACACGCACCCATGATTCTGCCTGCCGCAGACTCAGGCTCATCTCGACCTGGGTCGTGCAACCGCTCCGCAGCAATTCCGCGATGTTGAGTGCCGTCAGCGCATCGAGTTCGTCGTCTGGGAGCGTGTCTACGATCTTTAGTGGTCGCGAGTAGGATCGACCGCCCTCGATGATGCCGCGGGTCGGTGTCGCGCTCGCCGCGTGTGTATGTCCGCTGATGAATCCGGGGGTCAGCAGACAACCCGGCATCCGGATGGTCGGCACATCCTTCGGTAGATCCCTGTCTGTGACCTCTTCGATGACGCCGCCGGCGATCACGACGCGCACACCGATGACCGGACGGACCGCATCGTCCGCCATGGTCAGTGTCCAGCCTGGCTCGATGGCTACGCGGTCGAACGGGCCGCGATCCTGCTTCCCGCTGGCCGTNNTGAGCTGCGAGCCCGCCGGCCGCCATCATCTTCATGAATCCTCTTCTGTCTGTGGCAGGCATAACCGATTCTCCCAATGCGTGGTGCGGATGGTCACATCACGGTTCTCGCGAGCGCCGCGATATCGCCGTCCAGAGGATACTGCGCCAGGAGGTCTTCCGCGTAGTGCCGGGCGATATCGGGGCGGTTCGCTTCCCGACCGTAGTTAACGAGCGCGATCAGCGAATCCCGATGGAACGGATGGCGGTCGACGTTCTCCTGAAGGACCCGGATGGCATTCTCCAGTCTTCCGGCGGACCCTAGCGCGACTGCGTAAACGTATGCCAGCCGCGCCTCGGCCGGCGCCTTTTCGTACGCCATACCGAGCAGACGGAGAGCCTCGTCACGCTCGCCCGTCCGCACCAGTGCGAGACCGGTCGCATGGTCTATCCACTCCGGCTCACGGACGATCTGGCGTGCCGTACGGAGTATGTCCAGCGCCTCATCCTCGCCCGCAACCGCTCGCCGGACTTCGGCGAAGCCTATCCAGGCAGCTGTGAAGCCGGTGTCGATGCGGGTCGCCCGCCGATAGGCGTCAGCCGCGGCAGTGAGGTCCCCCATCCCGGCCCGGAGGCTGCCGAGATTCGACCACGCTTCGGGCCGGTCCGCGTTCACCATCTGCGCCTCGATGTACTCGTCGATACCCGAGGTGAGGGGGACCAGCGACTCATCGTCGAACCGCTCTCGCGGAATGGAGGCCAGCGCTCGTGCCGCCTCGATCCGGACGCTGCGCACCGGATCGTCGAGCAGACGGGACAACGCTCGTAGCCTCGTCGCGGGATCGTATCCGGAGAGACCCGCCGCTGCGCTGCGCCTCACGAGTGGTGACGGATCACGAACGGCGGCGACGGTGGCGTCGAATGTCGCTGCGGTATCGAAGCCGGAAGCGAGCGCTACTGCCGTCGCCCGCACGATCGGCGGCTGAGACTCGTCGGTGGCCAACCTGGCGACTTCGGCGGCATGCGCAGGATCGCCCTGTCTCGCCCCGGCAAATGCTGCGCCGTAGTGAGGTGCCGGCGGTTCGCCCCCTCGCCACGCGACGATCTCTTTGGCAGCCCAGACAGCGTCGCGGTCCTCGTGGCATGTCGTGCACGGGTCCGGCGCCCCGGTGGCCGCGGCGAGATCGGGCCGCGGGACACGAAGGCTGTGGTCCCGCCTTTGATCGATCTGCATGTATGTCCGATCAGGCATGTGACACGACACGCACTCGGCAGCCTCGCTGCCTGCGGCATGGCGGTGATGTGAGGGCGTGTCGTACGTGCCTGCCTCGTGACAGGTCCCGCACATCAGGTTGCCCGATGCACGCAGTGACAGCGAGTGGGGCTCGTGGCAGTCTCCACAGCCGACACCGGCTGCATGCATGCGGCTCTGCGTGAACGAACCATAGACATAGACCTCATCCATGATCTGTCCGTCCGCGAAGTAGAGCCCGTCGGACAGCATGGCCGGCGAATGGAAGTCCAGAAAGGGCTGGCCGGGCATGTAGCTGTCAGCGATGACGCTTCGTCGCGCGTGACACTGAGCGCAGACCTCTATGTCGTTGCGCGCCCCGGGCAGGCGGTCGGGCGAGGCGACGCGCTGACCGGGCGCACGCAGCCACGTGATCTGCTCGAACGGCACCGGCAGTGCGGCAGCAGGATTTTCCGCGTGAGTCGACCCTGGGCCATGGCACGCTTCGCAGTCCACGCCGGGATCCGACCATGATGTATCAAAGCTGTTGGTCGACGGGTTGAAGTTCTTCCGCAAACCGGTCGCGTGGCAGTCCGCGCACATGAAATTCCAGTTCTGGTCGATGCCGGCCCAGTGCAACCGGTCCCCCAGCGGCGGCGCATCGTCACCGTACACGTGAAACCAGCGCTGCCCACCTTCTTCGACCGGTCGCGTATCCCATGCCATGCCCAACGATTGCAGTCGTCCGCCCTCAGTGGGCACCAGGTACTGCTGGAGAGGCTCAACGCCCAGCGTCCAGGTAATCGGCGCATCGAAAGCGACCTCACCATCGCGCTCGATGCGAACCAGGAATTCAGGACCGTCTCGATAGAATCGATAGACCTCGCCTGCGGCCTCTGCCGTGACTTCAGCGAAGTCGCCAAGGACATGATCTTCGGTAGCGGGCAGCATGGCCTTCGCGTGATGCGAGCCTGACCAGGCGCCAGCTTCGAGCGCGTGGCATCCGACGCAACTTTCGCCACCCACGAATTGCGGTGCGGGAGCGTCGTCGACGGCGACGGGCTGATCTGCGGGTGGATTGCACGCTGCCAAAGCGACCGTGAGCGTGACAATAGCCGCGTAGTTCGGCGGGCGCAGCGAAGATAAACGGAACGACATCGGTCAGACGGGGATACGCTGACCGGGCATGGGGATGTCAACGCGCGCACCGAGCCCCTCGAGGGCAGTCGCCAGTTCCGCCTGGGCAGTGCGTTCCCCGTGAACCAGGCACACCCGGGGACGATGGTCGAACGCGCTGTACCAGTCGATGAGATCGTCCCGGTCGCCGTGCGCCGACAATCCGCCAACCGTGTGAATCTTCGCGGCAACCCGGATCGTTTCGCCCCATAGCCGGATGCGCTCGGCGCCCTCGACGAGTGCCCGTCCCGTCGTGCCGTGCGCCTGGTACCCGGCGATGATGACGTGACATTGTTTCCGCCAGATATTGTGCTTGAGGTGGTGGCGGATCCGACCCCCCTGGCACATCCCGCTGCCGGCGATGATGATCTGGCCCGAGCGCCGCTTGTTCAGCCGCCGCGACTGATCGGCCGATCGGCTGAACGTCACGTTGGGTAGTTCGATGATGCGGTGGTGCTTCGACCAGAGTGCCCGCGCCTCGGCATCGTATTCCGCGTTGTGACGCTGATAGACGCCGGTCGCCCGGATCGCCATCGGGCTATCCAGATAAATCTGCCACCGGCCGAGATCCCAGTCGTCGAAATTCCGCCCCATCAGGTACAGAAGATTCTGGCTTCGGCCGATAGAGAACGCCGGCATCAAAACATTGCCATGATCGCTGTTCGCTGCCCGGAATACGTCGCCCAGCTCCGTGATCGTGTCCTCCATTGGTCTGTGACGCCGATTCCCATAGGTACTCTCCATGACCACCAGGTCGGCCTCGGGAACACGCGCCGGATCCTTCAGGATGGGAGCGCCCGCCTGACCCAGATCCCCGCTGAAAACGAGTTTTCGATCGCCGTGCCATGCCTCGACGATGGCAGACCCGATAATGTGTCCGGCATCCTGAAAGCGAATCGTGAAGCCTGGCAGGATCGCCCGTCTCGTACGGTAGGGCACACTGCGAAACTGTGAGAGCGTAGTCTCTACGTCGGACATCGTGTAAAGCGGCGTCACGCGGGTGAGCCCTTTGCGCTCGCGTTTTCGGTTCTCCCACTCGGCATCCTGCTCCTGCAGGTAGGCCGCGTCCTTGAGCATGATGCGCGCGAGCTCCGATGTCGCCGTCTGGGCGAAGATCGGGCCCCGGAACCCGGCTTTTACGAGTAGCGGCAGACGGCCCGAGTGGTCTATGTGGGCATGGCTGAGCACGACAGCATCGATGCTTGCCGCATCGAAAGGAAAGGGCCGCCGGTTCCGAGCTTCGGCCTCGCGATTGCCCTGAATGAGGCCGCACTCGAACAGCACCCGTTGCTTGCCGGCACGGACGAGATGGCAAGAACCCGTGACCTCGCCCGCGGCGCCGTGAAACGTAATGTCCATGCCGGCATGATACGCCAACGCGCGCGGCAGGAACCGATGGCACAATACCCCATCAGGCCCTTGTTAGGGTGATCGTTTTCGGAGTGACGGTGACTGACGATACGCGGATTACGCTGATCGGATGCGGCAACATGGGTGGCGCCATGTTGCGTGGTTGGCTCGCCGAAGGGGTCGCTCCCTCGGTCGTCAGCGTCGTGGATCCGTTGGCCGCATCAGGTGGCCTCGAACTGCCAACCGGAGTCACTGCGGTGGCAGGGCCAAAGGAGCTGTCGGAACCGGCGGCGGCCGACGTCGTTGTCGTTGCGGTCAAGCCGCAGATCCTCGATCGCGTATTGCCATCGTTGCCGCTTCTCAACGGAAGCGGGACGGTGTTCGTGTCGGTTGTCGCGGGCAAGACGATCGGGGCATTCGAATCGACTCTCGAAGATGCCGCCATCGTCCGAGCGATGCCGAATACCCCGGCGGCTATCGGTCACGGCATGACGGTGCTGTGTGCGTCGGCCCTTGTGTCCGCCGAGCAGCGGGGGATCGCCGAGCGCTTGATGGGCGCGGTCGGCGCCACGGCATGGGTGGACGAAGAATCGCTGATCGATGCCGTGACGGCTGTTTCCGGCAGCGGGCCGGCCTATGTCTTCCTGCTGATCGAGGCGATGACCGATGCCGGCGTCGCGGTCGGGTTGTCGCCGGAACTATCGACGCGTCTCGCGCTGGAAACGGTCGCTGGTGCCGGAGCGCTGGCATCGTTGTCCGACGACAGCGCTGCCGAGCTGAGGCGCAAGGTTACGAGCCCGGAAGGCACCACGCAGGCGGCGCTGGAAGTGCTCGACGCAGACGATGCGCTGAGACCGCTGGTGCGGCGCGCTATCGAAGCGGCGCACCGACGCGCCCGGGAACTCGCCGGCGGTTAGGTTTGCATCGTACTGGTGTCGGGCTTTCGAGCGNNGCTTTCCGCAGTCGTTCCATCAGCGAGTCGCCACGATTCTCCGGAAGTCCTGACAGGACGCGTTCTCCCTCGGCGATCAGTGTGCTGAAACTCGCAGAGTCGATGTTGGAGCCGCAGACCATCAGGCTGACGCGTTTCCCCTCGAGCTCGTCTCGCACGGGCCCGAGCAAGGCCGCAGTGCTGGCCGCCGCTGCCGGCTCCACCGCGAGTTTGGCGTACCGGAAGAGAAGCGCCATGGCCTTGCAGAGGTCGCGATCGGACACCTTGACGAGTTCGTCGACGTTGCGGCGGCACGCGGCGAAGCTGTAGGGCGCGGCCATCGGTGCGCCGAGACTGTCGGCGATAGTGTCCACTCTCTCGATCGATTGTGGTGTTCCGGCTTCGAAGCTTCGATGCATCGTATCTGCGCCCTCGGTTTCGACGCCGATGATTCGCGTGTCGGGGCTCATAAGTTTGAACGCTGCCGAGACGCCGGCCATCAGCCCGCCACCACCGATCGGCACGATGACCGCATCCACATTGTCCGTCTGCTGGCACCACTCGGCGCCGAGAGTCGCCGTCCCGAGTGCGACTCTGGGGCCCTCGAACGGATGGACGAGGAAGCGTCCCTCAGAATCCACGATTTCCTGCACCTGGTCGAAAGCAGAGGCGGCATCCGCAGCCATGACGATCTCCGCACCGTAGGCGCGAGCCTGCTCGATCCTGAACGGATTCGCCGTCTCGATCATGACCACTTTCGCGTGTACGCCCACCTGCTGGGCGGCATAAGCGGCAGCGATAGCGTGATTTCCTGCGCTGACTGCCGCGATTCCGTTTGCGAGCGCCTCTTTCTTGGCATTGAGCAGCACCGTCAGTGCACCGCGCGGCTTGAATGAACCGGTAACCTGGAAGAGTTCGAGTTTGAGGCTGACTTCGGTGCCGGCTCCGAACAGGTCTTCCGTTTCCGGACCGCGCCAATGGTGGATGGGCGTGCGCACGACCAGTCCTTCCAGTCGTTCGCTCGCAGCCTGTATTTCCTTGCCTGTGATCTCCCGTGCCATACGGCATTCTACCGTGCCGGTCCTGACGGGACTGTGACGGCGCCTGCTATCATCGCTGGCCTTGGTCGCTAATTGTGACGCTTTTCGCGCTTCAGACCGGCACCGAGGCGTACACTTTTCTAAAACGGACTATTGACCATGTGTGGAATCGTCGGCGCAGTAGCTGAACGCAATGTCGTTCCAATTTTGATGGAAGGCCTACGTCGGCTCGAGTATCGGGGCTACGATTCGGCCGGCGTCGCGGTCATGGGCGCTGGTCAGCTCGAGCGGGTCCGGCGACTCGGAAAGGTCGCTCAACTCGATGCCGCGCTAGAGGAATCGCCCATTTCGGGCGGGTCGGGTATCGCGCACACGCGCTGGGCCACGCATGGCGCGCCGTCGGAGACGAATGCGCATCCCCACATGTCAGGCGAGAACCTGGCGATCGTCCATAACGGGATCATCGAAAATTTCGAAGCCCTGAAAGCCGAGCTCGTCGAAGCGGGCTATGCATTCGAAACCGAGACCGACACGGAAGTCGTCGCCCATCGTATCCACCATCACATGAAGGATGCCGACGATCTCTATTCGGCGGTTTGTCGAACTGTCGATGAGCTCGAGGGCGCCTATGCGCTCGTCGTCATGTACAGCGACGAACCCGGGACTCTGATCCTCGCGAGGCAGGGTTGCCCGGTCGTCGTGGGCCTCGGTATCGGTGAGAATTTCGTCGCATCCGATGTCGCCGCGCTGTTGCCGGTTACACGCCGATTCATGTTTCTGGAAGAGGGCGACGTCGCCTGTGTCTCGCGAACGCGCATCCAGGTTCGCGACGCCAATGGCAAACAGGCCATGCGGCCGGTCCGCGAGAGCGAGCAGTCGCCGGACGCTATCGAGCGTGGTCACTTCCGCCATTACATGCAGAAGGAGATTTTCGAGCAGAGCCGGGCAGTCGCCGATACGCTCGCGGAGCGCATCAGCGAGGGTCGCGTCCTCGATGCGGCCTTCGGACCCGAGGCAGCCGCCATCTTCGAGCAGGTCAGGGCGGTACATATCGTTGCCTGCGGGACCAGTTATCACGCCGGCCTGATCGCTAAGTACTGGATCGAGGAGCATTGCGGTGTCCCCTGCAGTGTCGAGATCGCCAGCGAGTACCGATACCGAAAGACGGTTGTGCCGGACGACTGTTTGTTCGTGACGATCTCGCAATCGGGCGAGACAGCCGACACGCTCGCAGCGCTTCGTAATGCGCTCGAAAGCGGTTACCTGACGACGCTCGCGATCTGCAACGTGCCCGAGAGCTCGCTCGTCCGGGAGTCCGAACTGGTCCTGATGACCAGGGCGGGACCGGAGATCGGCGTCGCTTCCACCAAGGCTTTCACCACGCAGCTGACAGCGCTTTCACTGCTGACGCTTGCGCTCGGCCGACACAAGACGCTGGATGCCGATGGCGAACGCAGGCTCGTGCAGATGCTGGCCGAACTGCCGAGCATGATCGAGCAGGTGCTTTCGCTCGATGCCGCCATCGAGTCGTTGTCCGGTCACTTTTCAGAGAAGCATCATGCATTGTTCCTCGGCCGCGGCGCGCAGAATCCGGTCGCGATGGAAGGCGCGCTGAAGCTGAAGGAGATCTCGTACATCCATGCCGAGGCCTACCCGGCGGGTGAACTCAAGCACGGGCCGCTCGCGCTGGTCGACGAGGACATGCCGGTGGTCACCGTCGCACCCAACGACGACCTGCTCGAAAAGCTCAAGAGCAATCTGGCCGAGGTACGTGCACGCGGTGGTCAGTTGTTCGTATTCGCCGATCCGGACGTCAATTTCGAGAATGGCGACGGCGTGCACGTCATTCGCATGCCGATGCATATCGAAGACTTCCAGGCGCCGATCCTCTACTCGATACCGCTGCAGCTACTGGCTTATCACGTTGCAGTGCTCAAGGGCACAGACGTGGATCAGCCTCGTAATCTCGCGAAGTCGGTCACCGTCGAGTAGCCGGGGGCGGGCGCCGGTCCGCCAGAAATTTCCGTTCAATGAGCACCCCGGGCCTTCGTCCTACAGGCCGAGGCGCGCCAGATGCTGCCGCATCAGCATGTCGGTGCGCTCGAGCATGCCGGGCTGTACCGTAAAGACCGGCGGTTGCCGCCGGAGGTACTGCCATTCGCTCGTCTCGATCAGATAATCGAGGTACTCGAGATTCCTGGCGATGAATTCCATGTAGGGATTGCGCCCGTCGAAGAATGCCTCGGCGTATCGATAGGCCGAGTTGAATGCGCCGTCGAGGCGCTTCAAAGCGGTTTGCTGGTAGAAAAGGGGCGTCTGGCGCAGCAGGTCGATGCCGGAGCTGTAGCGGACGGTTCGTTGCCCCGCACCATGGTCTTCGACCGCGACGCCCGCGAGCACGAACTCCGCGAAGAGGCGGTCGCGACATTTCTCGAGATAGCACCGATCCGCCATCTGCGCGATCAGATCGGCTGTCCCGAGTAGGTGCCCCACCTGGCTGTCACGGGGATCGTCCAGCTCGATGTTGTCGAGACTCACTTCATAGCCCGTGAAATGTACGACCTGGGTCGCGATCGGAGCGAAATCGTCGAGCCCGAGCCTCGGCAGATACCGGCTCAGGTAGTCGGCGCTCCTGGAAACGTGCCAGCGCGTATATTCGGCACCATTGGCGTGTCGCGTATCGTCGGATTCGCGGATGTAGCCCGAATCGTGAAACAGCGACGTGATGAGTCCCATGATCGCGCGCTCCGCGCCGACGCGATCGGCTGGTGCGCTGACCTGCTCGAATCCCGCCAGCAGGCGAGCCATCGCGAGCGTCATGTCGAGAGAGTGCTGCACGTCGTGATACACGGTGTCGCAGCCCTCGTATCCGCCGACCCGGCCTGCGAACAACTCCGCGAAATCGTGAAATGCGAGCCAGACGAGGTCGAACGACGCCCTCGGATACGTCGAGCAGAAGACGTCGCGCACAGCGTTGCGCACTTCATCGACAGAACTGACCCGGACGGTATTCGTGACGTCGAACTCACTGCGCCGGTCCTGCGGCGTCCAGCGTGTGCCGGGCAGATACCGGAGATCGGGCTCGACCTGGCGGGCAGGCGTTGCGACTGGGACGGTGGCGCTCATCAGTTCACCGGTACTGCGGTGACGGGACCGAATTCTCTCACGCGCGGCCGGGCCTTCTCAAACCCGGATTCGAGGCGATCGCTCCAAAAACAGGTTAGGAATCAACTAGCTGAACGTCGCCCAGACCGGTGTGTGATCCGACGGTCTTTCGAGACGGCGTGGCTCCACGTCGATACCGGCCGCTGTGCAGGAGTTCGCAAGTGCCTCTGACACGAGTATCAGGTCGATACGCAGTCCGAGATTGCGGCGGAATCCGGCCGCCCGGTAGTCCCACCAGCTGAACGAGGGTTCGGACTGGTCGAACAGCCGGAAGCTGTCAGTGAGTCCCGCAGCCACCAGTGTGGCCAATCGGTCACGCTCGGGTGTGCTGCACAGGATCTTCTCGTGCCACTGCTCCGGGTCGTGGACGTCGCGATCCTCCGGCGCGATATTGAAGTCGCCTATGACGGCCACCCTTTCGTGCTCACGGAGCTCCGACTCCAGCCAGGCCGCGAGCGCGTCGAGCCAGCCGAGCTTGTAGGCATACTTCTCGCTGCCCACGGCCTGCCCGTTGGGCACATAGAGATTGATGACCCGGGTGTCGCCGAAAGTTGCCGCAATAACCCGCTTCTGCTCGTCCTCGAAGTCGGGTAGCGCAGTCACGACGTCCTGCGGGGTTTCGCGTGAAATGAGGGCGACACCGTTGTATGTCTTCTGCCCGTTCGCCACGGCCCGGTAGCCGAGTGCCTCGAAATTCGCCATTGGAAAATTCTCGGTCACCATTTTTATTTCCTGGAGACCCAGGACATCGGGCGCATCCGAGCGCAGCCAGTCCTCCACATGCCCGAGGCGGACGTTCAGAGAATTGACGTTCCAGCTCGCTATCTTCATGCCGTGTCCCCGGCTGCGTCGCCGACCGGCTCTATACCGCATTGCCGCAGCAGTGCCTCGGGGTCAGGCGCCCGTCCCCGGAACACGGCGAATGCATCCGCGATATCCACCGTGCCGCCCACGGAAAGCACCGCATCGAGGAATCTCTTCGCAGTCTCGTCGTCGAATATGCCTGCTTCCTCGAAAGCGCCGTACGCGTCCGCCGCCAGGACTTCGGCCCACTTGTAACTGTAGTACCCGGCCGCATAGCCGCCGCCGAATATGTGATCGAACGCATGCGCGAGTCGGTTGTATTCGGGATAGGGCGTGACGGTAACGGTATCGCGAACAGCTTTCAGTGTCTCCGCGATCCGCGGGCCGACAGCGGGATCGTAGTTGCTGTGCAACGTCAGATCGAAGAGCCCGAACTCGAGTTGCCTCGCCATATGCATTCCCGCCTGGAACACGCGGGAGGCTCTCAGGCGCTCGAGCGTCTCCTGCGGTAGTGGCTCACCCGTCTCGATGTGCTTCGAGATCCATGGTACGACTGATTCCTCCCACGCGAAGTTCTCCATGAACTGGCTCGGCAGTTCCACCGCGTCCCAGGGCACACCCGATATGCCGCCGACGCTCGGATAGTCAACGCGCGTCAGCACGTGGTGCAGGGCGTGACCGAACTCGTGAAACAGTGTGAGCACCTCATCGTGGGTCAGCTGCGCGTCTGCGCCGCCGGTGGGTGCCGTGAAATTGCACACGACGTGAGCGACCGGTGTCTGCAGCTCACCGTCGACGCGCATCCTCAGCCTCGCATCATCCATCCAGGCGCCGGAACGTTTTCCGCTGCGAGCGAACAGATCGCAGTAGATGCCGCCCCTGTCCGCACCGTCCGGGCCCTTCAGGTTGTAGTAGCGGACGTCGGCGTGCCATGCGTCGGCGTCGCCGGTTTCGAACCGATAGCCGTACAGCGACTCGACCACCCTGAAGAGACCGTCGAGAACGCGCTCGAGCGGAAACCAGGGCCTCAGCTCTTCGTCGGATATCGAGAACCGGGCCTGCTTCAGCCTCTCGGAGTAATAGCTGACATCCCAGGGCGCGAGCTCGTGGCCCGCGAACGCCTCGAGTTCTCCGAATTCGCGTCTTGCAGCCGGCATGGCGTGACGGGCGAGCGCCTGCAGAAATTTCAGAACTTCGTCGGGCGTCGCGGCCATCTTGGTCGCCAGCGAGTACTCGGCATAGTTGGCGAACCCGACGATCCCGGCGGCTTCATGGCGCAGTTCGAGGATCCGCGCGATGTTCTCGCTATTGTCGAATTGACCGGCATTGGGTCCCCGGTCAGAGGCTCTCGTCGTCCACGCCTCGTAAAACGTTTCCCTGAGCGATCGATCGTCGGCATTACAGATAATGGCGACATAGGTCGGCATGTCGAGGCTGAATCGCCAGCCCGACTCGCCTTCCTCTGCCGCGCCTTCGGCTGCCAGGTCCAGCACCGGTTGCGGGATTCCGGAGATTCTCGCCTCGTCATCGATCTGAGACGTCCACGCTGACATCGCGTCCAGCACATTCTGCTGGAACTTGGCCTGAATCTCGGACAGCTCCTCCATGATCGCCTTGAATCGCTGTTTCGGCTCGTCAGCGAGGTCGACGCCAGCGAGCCGGAAGTCGCGAAGCGCATGATCGACGAGTCGTCGTTCCGGGGCCCGATCCTCGCCGAGTTCCTCGCCTACGCGTTCATAGAGCTCATAAAGACCCCGGTCCTGGGCGAGCTCTGTGTGGTAGCGGCTCACCTTGGCAAGACACTGGNNGTAACGCTGTGCAGGTGACTTACGGGTGACCATACGCGGTGGAAGGCCTCCTGCAGCGCCTCCAGCGGTAGCACAGCCGTCTCGAAATCAGGCTGGTCAGTCGCCAACTTGAGTTCATCCAGGCGCTTGCGATTCGTTGCGAGTATATCGGTTACGGCCGGCACGACGTGTTCCGGGCGAACCGCGCTGAACTGAGGCAGCGCCGTGCATGCGAGTAACGGGTTGGACATGGTTGGATATCGTCCGATCAAACCCGCGATGCTATCGAATTTCGACCGGCCTCGCGATGCTCCGGTGTAATCGAAGTGTGCGGGGGCCGGTCTTTGCGTTGGCGCTGAGTACGCTGGTGCTTCAGAATTCGCGCAACGCTAATGTTGGATGCATGGCATGAGTGACAGTTACGACCTGGTAGTGGTTGGCGGGGGCAGCGGTGGACTCGCCGCTGCGCAGCGGGCGGCCGAGTATGGCGCACGGGTAGTGGTGGTCGAGTCCGGTCGTCTTGGCGGGACTTGCGTGAACGTCGGCTGTGTACCGAAAAAGGTCATGTGGCACGCGTCGGACATCGCTCATACCTTCGACATTGCGTCGGCCTACGGATTCGACGCCGTAGTGCCGGCTCACGACTGGGCTGGTCTCAAGGCGCGACGGTGATGCGTACGTCGAGCGACTCAATGGCATCTACGCGCGAAACCTGGATAACAAGGGCGTCGAGCTCATCCGGTCACACGCCCGATTCGAATCCGCCGGGACGATCATCGCGGGCGATCGAATGCTCGTCGCAGAGCGTGTACTCATCGCCTCGGGCGGATATCCGATCGTCCCCGAATTGCCGGGTGCCGAGTTCGGCATCACATCGGACGGCTTCTTCGAACTCGAGTCGCGTCCCGAGCGCGTTGCGATGATCGGCAGTGGGTATGTATCGGTGGAGCTCGGTGGCATGCTGGCTTCACTTGGGGCAAAGACCAGTCTCTTCGCGCGACACAACAGTGTATTGCGAAGTTTCGATCCGATGCTTCAGGCCGCGGTTATCGACGGTTTGGCGGCCGCCGGCGTCGACACGCATTGGCAGGCGCGTCCCGTTGCCGTCGAAGGCGAACCGGGCAACCTGACGCTCGTCACGGCGGACGGAAAACGGCACGGGCCCTTCGACACACTCATCTGGGCGGTCGGACGCGCGCCCAATACGTGGGGCCTGGCCCTCGATGCGGCGGGCGTCGTGACGAACGAAGCCGGATTCGTGCCGACCGATGAATGGCAGGCCACGAACGTAGAAGGTATTTTCGCCGTTGGCGACGTTACCGGTCGCGTAGCCCTCACCCCCGTGGCCATCGCCGCTGGCCGGCGCCTGGCCGATCGGATCTGGGGGGGCATGTCAGGGCGAAGGCTCGACTACGAGAATGTCCCTACCGTGATATTCAGTCACCCCCCTCTGGGCACTGTCGGCATGACCGAAGATGAAGCACGTACGGAATTCGGTGACGACGACGTCAAAGTCTATACATCCGGATTCGTTTCCCTCATGCACGGCGTTGCCGAGCATAAGCCCCGGTCCAACATGAAGCTCGTGACACAGGGCGAGGACGAGAAGATCGTGGGTCTGCACGTGGCCGGCGAAGGTGCCGACGAGATGTTGCAGGGCTTCGCCGTCGCGATCCGGATGGGCGCGACCAAGCGCGATTTCGACGACACCGTCGCGATCCACCCGACGAGCGCCGAGGAACTCGTGACGATGCGGTGACGCATCGGCGTGATGAGCGCACGACCCGCGGCTTGGCTAAACGTCGGGCGCCAGCGCGGCGCGGATCGGCCCGGTATCGGGTCTTACGCCGCGCCATACGCGGAAAGACTCTGCGGCCTGTTCTATGAGCATGCCCCAGCCGGAATGCGCAGCTGCAGCACCGTGGCGCCTTGCCCAGACCTGGAAGGGCGTGGGTTGCATCGCATACGCGAGGTCGTAGCAGACCGAATGTGAGTCAACGACATCTGATGGGAAGGGTGCTTCCTCGCCCTTGAGTCCCGCAGACGTCGCATTCAGCACCAGGTCGAACGGCTCCGTAAGATCTTCGAATCGCACCGCCGCCACGTTGCCGCTCGACGCGAATTGCAGCTCGAGCAGCCGCGCTTTCTCCAGCGTGCGATTTGCGATGACGAGTTCCGCCGGCCCGGAGTCGACGAGCACAGGGACGATGCCCCGCGTCGCTCCACCCGCGCCGAATATCAATATCCGACGATCCTGAATTTCGATCCCGAGATTCTGTTGCAGATCGGTAACCAGGCCGTGCCCGTCAGTATTGTCGCCGCCAAGTGTGCCGTCGGTCCGGACGTAGATCGTGTTTACGGCGCCCGCCTGCGCCGCGCGTTCATCGAGCGCGTCCACCAGTCGCGCGACTTCGCCCTTGTGCGGAACCGTGACGTTCAGGCCTTTCCCGCCTTCACCAAAAAAACGGGTCACGGCCGTGTCCAGCTCCTCCGGCCGGACGTCCATCGCGCCATAGCTGATGAGCTGTCCCGTCTGCTCCGCAAAGAGGCGGTGGATCACCGGCGATCGACTATGCGCGATCGGGTGACCGATGACAGCGTAGCGATCCACTTCGCTCATCGCTTCGCAGCCGGGGCTTTCGGTCGGGTTTTCATGACAGCAGTGTCGGGCACGCCGGGGGTCCGCGCAACACCAGGCATGCTGCTCACCTCGCTGCGGAGAGAGCCTGCATCGCGTATCCTTGCTGCGAGTGCAAGAACGAACGTAATAATCACCCGGCGAGCCCGGTCATTTCAGATGTCGATATCCAAAGACGAGCTCGAGCGCCGCAGGCGCTTCGAATGTTTGGTCGTACCGTTGCAGGGAGATCTGCTGCGGTATGCCTACTGGCTCAATGGCGAATCGGGTACGGCC
>JABAHS010000583.1_pt1 | contig 14962 bp, 13 predicted proteins | sample 7062111 | NCBI WGS metagenome assembly JABAHS01 (sample SAMN14534600, study PRJNA622989) | marine sediment metagenome | biome: marine biome [ENVO:00000428]; feature: marine pelagic biome [ENVO:01000023]; material: deep marine sediment [ENVO:00002113]; isolation source: pool of 4 deep marine... | reverse complement strand
CTTGTCGATTTGTTCCTGCAGTCACGCAACTGGCCCTTCGGGTCGGCGGTCGCCGTGGCGCTGGTGGTCATCATGCTCGTTGCCATCGCGGGATACCTGACGCTGGCGGCACGTAACCGAACGCACCGCGATGCGGTGCTGACATAACGCATGCACGCGTACGCGGCGAGCATCTACCTCTTTCTCTATGCGCCGATCGCGCTGATCGTGGTGTTTGCCTTCAACGCGGGCCGTCACGCGTCGGATTTCGTGTGCTGCTCGACGCAGTGGTTCGGCAAGGCTTTCACCAATCCCTTCATGATGGAAGCCCTCGTCAACAGTCTGGTTATCGCCTCGATCACGGCGGTGCTGGCGACGCTCACCGGCACCATGGCGGCGCTCGGGCTGCAGCGCGTGCGCGGGGCGCTGCGCGTGGTGTTCGACGCCCTGACCTACAGTGCGATCATCATCCCGGGCATCGTCATCGGGATCGCCACGCTGGTGGCGTTGGTGACGTTGTTCGGGTTCTTGAACCCCTATATCGAAGCCGCCTGGCCGCCGCAGCTGGGGTCGCCGCCGCGGCTCAACATGGGCTACGGCTCCGTGATCGCGGCGCACACGCTGTTCACGATGGCGCTGGTCGTCGTGATCGTGCGCGCACGGCTGCAGGGCATGGACCGCTCGCTGATCGAAGCATCGGCCGATCTGTACGCCACGCCGTGGCGCACCTTCCGGCAGGTAACCCTGCCGCAGATCTTTCCGGCGGTGATGGCGGGTTTCCTGCTGAGCTTCACGTTCAGCTTCGACGACTTCATCATCGCCTTCTTCGTCGCCGGGGCGAACACGACCCTGCCGATCTATGTTTTTTCCTCTATTCGCCGCGGAGTGACTCCCGAGATCAACGCCATCGCCTCCGTGGTGCTGGCGGTGTCGTTGCTGCTGATCGTCGCCGCGCAGCGTCTGCAGAGCCGCAGATCGGGGCAGGGCTGAGCGAGACGGCGCCGCGGGGGTCGGGCCGGGCCGCCGGCGCGGCCCGCGGCTCAGCCGTCCAGCATCCGGTCGATGGCCCGCGACAGCGCCTCGAGATTGTGCGCCGGGAGCAAAGCGTCGATCTCGCGGCGCAATGCCTCCGGCACCTTCTCCGCCGCGTCGGCGTGAAGGGCCAGCGCCGGATTCAGCCACAGCAGTCTGCGCGCCCGGCGCCGCAGCTCGGCGAGCTCGCCCGCGAGATCCGCGGTATCGTCGGAGTCGAAACCGTCGCTCATGATGACCGCGACGGTCCTAGGGTTCACCAGGCGCCTGGCATGGGTGCGATTGATCTCGCGCAGGGACTCTGCGATGCGGGTGCCGCCGAGCCAGAGGTGGTTCATCGCGTCGAGCCTGTCTTTCGCCGTCGCGGCGTCACGGATGCGGTAGATGTCGGTCACCCGGTAGAGGCGCGTGTGGAAAGCGAAGGCCTCGGTCTTCGGCACGCCGCGGAGCAGCCCCCGGCACAGGCGGGTGAGCAACGCGGAGTAGGGCGCCATCGAATGCGAGATGTCCTGCACCAGAAGCAGCTCGGGCGGATCGGGACGGCGTACCACGAACCGCGGATGCAGCGGCAGCCCCCCGTAGCGGAAGCTCGTGCGCAGGGTGCGGCGCAGGTGCATGCGCCGCCCGCGGCGCACGATGCGCTTGCGCTTGTGCGCGCGATGGCGCAGTGCCCGCGCCATACGCTCGGCGGTTCTCTCTATTTCGCGGCGATCCCGGGCGTCGGTGAGAAAGCGGTAGTCGGCGCGGCTCAGCGTCGTCTGGCGGCCGGCGCCTCGGCCCTCGCCGCCGGGCCCGTCGCTGGTGCCGGCGAGCCCGGGGCCGTCGCCGGAGGTGCGCTCGCGCAAACGCGGATCGATGCGGGCGAGCGTGGACGCGCCCGCCGCCGCGCCCTCGAGTCCCCAGAAACGGTCGAACAGAGCCGGGAAACGCCGCCACTCGTCGTGGTCCTGGCAGAGCAGGCTGCGCAGCTGGCGGCGCACGCGCTCGACGCGGTATACCCCGGCAACGGCGACGACGCGGAGCACGTCCGCCGACACGCCGGCGCCGAGGGCAAAGCCTTCGCGGCGCAGGTGCCGCACGAAGGCGATCACGCGCTCGCTCGGCGGTGCCATCTAGGCCGAGCGCGCCCGTGCCAGTGCTCTTTCCATGACGGTGTGGTCGAGCTGCAGCTGGTCTTCGCGCGTCTTGATCAGGCAGGCCAGGGAATTGCGCAGCCGCTCGATGTCGCCCGGCAGCTCGCGGCGGCCCTGGCCGGCGAGCGCCGCCGCCCAGTCCAGGGTCTCAGCGACGCCGGGGCGCTTGCGCAGATCCTCTTCGCGCAGCTGCTGAACGAACGCCACGATCTGGCGCGCCAGCACCCGATCGATGTCCGGCAGGTGGGTTCGCAGGATGGCCAGCTCCTTGGCGAGGTCCGGGTAGTCCAGGTAGTAGTAGAGACAGCGCCGGCGCAGGGCGTCGCTGAGCTCCCGTGTGCCGTTCGAGGTGAGGACCACGGCGGGAATGCTGCGCGCCGTCACCGTGCCGATTTCCGGTATGGACACCTGGTAGTCCGACAGCACCTCGAGCAGATACGCTTCGAAGGCCTCGTCGGCGCGGTCGATCTCATCGATGAGCAGAACCGGCGCGGTGTCGGCGCTGATGGCCTTGAGCAGCGGACGCGGCAGCAGGTAGCGCTCGCCGAAGATCGCCTCCTCCTTCTCCTGCAGTGACTGCGAGGAAGTCTCCTGCAGCTTGATGGCGAGCAGCTGTCGCGGGTAATTCCATTCGTAGACGGCGGTGTCCACGTCGAGACCCTCGTAGCACTGCAGGCGGATCAGTTCCGCGCCGCTTGCCCTGGCAAGGGCGCCGGCGAGGCGGGTCTTGCCGACGCCCGCCTCGCCCTCGAGCAGCAGCGGTCGTGCCAGCAGGGCCATCATCTCCAGCGTCTCGACCAGAGCGGGCTCGGCCACATAGCCGGCCGCGGCCAGGGCGGCGCTCATCGACGACGCGGCGGTGGTGTCCGTGTGCGGCACGAGCTCTCCGGGGTGTGAGGCGTGACCGCTCGCGGCGGCCGCGGCGGCGACTGTATCACGGCCGGGCGGGCCCGGCGGGCACCGCTGTCAGTGGGTAAGAGGGCTCGGCGGGCAGGCAAAGTATTATTTATAGATACCTTCTGGCAAGTAAATCGCAACTTTTGCTTTTTAAGTTGCGTAATATGGGCCTTCGATCGAGACTCTCGATGACGCAACAACCGTCAGGAGGACCCGTCATGTCCCTTATCAAGCGATTCTCTGCCACGCTCTTCTCGCACGTCGACGAGGCGGTCAGCCGCATGGAAAACCACGATGCCGTGATAGAGGCGTCGCTGCGCGACACACGCCGCGCGGCGGCTCAAGCCAAGGCCCGTCTGGCAAGGGCGCGCGGCGACGGTGAGCGCCTGCGTGCCAAGCTCGCCTCGCTGCGCGACGCCGAGCACATCTGGGTGCAGCGGGCCCGCAGCGCCGCGGACAGCGACGAGGAGACGGCGCTCGAGTGCCTGCGTCGGCGACGTGGGTGCAAGCGCCACGTCGTTGAGCTCGAGTCGACCCTGGAAAGGCATGCCGAGGTGGAACGCAGGCTCGGCGCGGACATTGGCAAGCTGGAGGCGCGGCTCGGCGACATAGCGCAGCAGCGCAACCTCATGCGCACGCGTCAATCGGCGGCGGAGGCCATGCGCAACATCAATGCGCTCGACGCCGTCGCCGGCAGCGATCTCGAGGACAGCTTCGAGCGTTGGGAGACGCAGATCACCGAGGCCGAGCTGGCCGCGGGGCGGCCCGACCTTGCCGACCCGCTGGAGCGTGAGTTTCTCGACGCCGAGGAACGCGAGGCCCTGCGGATCGAGCTCACCCACCTCCGCTCGCAACAGGAGGACTGAACCGTGCCCTGGCACTCACCCGAGCAATCCGCCACGGCGGCGTCGGCGACAACGGCGTCGCGATCGGCCTGGCTCGACGGCCTCGTTCGCTGTGTCTCGTTGTCGCGGCTTCTGCGCGTATTCGGGGCCGCCGTCCTGGTGGCCTCGGTCTCTGTCTTCCTGCTTCAGGGCTGGCAGACGGGCAACGACGTCAACCGCTACCTCTTGCTGCTGGCGCACACCGTGCTGCTCGCCGGCACCGGCTTTGTCAGCGGGCGGTGGATCAAGGAAACCAAGGGTGCACGCTTGTTTCTGGCCATGGCCCTGGTGTCCGTGTCCGTGAACTTCGCGATTCTCGGCGGGTTGGTGTACTCCCAATTCCAGTGGGACAGCGCCCTCGGTGTGTACCCGGACTTCGCCACCTGGCGTGCCGACGCACCGCTCACGACGCTGGCCGTTGCCGCCGCCGCGATACTGGTTCTCGCCCCCGTCGCTTGGCTCGGGTTTCTCGTGCTGGCGCGGCGCTCCGCCTTGCCGCTGACGGCGCTCTACCTGACGGCCAATGCAGCGTTGCTGGCGCCCGTGCGGGAGTCCGAGGCGGTTGCGGCACTGCTCATCGTCGTGACGCTGCCGGCGCTGGTGCGGGTAGTGGCAGCGGGGCGCCGCGACCGGTCGCTGGCCACCGCGGAAGGTATCTTCGCGCGCACCGTGCAGTTTCTGCCCGCGGGCATTCTTCTCGCTCGAAGTGTCTATCTGTACGCCCCCGATGCGGTGCTGCTCACCGTGGCGTCTTTGTGCGTGTACCTTGCCGTGCGTCAGCTTTCGCAGCAGGCGCATCCCGCAAGTGTCGTGCGCAGCGGCCTCGAACTCTTCGCCACGATCCCCGCTGCGGCCACGGCCATGGGCACAGCCGCGGTCGTCGCCGAAACGTGGCCCAATGCGGGCGCGTGGGTCTTGCCCCTGTCGAGCCTGGTCTTCGCCGGATTGACGCTGGAGCTTTCGCTGCGTTCGTTGCGCCGGGGCGCTGCGTTGCGTCGCGCCGCGGCGCTGGCGGTCGCCCTGGGAATGCTGGGCAACCTGCTGCTGTTCGGCAGTGTTCTCACGGCGGCAGCGTGTCTGCTGGCCGGACTGCTCGTGACAATCTACGGGTACAGCGTGCGGCAGCGTGTCGTCCTTGCTCTGGGGCTGCTCACGCTGCTGGCGGGGCTGGGCTATCACGTGCGCTACGCCATCGAGTTCGTGGACATCGGCAGCTGGGCGAGCCTGGCGCTGCTCGGCATGCTGGCTATCCTGGCGGGCTCCGTGCTCGAGCGTCGCGGCGCGGCAATCGTTGCCCGCCTATCCCACTGGAAGCTGCGCTTTGCCACCTGGGATTACTGATCGCCCGAAAGCCGGACCCTCGCGGCGCGGCAACCGGGGTGGCGTGGCCCGGGAGCCCCGCGCGAGACGCGGGCCGCGGATGCGAAGCCGGATCCTGGGCGGGGGCGGAATTGTTAGGGCGGTGGGAGCGGGAGCGTCAGCGGCGACGTCTAAGCCGCCTGCTGGCTCAGCTTCAAGAGCTGCCGGGCGATGTTCTGCCTGGCGCTTCCCTCGTAGCGCTCGCGAAAGAAGTTGGTCGTGTAGATGCTCGGTCGGGCGAGCAGAGACTGGAGGAAGCGACATTGTCCTGCAATGAACTGCGCGTCGGAGAGATGGGTGCACTCCCGGCGGACCGCGTCACTTTCGCGCTCGAAGACATCCCGAGGCGCCCCGAGGCTCGACAGGTCCACATCCACGACCCACCTCTCGTCCTCGCGTGCTGGCGGCTCGCCGTGGCGAGTCGCCATGATCAGGCGAGACACGTCGTCGCGGAACGAGCTGCTCGCGATCCCGCGCGAGCACTGCCGGAACAGCTCCGCGCTCTTGAGTTCGTTGTTCGTCGCCTGCGGATCGTAGATCGCATCGTGAAACCAAAGCGCCATCTCCACCGTGTCGGGCGCCGCAATACGCGGGCGGGCGAGATCGAGCTGTGACAGACAATGGTTGACGTGCGCGGCAGTGTGATATCGCCGATGAGGCTCGCTGTAGTGGCCGGCCAGCAGCGGAAAGACGTGACCGTTCAGACGCTCGTGGGGTTCGGGTGTGCAGCAGCGGGCCCACAACGCGCGGAAGCGCGCGCCGTCGAGGTTGTTTGCGGCGGGCACCTCTCCGTGGGCGGTGGCTGGGTACTGTTCGTTGGCTCGCATGGCTCGCTCTCGTCTCGCCTTCTCGATGGTCCGGACTCGCGCCCGCGGCGCCCCTGTGGGCGCGCGGGCAGCGGGCAAGTGCGTTTTCCACGCAAACGCCCGCAGCGCGATACTGTTTCTGTCTGTGACGTATTCTTCCGCCCGACGCCGGGACCGTCTGTGAAAAAAATCACACCTGCGTGGGAAAACTCACAGAATTTGAGGAAAAGAGCGCGTCTCGCGACGGCGCGTGCCCCCGTCGCCGCCGTGCGCCGTGGGTTCCGGCCGGCGGGGCTCGGAAGCGCAGGCGATTACGCGGCGGCGCACGGCAGGTCCGCTTTCTGTCATACTTTCGCGCCACCACGACGTCGCATCCCTGGACATAAATGGAGTGCGCCATGGAGCGCAGGCCGAGCCCGCGCAAACTCGGAAAATGGTGGCTGCTGGCGCTCGCAGCCTGGCCGCTCGCCGTCACGCCCGTCGAGATCTACAAGGTCATCGACGAGCACGGCAACGTGACCTACCAGGACCATCCGCCCGACAAAACCACCCCCAACGTCGAGGTTCGCAGGCCGGTCATCGACGACGGCATCGACGTCCCGAGTGCGGGCGGCGGTGCGGCGACAGCGCCGCTGCTCCCGGCGCGGCCGTCGCAGAGTGCAGGCGCAGGCGCCGGCCCGGCGTCGCCGGTTTCGAGTGAGCCGTCGCTGCCGACGACGGCCGATGACGCGGCCGCGGCGGCGGACGCCACCGCAGTCGTATCCGCGCCGCGCGTCCTCGCGCCGGCCCCGGACGCAGTCGCGGAGGAAGCAGCCTGGGGTCGAAAACCGCTGCTCCTGCCCGGGAAGCAATCGTTGTACGAGCGCGTCCTGGTGCGGCCGAGCGCCGTCGTCAGGGTCGCTCCCGAGCCGGACGCCCCGGCGATAGCTACAGCCGTCGCTCCGTTCACGGCGTTCTACGCCTACTCGCATCGCAACGTCGACGGTGTCGACTGGGTCGAGGTCGGCGTCAACAGCTTCGGCGAAGTCGCCGGGTGGGCCCGCGCCGAGGAGGTCATCGACTGGCGGCAGACGCTCACCGTGGCCTTCAAGGAGCCTTTGGGCCGCGCTCGGGTGCTCTTGTTTCGCGAGCGGGAGTACTTGAAGCGCCTTGTCGACGCGCACGACGTGGTGGCTTATCACGGGCTGACGCGGCGGGCCGAGGCGGGGGCGCTGCCGGCGGACTCGCCGGTCGTCGCCATCCAGCCGAGTGGCTACGTCGACATCCTGCGGGACTTCTACCTGGTGCCGATTCTTCAGCACGAGCAGGTGTTCCTGGGGCCCGAGCCGGCCCTGTTGCTGCAGGTCGCGAGCGTGCCGCTCGCCGAGGCGAGCGCGCCCGCGAGTGCCGCGGCGCCGGAGGGGGCGGGGGACGGGGACGCATACCGTTCGGGCATCGTCTTCGTCATCGACTCGACGATCTCCATGCAGCCCTACATCGATCGCACCTATGACGCGGTGCAACGCGTCTACGCTGCCCTCGCCGACGCAGCGCTGCTCGACGAGGTCAATTTCGGTCTCGTCGCCTACCGCGACAGCATCGAGGCCGTGCCCGGTCTCGAGTACCTGAGCCGCACGGTCGCGCCGCTGGAAGAGGGCGGTGATGCGCAGAGATTTCTCGCGCGGCTCGCATCGGTGTCGACCGCGCGCGTATCCAGTCGCGACTTCGTCGAGGACGCGTACGCGGGGGTGAAACGCGCGATCGAGGAGATCGACTGGACCGGCTTCGATGCCCGCTACGTGGTCCTCGTCACCGACGCCGGTCCACGTGAGTCCACGGATCCCCTGAGCGCCACCGGCCTCGATGCCGAGTCGCTGCGCCAGCTCGCCTTCGACAAGGGCATCTCTGTGTGGGTCCTGCATCTGCTGACGCCCCAGGGTGGCGCCGATCACGTGTCGGCCGCCGCGCGCTACCGGCGGCTGTCCCTGTACCCGGGCATCGGCGATTTCTACTACGGCGTCCCCCTCGGCTCGGTGGAGGAGTTCGGTCGGGTGGTAGAGGCCGCGGCCGGGCAGATCACCGAGCAGGTGCGGGAAACGGCGCGTGCGCTTCCTCCCGCATTGCCCGCCGCCGTGGAGACGGCGGGCGCGGGTGACAGGCTGGCCGAATTCCAGCAGAAGGTGGAGAAGCTCGGCTACGCGCTGCGCATGCGCTACCTGGCACGCCGGGAGGGCGCGGCCGTCCCCGACATCTTCAACGCCTGGCTGGTCGATCGCGAGTTCAACGACCCCGAGCGACGCGCGGTCGATGTGCGCGTGCTGCTGAGCCGCGATCAGCTGAGCGACCTGCGCTACGTGCTGAAACGGGTGCTGGACGCGGCCGAGGAGGGCCTTCTGTCGCCGCGGAGCTTTCTCGATGACCTGAAGAGCCTGGCGGCAACCCTGAGCCGCGACCCGGCGGCGGCGGGAGCGAGCACCCGGGCGGCGGGCTCGGCGCGCAACCTGGTGGACCTCGGTTACATGCGCGAGTACATCGACGATCTGCCCTACACCGGCGAGATCATGGGGCTTTCGATCGAGGAGTGGGAGCAGTGGCCGGCGCGCCGCCAGCTCGACTTTCTGCACCGTCTGGAGAGCAAGATCAACTACTACGAAGCGATTCACGACAACCTCGACCTGTGGGTGTCGCTGGACGGCGGCCCCATCGGCGGCGACTCCGTGTTCCCCATCGCCCTCGAACGGCTGCCCTGAAGCCGCCGGCGCGGCAGCTGCGGACCCGGGCTGCGCTTTTCGTCGCCGATGGTTGCGAAAATTTAATTAGAAATAGAGTTAAAAAAATCTAACAAATCATTGAATAATAGATATAGTTATATAATCAAAAGCTGTGCCGGGGGGGGCGTGGCAACCACCCAGCGGCTCGCACCTTGGCACCGCTGCGAAGCCCATCGGGTTCCTTCGCGGGTTGCCACGTCTCGCGAGAGCGATGACGCGGTGCAGAGGGGGGGTGCGTCGCCCCGCGTCGACACCGTAACCCGGCGGCAGCGAGCCGAACCAACGCCGCCGGCGGGAGTGACACCCGGCCCAATGGCCGGTTGCCGGAACGTTGCCTGAGCTGCCGCAAAAACTGACAAACTAAGGTTTTTTTACTTATAACCGGGTGGTGTCAATATTGCGCGAGCGGTGCTGATCGGCCTACAGCGGTGGCACGGGTTCGTGCCGGCGCTGCGGGGCGCGCCCGGGCTCCGGGACGAGCCTTGCCCCGGCTGCGGGGCGAGCGTGCCTCCGCCTCCAGCCTCCTAGGGAGCGTCCAGGCGCAGGAAGCGGGCCGTCTCGATGATCCCCTCCCTCTCGGCGAACGTCGCCAGGCGCCCGCTCACAGCGTGGCTGTCGCCGTCCCGAGCGATGGCGGCGAGGGTCTCCTGCATCGCCCGGATAGCGGCGCGCTGCAGGTCCGAAGGCACGATCACCAGCCGGTAGCCGAGCTGCGCGAGCCGCGGCAGCGGCACCGGGGGGGTCTTGCCGCCGTGAAACATGTTGATCAGCTTCGGCTGCGGCAGGCTGCGCGCGATGGCCTCGATCTGCTCGACGCTCTCGGGCGCCTCGACGAAGAGCATGTCGGCACCCGCCTCGGCGTAGGCGTGGGCGCGCGCCAGCGCGGCGTCAAAGCCCTCTACGGCAATGGCGTCGGTGCGGGCGATCAGGACGAAGTCGGCGTCGCGCAGGCTGTCCCGGGCAACCTTGATCTTGCGCACCATTTCCCGCGTGCTGACCAGGCTCTTGTCGTCGAGATGGCCGCAGCGCTTGGGGAAGCTCTGATCCTCGATGTGCAGGGCGGCTACGCCCAGACTCTCGAACGAGCGCACGGTGCGGTAGACGTTCAAGGCGTTGCCGAAGCCGGTGTCGGCGTCGGCAACGACCGGCAGCTCGACGGCGTCTACGATCCGTGCCAGGCGATCACAGACCTCTGTGAAGCTCAGCAGGCCCAGATCCGGGAAGCCCGCGCTGCGGGCGATGGCACCGCCGCTGGCGTAGCAGGCGGCAAAGCCGGCCCGCTCGACCAGTTTTGCCGAGAGGCCGTCGAAAACGCCCGGGGCGAGCACAGTGCCGTCCCGCTCGAGGCTGTTCCTGAGTTGCGTCGTGGCGTGCATTGCCCGTCCCTCGGTTGAACCCGGCACGCGCCGAGCGGGCCGCGCAGGGCGAAAAGCGCTTCCCCGCTGTGCCCGTTGGCCGCGCCGGGGCGTTGTGGATCGCTTCCCGCGGGGTTCCGACCCGGTAATCGCACTGCACGGCTCCGGGTCCGCGTCATCGCGATCGGGGCCGGAAAGCGGTCCCTGCATAGCGCATGCGGCCGGCGCCCGCGGCGGGATGATACCCCCGTTTTCGCCGCGGAGCGCACGCACGGCGGCGACAGGGGCGCGAGGGGACGGTGCCGACGGGGCCTCGAGATGCTCTTTCGTGATCCAGATCACCCACGCCGCCGCCTGATTGTGATCAGGTGCGTCGTGAGGCCGAGATCCATCGGCGCAAGCAGGAGTACGATTATGGAAGCCGTGGTGTTTCTGATGGTCATCGGACTGCTGGCGACGACGGCGACCCTGCTGACGGGCGTGGTTTCCATGAGCCGCGGCGGGGCATTCGACGCCGCCCACAGCCACCAGCTCATGTTTGCGCGGGTCGGTCTGCAGGCGGCCACCGTGGTGTGCCTGTTGCTCGCGCTCTATCTGATCAACTTCTGAACCCGAGCGGCGCCGGAGAAGACAGCGGCTCCGGGGTCGCTGCGCCCGGCTCTAGTACGCGCGCGCCAGCGGGCGGGTGAGTAGCGCCAGCAGCACGCACACGCCGGTCACCATCCACAGCGCCGGGCCGAAGTCGCCGCTGGCGTCGGCGACGACGCCGATCGTCAGCGGCCCCAACACGCCGCCGATCTCCGCCGCCGAGAAGAACAACCCTCCCGCCGCGCCGCGGTGCCGGGATTCCACCTCGCGCGTTTCCATCAGCGCCAGGATGGCGATCGTCATCATCGAGCTGCGTGCGATGCCCTGAAGCACCAGTCCCAGTCCCAGCACCGGCCCGGCGCCGGCGTGGAGCATGACGGACGCCGCGCCCGCCGCCACGAACAGTGCCAGCAGGATGGCCACGCGTCGGCTGGCCACGGCCAGCCGCGGGATCAGCAGCGAGCCGGCGATACCCACCGCGGTCGGCACCGCGGCCCAGAAACCGGCGGCGGTGGCGCCCATGCCGCCGGCCTGCAGGATCCTGGGCAGCCAGTTGTTGAGGCCGTGGTTGAAGAAGAAGATGCCGACGCTCATCAGCAGCACGACCTGCACGGCGCGCGTGCGCAGCAGGCGCACGAAGACGCCGAGCTGCGGCTCGCGCGGCTCGCCCGCCTCGCGGCGCTCGGCTTCGCGGCTCTCGCGGTGCGCGCAGAGCCCCAGCCATACCAGTCCCGACGCCAGCGCCACGCCCGCGTGCACCAGCACCACGCGCCGCCAGCTGCCGTCGAGGGCCGGCATGAGCACCGAGTGCGTCAGCGACAGCGCCAGGATGCCGCCGATGGCGGGACCGGTGATGTAGATGCCCATGGCGAATCCGCGCTCGCCTTGCGCGAACCACTGGCCGATGCACTTGGGCGCACCGATCGAGACCAGCGGACCGCCCAGCCCGAACACGGCCACGGCGAGGAACAGGCTCCAGTGGCCGTCGGCGAACGCACGCAGCACCCCCGACAACGCGATCAGCAGGGCCGCGAGCGCGAGCGCGCGACGCAGGCCGACGCGATCGACCAGCGCCCCGCACGGCATGGCCGAGGCGATGTACACGAGCGGCCATGCGCCCAGGATCGCCCCCATGGCCGAGAGGCTGAGGCCGAGATCGGCGACGATCACGGAGACCAGTGGCGCCATCGCGGTGACCGTGAGCCCGAAGGAGAAGTAGAGCAGCCAGACGCCGGCCAGCATGGCCCAGCGCCAGGGCGAGGCGGTGACGTCGCCGGGGAGTGTATTCACGCGCGCAGCGGGTGCTGCGGTAGACAAGCGTTCGTTGTCGGCCACGCCGTCGGATCTTATCCCGGTAGCGGCGCCAGGCGCCGGGTTGCCCGGGCCGCGGAAGCTTTCCGGACAGCGAGGACCACGATAGCCACGGCACCCATCGCGGGCCGGCACGGGTCGCCCGGTCGGTCGGCCGCGGGGCGTCGTTGGCGGCTCGGGCGGACAACGGTGCACCACCGCATTGTTCTCTGACGTTCTCTCGAGGCGCCTCGGCGGTGCCCGCAAACTGTGATGCGGCACACGCGGCGGTTGCCGGGATCGCCGGCGTCACCGGCGCCGCGGCCCGCAGTGCGGGCGACGATCGACGCCGCGATGCGTCGCCCGCGCGTCGCCGGTGTCTCTCCGGTTCGTTAACGCAGTCGGCGCCCGCGGTACGCGAACGGGCGCCGGCGCCGAAAGCGGCCGCTCGTGGCGCGGGGGATCCGGTGCTTGAAGTGTAGGCGACTTTGTGTTAGTTGTTGATAATACCGAAGGGGTGAGCTCGACCCGCGGCCGGATCCGGTTCGGCAGCGGGGATAGAGACAAGGCGTCCGTTCTCACAGAGAGCCGCAGCACAGCGGCCGAAGACCCCGGACAGGCGCCGACCGCAAGCATTCGAGACCTCTGCAGGTCGGGCCGCTGTGGCGTGCGTCGGCGACTGCCGGCGACATCGCGTGGGGCTGCGACTCACCCCCGGTACCGGATCACCGACAGGGGGATTTGAGATGCAGACGACGCGTTCGCGGTGGATCACGACACTCGCCTTGCTCGTCCTGAGCCTTTCCATTTCGACCGTCCACGCGGCCAAGCCGGCAGGCAAGGGCGGCGGGGGCGGGGGAGGCGGCGGGGATACCGAGTCGACCACTTCTTCGACGACGGCCGTGCCGCCGGAGCTGTACCGCGCGAGTTTCGAGTACGGCTGGCCGAACGGCACCTTCACGCTCCACGGCGTGCACCTGTTCGATCCCGCGGCGCCGGCGGACACNNGGTCGCGGCCAGCTCTTACTGGACCGGCTTGGCAACGCCACGAGAAGACGCGGGGGCGAGCACCGACGCGGCCATCGTCATGGACCTCAATCAGATCCTCGACGCCCTCGCGGGCGCGGGCGTCGACGTGCTCGAATCCGGCAACACCTACGACGTCTCCGTGACGACCCCCGGCGGCAACGTCACGCTCTCCGCCTATTTCCCGCGGCGGATCGTGCGCATCACCGGCGCCTGTCCCTGCGGCGATTTCGACGCGGCCTACAACGGCCTGGCAGCCGCCCAGACCAAGCTGCCCGACACGACGCAATGCAGCGTGGCGGTGCCGATTCCCACCGAGGAGTATGTCGAGGCCGGCTTTGGCTACCAGGACGACACGGATCCGAGCAGCCCCGTCATCGCGACCCGGATAGCCGGCTCCCACTCGAGCGGCTCGCGGGAGACGCTCTTCGCCGGAAGCTGCTTCGTGCGCGACTCGACCGATCTGCTGTCGACGGCGGACGACACGTACCCGCTGGGTCCGACGCTCGTCTCGGATTACGACCACCACTTCTGCGCTGCCAACATCGTGGCCCTGGAACCGGTCGCCTGCACCGCGCCCTAGCGCGAGTCGGCCGCCGAGCCTGGTGCATATCCACCAAGGGGGACACAAGAGATGGAGCGAGCTTACTACTCGAAATGGATCGCGGTCGTTGCCGGCGCCGGGTTGTGGCTGTCGGCCGCCGTGGCACACGCCGCCCCGGACATCTTCTGGGTCGGCTTCAACGACGGCGCACGCACGTTTCACATCCACGGCAGCGAACTCACCGGGCCCGGCGGGCCCGGCGATACGTCGGTCCAGATCGCCGGCAGCGCGCTTGCGATCGACGCGCCGGCCAGTTCCGCGGCCGAGCTGGTGGTGCCTTTCGACAACATTCTTGCCGCGTTGCCGGCCCTGGTGCAGTCGACGCCGCAGGGGTCGGTGCTGCCGGCCGAGGGCATCTACGTGCTGCGGGTCACCACCGGCGCCGGCTCGGATCTGATCACCGCCTACTTCCCGCGGGACATCACCGAGGAGTCGGCGGGCCCGGGGCCGATCACGACGGAAGTCGAGCCGTGTCCGTGCGCGGCCGATTACAACAGCTACTACAACTCACTCTACGCCCTGCTGTGGCCGACCTGCAGCACGCCGGAGTCCTCGAACCGCCCATACACGGCAGTGCCCACCGAGCAGTACATCGAGGCGACGATGATCGACGAGCTTTGGATACGGACCGTCACCATCGGCTCGGACAGCTCCGCCTCGCCGCGCACCGCGCGCGTGAGCTCCTGCTACGTGCTGAACGAGGACAACGGGCAGTACATGGCCGGACCACGGGCCGTCTCCGACGCCCAGCACAACGGCTGCGTCGAGGAGATCTATGCCCGCGAGTCCATCTGCCGCGGCTGCGACTGGCTCGAGGACTGCTGAGGCGTCTAAAATACGGAGAGAGGAGACGGTTGCAAACGTTGCGTGCGCGCCACGACGCGGCCAAGGCGCCGATAGAGCGGGCCGCCGGCGACGAGGGCAGGCGAAAGGCCGCTTTGCTCGCGCTCCCGGGTCGCGCCCTGCGCGCGGCCGTCCATGCCGGAAATCGGCTAGCTTAAGGGAGTCTGTCTCATGAGAGCCATGCGAATCGTCATCGGGTTCCTGCTGATCGGGCTCGTCTTCCCGGCGGCGGCGGGGCCGCCGCCTGCGCGGCAGGCGAAGGGGGAGACCGTCACCAACGGCTACGATCCCGCCGAGAAGGCGCGCGAGCAGCGCGAGCTGTTCGAGGCCCTGTGGGCGCAGAAGCTGCCCGTCGACACGCCTGCGGTCTCGGTGGGCCTCAGCGACGAGGAGAAGGCCCAGATCAGCGAGGAGCA
>JABAHS010147594.1_pt1 | contig 14966 bp, 20 predicted proteins | sample 7062111 | NCBI WGS metagenome assembly JABAHS01 (sample SAMN14534600, study PRJNA622989) | marine sediment metagenome | biome: marine biome [ENVO:00000428]; feature: marine pelagic biome [ENVO:01000023]; material: deep marine sediment [ENVO:00002113]; isolation source: pool of 4 deep marine... | reverse complement strand
GCCGGTCCTCCATGGAATCGCGCGCGGGCGGTTCGACGCCGCTCCTGCCAGCTCTAGCTAAGCATCCAGCCCCGGCAACGCGCGCCAGCCCCACGGTGGAAGCGCCCCGCCTTCCCTGAAGGATCACCTTCTCCACCATGTGGACTACCGACGAGGGGGTGCCGGTGGACCCCTGTCGATTTTTGCCAGACATTCGGTCCCGGTGCAGAGAGCCTGCTCCGTGCACCGCTTGCGTTGTCTGTGTTGGCCTGATGTCTTTCGGCGGAACTACAGGGGCCGCCGAGTTGTGCGGTTTACCTCTGCCTTGTGGTGATACGGTCTCGAGTGGCGATCCTGCCTTCTCGATCACCAACAATGGCAGTGGCCTAGCAGGGTGGTTCAAGATCGACAATCCCCGTAATGACAAGCCAGCACTTACAGGTTCAACCAATTCCAGTTTTGGCCGAGCAGCCGGCGTTTTGGGAAGTGGTCCTTCTAGGGGCGTAGTTGGCCTAGGCCGAAGCCCTGATAGTGTCGGCGTCTTTGGTGAAGGCCGTGGGGTCGGTGTCAGCGGTAGAGGTATTGACGGAGTCGGCGTGCAAGGTGTGGGCAAAGATACCGGTATTTATGGTAGAACTGCGGGCGGCAAGGGTGTATTTGGCGAAACCACCGGCCCCACGGGAGGCATTGGCGTCCATGGCAAGAGTAACTCTCGGGGTATTGTCGGCACCCAGGGAGAGACTTCATGCGCGGGTACATATGCAGTCGGGGGTTGTGCCACCACAGGAAATGGAGTTTTTGGCCGTGCCGGAGGAGGCATCGGAGTTTGGGGAAGTAGCGAGAAGCGTGCCCTCGTTGGTACGCAAGGGCGAACTTCATGCGCCGGCGTTTACGCGGTTGGTGGTTGTGCAACGAGCGGCGATGGAGTTTTTGGACGTAGCAGAGGGGGCGGTGCCGGTCGTTTCGACGGTAACGTGCTGGTTGAGGGCAACATGACGGTTACCGGTAATCTCGTCAAGGGTGGCGGTTCTTTTAAGATCGATCATCCCTTGGACCCTGAAAACAAATACCTCTACCATTTCATTGTGGAAAGCCCGGACATGATGAACATCTACAACGGTAACGTCGTTTTGGACGAGAACGGAGAAGCCTGGGTGAAGCTACCAGAGTGGTTCCAGGGGCTGAACCGCGACATCCGTTACCAGCTCACCGCCATCGGAGTACCTGCACCCAAGCTCTATGTTGCCGTGAAGGTCTCGAACAACCGTTTCAAGATCGCGGGAGGTCAACCGGACATGGAGGTTTCGTGGCAGGTCACCGGCATCCGCCACGACCCGTACACCGAGGTGAACCGCATCCCTGTGGAGGAGTGGAAGCCTCAGGCTGAACGGGGCAGGTATCTCCATCCCGAGGCCTACGGTAAGGCCCTGGAAATGGGGATGGATTTTGCCTACGGGCCTGAGCTGTCCGGTGTAGCCTCTGAGCAGCGAACCCAGCTCGAACCAGAAGCCCCTGTCCGGACTGCGGTTATTCAGGAAAGTGGACGCTAGGCTTGAATGCGCCAATGACGAGACTCCTGTTGGAGCTAGGTGAGGTCCTTTCTTGACGAGGCCGGATGTGTGGTAAGGATCGACAGGGAGTAAGCCCGGCACCCGAGGGCTTCGCCCTCGGGTGCAAACCTCGGTCCGGGGCTCAGTCGTCGTGGCCGGCGTGCGGTCCGGTCACCACTACCCGCGCGACCGGATTGAGCCATCGGTGAATGCGGCTATCCAGATCGCTCGCTCCACCGGCTATGTCCGTGTCACCCAGGATACTGCGGTGGATATGCACTCTGGCGTTCCCATCGGGCTCGGCGACGCCAGTGCCGCCCGTCCCTGCGTTGCCTCCCGGGTCCGCGGGGATGCCGGGCACCCCCGGAGCGCCGCCGCCGGTGATGATCTCATCGTTTGCTTCCGTGCCTGCGTCATAGCCGTTCAGATACACGGTGAAGGTTCTGCCGCGTCCGCGGAGCGGTATGGCATCCAGGCCAACGAAACCGTCGTTGGTCGGGAGCAGCATCGCGACGATGGACAGGCGCGAGTTCAGGCGCCCTCTAATCTCCAGCGTCGCGACAGCGGTTTCGCCGGGCGCCAGATTTCCTCCGGCGGGGTTCGCCGCGAAGGTTCCGCCCGCGACCTCCACGTCATCACGGAGCCCCGAGATGTCCCCGCCTTCCGCCATCGCTTGAAGATTATCCGATGCGAACGTGCCGACCTGAAACAGATGGAAGTCAGGTCCATGGGCCGCGACCAGCAGCGGCGTGAACCAGGTAGCGTTGGTGAGGTTCGTGATCTCGACCTTGATTTCACGTGCAGACGCAGCGTTGGCAGCAAGCGTGCCGACGCAGATGAGGGCAGCAATAACGATGCGTTTCATGTCAGACTCCTCCTAGAACTCTAAAGCCGCCCTCGTATTGCAAGCAAAGAATGTGTCCTGTTGGTCACGTAAACATCACAATTCTATAACATGCTGGTTCGACGGCGCACGTCGTTCTCCTTCGTCCGTGTGCACGGTAACATGATGAGTAGCTTGAGCGGGGGAGAACCGAGCGCTTGACACGCCTTCTCAGATGGGCTTTGCCGCGGGCGGCATCGCGCCGCCGCCGACGACTAAGCAGCCCCCGGCGGATAGCGCCTAGAAGCTCACCACGGCGACGGTCACGCTCGGTCCAAGGCCGCAGGGGTCGATCTGCGCGGCATCGGCCGCGCCGCGCCCGGGCTCGGGCAGGTCGGTGGCACGGGGAGAAGATCGAGGTCTTCCCCGGTCAAGGTCCGTGCAACCGGTCGTTGCTGTTATCGTCTCTCCGGGTGCGCCCGTTGTGCCCAAGCGCCACTATGGCATGCTTGGACTAGCCGGGGAGACGGAAAAAGCGAAAGCTCCATCGACCGCTCTCGGGCGGGAAGGAGGCTTCACTCCCGGAAGGTCAGGCGGAGACCGACGCAAGGGTTGAATGGGTTGAAGGATGAAAGCGCTTTCGCTCTCGGGCGCGGCGACGATGCCGTGGGGACGGGGGCGCGTGACGGAAGACACGGGCGAGCGCCCAAGGGGAAGAGGATTGGAACGATGCTGACAGAGATCCAGAAGAGAGCCGCTCAGGGAATCGTGAATATCTTCGAGACGGGGCGCGTGCGCGGGGATTATGCGCAAGTGACCTTGCTCGCCGGGGACACGGGGCATCTCACCTACGGGCGGGCCCAGACAACGCTGGCGAGCGGCAACCTCTATCTATTGGTCAAGGCGTACTGCCAGGCGCCGGGGGCCGAGCTCGCCGCCGAGCTCACACGCTATCTGGGCGCGCTCGAGGCGCGCGACGTGAATCTCGATCACGACATGCGCTTGCGCGCGCTGCTGCGCGACGCCGGGCACGATCCGGTGATGCAGGAGGTGCAGGACGGGTTTTTCGACCGCGTGTACTGGCGCCCGGCCGAGCGGGCGGCAGCGGCCCTTGGTATGGAGCAGGCGTTGGGGGTCGCCGTCGTCTACGACAGCTTCATCCACGGCTCTTGGCACCGCATGCGCGATCGCACGGTGCAGCGCCACGGCCAGGTGGCGGATATCGGGGAGAAGGCCTGGGTCGAGGGCTATGTCTCGGTGCGCCGCGAATGGCTCGCGACGCACTCCAACCGGCTGCTGCACCGAACGGTCTACCGCATGGATGCGCTGCGCCAGCTCATGGACGAGGGGCGCTGGGCGCTGGAGCCGCCCTTTACGTGCCGTGGCGTCCGCGTCGACGAGCACGCGCTCCTCTTCGAGCCGAGCCCCAGGGCGTCCTCGGAGGAAGACGAGGCACGCATGCTGCGGCTGCAATCGCCCTTCATGCGCGGCGAGGACGTGCGCGCCCTGCAAGGGGCGCTGCGCGATGCCGGCGCCGAGGTGGACCCGGACGGGGTCTTCGGACCCGCGACGGATGCCGCGCTCAGAGCCTACCAGGCGCGGCACGGTCTGTCGGTGGATGGTATCGCCGGACCCGCGACGCGCTCGGCGTTGGGTCTCTAGATCTATTCGTCCGAGACCGCGAGGGAGTTGAGCCACTGCGCGACCTCGGTCGCGCCGTGATCGTTCTCATGCCGATCGGGGTGGACGAGGCTCAGGATCTTGCGCTTCATGTCGCGCGAGATGAAGGGGCCGTGGTGCGGGTCCGCCGAGATGGGGCGGGCACGGCTCTGCCGGCTCAGCACTTCCAGATCATCGCGCAGGCTCTCGAGCTCACGCCGCAGCCAGTCCCGTTCCGCCTGAAGCACGCGGTTGTGTTCCTCCAGGTAGTCGACCTTACGCCGCAGGCGCGCGACCCGCTTGTCGCGCGGGTCCTGCAGATGATGCTGCTGCTTGTTGAGACGATAGAGTCTCTGACGGCACTTGGGGCTGCACGTCTTGGCATCAGACCTCAGATCCGGGTCGAGCTCGAACCCGCAGACTATGCAATGTTTCTTGGGACGCGTCACAGCCGTAACTCTCCACGCGCGACGAAAGGGATGGACTTCCTTGTTATGGTATTACAGTCACAGATAGCGCTCGACTCTGTCAACTGTCATCGTAACCGGACAGAATTGAAGCATTTTTGATCGCCTGCGCACGCGCACGATTTCGATCTTTGCTACAGTTCGCCGGAGTCGGGTAGTGCGTCGTGTGTCTCTTTTGTTTTGTGTGCGCGCCAGTGCGAGCGGGAGGATGGCAAGCGTGAACGCGCGTGGCGACACGAGCGGTAACGGTGACGGCCTGCATCGGATCGTTGTCGTGGGCGGCGGCGCCGGGGGTCTCGAGCTGGCGACCCGCCTCGGCCGGAGACTCGGCCAGCGCCGGCGGGCCGAGGTCGCGCTGGTCGATGCCACTCTCACACATCTTTGGAAGCCGCTGTTGCACGAAGTGAGTGCGGGCACACTGGACTCCCACGAGGACGCCATCGAGTTTCTGGCGCAGGCGCGCACGCACCACTTTCGGTTTCGTCTCGGGCGCATGCAGGGGCTCGACCGTCATGGCAGATGCGTGCACCTCGCGCCGCTGATCGCGGAAGGGGGCTGGGAAGTGGCGCCCGCGCGCACGCTCCGCTACGACACGCTGGCGCTGGCCGTGGGCAGCACGGTTAACGACTTCGGGGTGCCCGGAGCGAGACAGCACTGTGTGTTCCTGGACGGGCCCGAGGAGGCCGAACGCTTTCATCGCGTGTTCTTCCAGCACCACCTGCGCGCCCAGGCGCAAAAGGAGAGCTCTCCGCGGGGCTGGCTCAGCGTGGGCATCGTGGGTGCGGGCGCTACCGGCGTCGAGCTCGCCGCGGAGCTGCACGCGGCGAGTCGCTACCTGGCCGACTACGGCCTCGATCGCATCGAGCCCGGCGACATGCAGGTCGTGCTGGTGGAGGCCGCCGATCGGGTCCTGCCGGGTCTGCCGGTGCGGGTGTCGCGGGCCATCGAGGCACAGCTGCGCCGACTGGGGGTCGAGATTCACACCGGCGAGCAGGTGGCGGAGGTGACCGAAGAGGGGATGCGCACGAACACGGGCCGCTTCGTGCCCTGCCGGATGAAGGTGTGGGCGGCCGGCATCAAAGCGCCGGATTTCCTGGAGGACTTGGGCGGCCTCGAGACCAACCGCATCAACCAGCTCGTGGTGCGTCCCACTTTGCAGACCACGCGCGACGACGACATCTTCGCCTTCGGCGACTGTGCCCAGTGCCCGTGGGTCGGCCACGAGGGATCCGTGCCCCCGAGGGCACAGGCCGCTCATCAGCAGGCCACGCTGCTCGCGCGATCGCTTGAGCGGCGGCTGGAAGGGAGGGCGCCGGCCGAGTTTCATTACCGCGACCGCGGCTCGCTGGTCTCGCTCAGTGGCTACACCACGGTGGGCAACCTCATGGGCAACCTCATGGGGGAAGTCACCTTCGAGGGGTGGCTCGCGCGGCTCGCCTATCGCTCGCTCTACCGCATGCACCAGCGCGCCGTCCACGGGACGCCGCGCACCTTGCTCATCATGCTGGCGGACTGGTTTCGCCGCGGCGCCGGGCCCCAGCTCAAGCTGCACTGAGGGCGCTGTGTGGGAGCGGCCGCCGGCCGCGAACACCTCGGCCGCGTCTCCGCTCGCCGTGATCGCGGACCCCTGTCGGCAAATTGCGCTCCGCGCGCCCGCTCGACTCAGGGCGGGGCGACCCAGGGTCCGATGTAGGGGTTGCGCGTGCCCTGCAGCCGCTCGATGACGAAGTTGCGCCAGCGTTCCGTCTCGTCCGGCGGGTCCTCGTCGTGCCAGCGACGCAGCAGGTTCTCCAAGCCGCGCGCCGGCAGATCGTAGGTCTCCATCATGTACAGGATGGAGCGCGCCAGGTCCCCTTTGACCGCGTCCCGCGGCTCGATGAAGGCGCCGCCGCCGGAGGCGTCCTCGTGGCGGCGCAGGCAGCGTCCGGTGAGGCGCCCGGTGCCGCCGCCCGACCCCTCGCCGAAGACGAGCTCGCCGCGGGCCGAGCGCGCCGACGAGATCACCGGCCACAGGTTGTGCAGATCGGCGACGGCGTACTGGAAGACCTCGTCGGAGCATCGGATCTCGCTCCGGCACCCGCGCGCCTCGGCGATCCACGCCGCGGGGTACGCGTGCTCGACCACCACCCGGAAGCCGTCCACCGTGGTGCGCTGCTCTCTGATGCCGAAGGCGTAGCCGCAGTAGAGGGTTTCGCCGCCGATGTCGTAGAACAACGGCCAGAACCAGCTCTCGCGGGCGAACTCGAAGCCGAGAATGGCGCTCTGCCCGGCGAACGCCGCGGGCGCCATGGCGCCGAGGAGACACAGCGAAAAGAAGATGGATCGCAGCATGTGGATGATCCCTGCCGGCATTAGCTGCATGGTCCTTGGCGCGAGGGGGCTCGCCTTCGGTGACGCGATGGCTCAATCCGTGGGTACGACGTCGAAGGCGATGGAGATACGCCGCTGTCCGGACTCGAAGGGCACGGTGCCGTGATAGAAATAGGCCGGGAACAGGATCATCCGGCCTTCCTCCGGTCGAATCGCGCACACCTCGGGCTCCGCCTCGAGGTCGAACTCGTCCGGCGCGCGGCCGAGCTCGAACCAGCCGGCCCGATCGTCGCTGGCCTCGCGCATGGCATCGGGGAGCTCGACGTAGTACACGCCACCCAGATAGCCGTCCAGGTGCACGTGCGGCACCAGATTGCCCTGGCCCTCCAGGGATAGTCGTCGAGCTGCGGCGCGATCATGCCGGCGAAGCCGGACACGTCCGCCCGCTCGGGTTGCAGCGACAGGATCTCGACGCAGACTCCGAGCGCCTGTGCGAGCTGCCCGCTCTGATAGAATGAGCGCGCGCTTTGCTCCAGCGCGGGAACGGCCGTTCGCGGCATAATGGCGGTCTCTCGGTGGCTACCGGCTGATGTCGTGACGCTGAGCGCCGAAGGCGTTCTCCATGCTACCACGCGACGGCGCGGATGACGGAAGGACGCACGCAGTGTAAAGCGGCGCGCACGCTAAGGGGAGTCGAGATCGTGNNCGCAGGACGTGCCGCCCGGCAAGATGAAATGCGTGCGTGCCATGGGACGCGCGCTGCTCATCGCCAACGTGGACGGGCGTTTCTACGCCACCGACGACACCTGCACCCACGAGGACGCCTCGCTCTCGGGCGGCGCCCTCAGAGGGGATCTCGTGCGCTGCCCGCTGCACGGCAGCCGCTTCAACGTGCGCACGGGGGAGGTGCTCGAAGAGCCGGCGGAGGAGAATCTGACGACCTATCCCGTGCGCGTCGAGGACGACACCATTCTCGTCGCTGTCAGCCGCGAACATTGGCACCGTAGGAGCGGCTGTTAGCCGCGAACTGTGGCACTGACGGGAGTCCACCTCCCCCCGAATCACGAACCGAAGAGATGATGGCGTACGACCAGACCGCTGACTGCCACGACACCGACGCGGCTGCTTTCATGCGCTCGGTGCTCCAGCGCATCGCCACCGGTCCGGAGCTCAGTAAGGACATCTCGCGCGAGGAGGCGCGCCGCGCCATGACGCTCGTCCTCGACGAGGCCGTGAATCCCGTGCAGGCGGGCGTGTTCCTGATCGCCCTGCGGATGAAGCGCGAGACCGACGAAGAGACCCAGGGCATTCTGGATGCGGTGCGCGCGGCGACGCGCCCCGCGACCGCGGAGGTCGAGCACCTGCTGGACCTGGCCGATCCCTACGACGGTTACACGCGCAGCCTCCCCGCCGCCCCGTTTCTGCCGGCCGTGCTGGCCGCCTGCGGGGTGCCCACGATCTCCCACGGCGTCGAGTGCGTGGGCCCCAAGTTCGGTGTCACCCATCATCAGGTGCTCGTCGCGGCGGGCGTCGACGCAGGGCGTTCGGCGGAAGCCGCTGCGGCGTGCATCGCCGAGCCGACCATCGGCTGGGCGTACGTGGATCAGAGCACCTTCTGCCCCAAGCTGCACGCCCTCGTCGGGCTGCGCAACCTGATCGTCAAGCGGCCCGCCGTCACCACGGTGGAGGGTCTGACCGGCGCCGTGCGCGCCCGCGGGCGCACGCATCTGGTGACCGGCTACGTGCACAAGCCCTATCCCGGCATCTACGCGGTGCTCGCGCGCGGCGCGGGCTACCACTCCGCCCTGCTGGTGCGCGGGGTCGAGGGCGGGGTGATCCCCTCGCTGCGCCGGACCGGCAGGTGCTTCTTCTATCGTGAGGGAGAGGCGCCAGCGACTTCCACGGCAACGCTATCCGACCGGGACCAGGGCGCCGAACCAAGCCAGCACACCCATTCCCTCGATCTGCGCCCCGCCGATTTCGGTCTCCAGGAGGGACTGCGCCCACCGCCCCTGCCGGGAGACCTCGAGCCCGAAAGCGGGGGGGCGGAGGATACGGGTCCGGAGCCGGCGCTGGCGCGGGCGGCGGCGGCCGCGGGCCGCGCGGCGTTGGACGGCGCCCCCGGCCCGACCCGGGACAGCCTGGTTTGCGGCGCGGCGCTCTGCCTCTGGCATCTGGGGCGCCACCCCACCCTGGCTGCGGCGGCGGACGCCGTGCGCGCGGTCCTCGATTCCGGGCGCGCCGGGGCGCATTTCGATGCCGGCAAGTAGCCCGGTCGTCTGTCACCGGTCGTCCGTGACACGTACCGCGTTGTTTGCGGATTCGGCGGGTTCCGCGGGGACACACGGCTGACCACGGATCGGAACGGATGACCGATGACGGGTGATCACTTCCAGACCAAAGCCGACGCCCGCCAGGCGGTGTGGGATGCGCTCGCCGAGGCCAAGGCCGCGCGCTTTCCCTTCCCGCCCCACGGGCGCATCCCCAACTTCGCGGGGGCCCGCGAGGCGGCCCAGCGGTTGCTGGCGCAGCCGGTCTTCGACGGGGTCTCGCGCATCAAGGTGAACCCGGATGCGCCGCAACGGCCGGTACGCGCAGAGGCCTTGCGCCGCGGCATCACCGTGTTCGTTCCCACGCCGCGGCTGCGCGGGGGATTCAAGCGCCTGGACCCGGATCGGATCCCGACGGACAAGGTGGAGCAGGCGGCCAGCATCTCCAAAGGCGAGCGCTGGGCCGAGGCCGTGGGGCTGGACGCGCTCCCCGCCGTGGATCTCATCGTGACCGGCTCGGTGGTGGTGACCCGCGACGGGCGCCGCTGCGGCAAGGGTCACGGCTACGGGGATCTGGAGTACGCCCTCTTTCGCGAGCTGGGCCACCCCCCGGTGCCGGTGCTGACCACGGTGCACCCGCTTCAGGTCGTCGGCGCCTTCCCGTCCGACCCCCACGACCTCCCGGTGTCGCTCATCGTCACGCCCGAGGAGGCCATCGCCGTCGAATCGCCGCCGCCCGCGCCCGAGGGCATCGACTGGGACGCGTTGACCGCGGAGGATCTCGAGGAGATGCCGGTCCTCGAGGAGCTGCGTCGCACGCTGAGCCGATAATCGATGCTTATCTTTGCCCGCTTTCGGCGTTGATGTATGGTGCGCTGAGCGCTTGCTGAACGTAGGAATGACGATGACGAACCGCGCGCCGGACTGGTACGCGCAGGCAGAGTGGGACCTGGAGCAAGCGAAGTCGTCCCAAAAAGACGGGCGCCACGAGTGGGCCTGCTTTGCCGCCCAGCAAGGGGCGGAGAAGGCGGTGAACGCGCTGCACCTCTCGCTCGGGCAGGAAGCCTGGGGACATGTCGTGGCGAAGCTGCTGCGAGAGCTACCCCTCGACGTCCCCGATACGCTGATGAACAAGGCCAAGNNTGAGATCCTTGCATTCGCCCGTGCTCAGATGGCCTGATCGGGAGACCGTGGACCAGGCCGTCAGGGCTTGGGTCCGGGAACGCGCCGCATCCTGGCCGGAGCTGGAGCGGCTCGGCTACTTCGGTTCCTACGCGCGCGGGGATTGGGGCGTCGGAAGCGATCTGGACCTGGTCGCCATTGTCAGCAAGTCGGACGAACCCTTCGATCGACGTCCAATGGGCGTGGATCTCAACGAGCTGCCTTTGCCGGCCGACGTTCTCATCTATACGAAAGAGGAGTGGAACAGGCTCCGGGACGAGGGCAACGCATTCGTGCGAATGCTCGCCGCTGAGACGGTTTGGGTCTATCCGCCGGAGGACGACGCCTCGCACCGGTCCTGAACCCTTGTTTGCGAGGCGGCCCGTTAGCGGCGCTGAAACCCGTCCCCACTGGGCGCAACGCCTTCTCACCGTTGGGTCCTCCGGGGGGGTGGTTCAGCCGCCGCCGGCGACGGTCGATAAGGTTGGGCGTTCCTTGACTTTGGTGTTCGGGTGTCCAACGATGCGCGTTCCCCAGACAGGGCATCACGGAGCATCTTCTTACTTGTTTGCTGAGTCTTCCGCGCGTTCCGGAGACCCCTTCCCGGCATGAAGATCCTCGTGACCGGGGCGGCCGGCTTCATCGGCGCGGCGCTGAGCCGGCGCCTGCTCGAGCGCGGCGACGAGGTGCTCGGCCTCGACAACCTGAACGAGTACTACGACGTCGAACTCAAGCGCGCGCGCCTGGCGGGTCTCGAGGCCCACGAGCGCTTCCGCTTCGTGCGGCTCGACCTCGCCGATCGCTCCGCGATGGAGACGCTGTTCGAGACCGAGCGCCCGCCGCGGGTGGCGCACCTCGCGGCGCAGGCCGGGGTGCGGCACTCCCTCGAGAACCCGCACGTCTACGTGGACAGCAACCTGGTCGGGTTCCTCCACATTCTGGAGGGTTGCCGCCACGCCGGCGTCGAGCATCTCGTGTACGCCTCCACCAGCTCGGTCTACGGCGCCAACACCCGGCTGCCCTTCTCGGTGCACGACAACGTCGATCATCCGCTCTCGCTCTACGCCGCCACCAAGAAGGCCAACGAGCTGATGGCGCACACCTACAGCCATCTGTACGGCCTGCCGACGACGGGGCTGCGCTTCTTCACCGTGTACGGCCCCTGGGGGCGCCCGGACATGGCGCTCTTCACCTTCACGCGCAACATCCTCGCCGGACGGCCCATCGACGTGTTCAACTACGGCCGCCACCGGCGCGACTTCACCTACATCGACGACATCGTCGAGGGCGTGGTGCGGGTCATCGACAAGCCCGCGGCTCCGAACCCCGACTGGTCGGGGGCATCGCCCGATGCCGCAACGAGCAGCGCGCCCTATCGCGTCTACAACATCGGCAACAACGACGCCGTCGATCTCGAGCGCTACATCGCCGTGCTCGAGGAGTGCCTGGGCCGAAAAGCGGAGCGCAACCTGCTGCCCTTGCAGCCGGGGGACGTGCCCGACACCTTCGCCGACGTGGACGACCTGGTGCGCGACTTCGACTACCGGCCGAATACCCCGGTGGAGGAGGGCGTGCGCCGCTTCGTGGACTGGTACCGCGAGTACTACGGAGTGAAATGATGCCGGGCTTTTCGTCCTTCGTGGGAGCGGCCGTTGTCCGGGAACCAGCCCCTACGGCGGGATTGCGCGTAGCGCAATCCCGCCGTAAAGGTTTCGAGGTTTCATAGATGCCGCACGATCGAAAAATCTCGGTGATCGGCCTCGGCTATGTGGGGCTGCCGGTGGCCGTGGCCTTCGCCAAGCAAGGGCCCGTGATCGGCTTCGACGTGTCGGCGACGCGTGTGCAGGAGCTGCGCCAGGGCCACGATCGCACCCGCGAGGTAACGCGCGACGAGCTGCTCGCCGCAGACATCCGCTTGACGGACGACGCGCGGGATCTGCGCGGGGCGGACTTTCACATCGTCGCCGTGCCCACCCCCATCGACGAGGCCGCGCGCCCCGATCTCGGGCCGCTGCTGCGGGCCGCCGCCGCCGTGGGCGGGCAGCTCGAGCGCGGCGACATCGTGGTGTTCGAGTCCACGGTGTACCCCGGCGTCACCGAGGAGGAGTGCGTGCCGGTGCTCGAGCGGGCATCGGGGCTGCGCTGCGGTGCCGACTTCAGCGTGGGCTACTCGCCCGAGCGCATCAATCCGGGCGATCGCGAGCACAGCTTCGCCAGTATCCGCAAGGTGGTCTCCGCCCTCGACGCGCGTACGCTGGACATCGTGGCCGGCGTGTACGAGTCCGTCGTCACGGCCGGCGTGCACCGCGCCCCCTCCATCAAGGTGGCCGAGGCGGCCAAGGTCATCGAGAACACCCAGCGCGATCTCAACATCGCGCTGATGAACGAGCTCGCGCTGATCTTCGAGCGCATCGGCATCGATACCCGGGACGTGCTCGCGGCGGCGGGCACCAAGTGGAACTTTCTGCCTTTCCACCCGGGGCTGGTGGGCGGGCACTGCATCGGGGTCGACCCCTACTACCTCACCCACAAGGCCGAGCTGGTCGGCTACCACCCGCAGGTGATTCTGGCGGGTCGGCGGATCAACGACGGCATGGGGCAGTTCGTGGCCCGGGAGGCCGTCAAGCGGCTGTTTCTGCACGGCTGCCACGTCAACCACAGCACCGTCACCGTGCTCGGTTTCGCGTTCAAGGAGAACGTGCCCGATCATCGCAACAGCCGGGTCATCGACATCGTGCGCGAGCTGCACGACTACGACATCGAGGTGCAGGTGCACGATCCCCTGGTCCACGCGGGCGAGGTCAAGGAGGAGTACGGGGTCGATATCCGGCCCCTCTCAGAGCTCAAGCCCGCCCAGTGCGTGATCCTGGCCGTGGCCCACGCGGCGTTCACCCGCGAGGGGTGGGGCCTCGTCTGCGAGCTCCTCCAGGACGGGCGCGGCATCGCGGTGGACGTGCGCGGCGCGCTCCCGCGCGACGAGATCCCCGAAGGCGTCAAGCTCTGGCGGCTATGAGCGCCGGGTCCGTTGCAGTGCGGCCCTGGATGGCATAGCATATACAGCAATGTATATGTCACGCGGTCCGACCATGCATCGAACCCAAATCTATCTCGACGAGGATGCCCGCAGGGAGCTGGAAGCGATTGCTCGACGGAGCGGCAAGTCCTTCTCGGCAACCATTCGCGAGGCCATCGAGGCGTATCTGGTGAGGCACAAGGCGACCGATCTCGCCCGGGCCATCGATGAGACGCACGGCCTGTGGCGTGACCGGGAAGACTTTGACCTGCGTCGGCTGCGCGAGGAGTGGCAGGGTCGGAACGAGCGCTCGTTGTGAGTCTTCTTTTCGACACGGATGTTCTCGTCGATCACCTGCGTGGTGTGACCGCCGCGAGGGACGCATTGCTCACGCTTGGTCGCGGGGATGACCGAGCGGCGATTTCCGTGATCACCGTGGCGGAGATCGAGGCCGGACTTCGGGAACAAGAACGACCCGCCGTCGAGCACCTGTTCGCTGCGCTGGCAATCCAGGACGTAACCGAACCTATCGTGCGTCAGGCAGGTCGGTATCGAGCGAGCTTCGGAGCGAGCCACGGGGTCCTGTTACCCGATGCGATCATCGCCGCCACCGCGCGGGTCCAACAGATGCCGCTGGTCACGCTGAACAAGAAGCACTACCCGATGAGCGATATCGCGGTTCAGGTTCCCTACCAGCGGTGACGGATCGGTGCCGAATGGCGAAGGCTCGAGCTGCCGGGGTCGCCGCAGGGCGGGCTGAGCCCAGCGAAGGCCGCCATCTATTGTCCACGTGTTGATGGCATGTATCGTTGCCAATGCCGATGAGACAGCAGGAATGGGAGCGCTACCGGCGGCAGGTCGAGCACACCCTGTCTTCCGCGGGTCGGGATCGCAAGGCGGGAGACCGTCCCGCCCGCTATCCGGATGCCTATGACGCCGGTGCCCCCATGGACTACTATGCGGCCCCCGATTCGGAGGAAGCCATTCGATGCGCGGCACGGATCCTCAGGTGGCTCGATGATCGAGCGGCTGCGCAATCCTCTTGACCGCGGGGAGCGGCTGGAGCGCGTGCGGCGTTACCTTCGGACCCTGGGGCTCACGCACTACGGGGCGCTGGTTTTCGGCTCGGTGGCGCGCGGCGAGTTCACGGCCGAGAGGGACACGGACCTCCTCGTGGTGAGCGATGAGCTGCCCGGCGGGCCCAGACGGCGAATCGATGTGCTGTTCGAGGCTCAGCACCGGAGGTGGAGCCCATCGGCTGGCGCGAGACGGACTGGCGCCGGCGCGAGCAAAAAGGCGACCCCTTCGTCGAGCTCGTCAAGCGCGAAGGCCTGGAGATCGGCGATGGTGGTTAGAATTGTAAGGTGCTGAACGCAGCGAAGCCCACCATGAGGGAACAGGATCATGGTCTGGCACGCGGTTGAATCTGAGCGAGAGGGGCTCGAAACACTTTGCCGGCAACATCATGTGCGCCAGCTGGCGCTCTTCGGGTCTGCCACGCGAACCGACTTCGATCCAGATCGGAGTGATCTCGATTTTCTCGTGGAATTTGAGGATATGGCGCCGGGAGATTATGCCGACGCCTACTTTGGCCTGCTCGAAGGATTGGAAGGGCTTTTCGGGCGCCGGGTCGATCTGCTGACGACGCCTTCGGTGACGAACCCGTACTTGCGCGAGGGCATCAAGGCCACCCGGGTCGAGCTTTATGCCGCGTGATCCGAACAAGTACCTTTA
>JABAHS010039333.1_pt1 | contig 14967 bp, 16 predicted proteins | sample 7062111 | NCBI WGS metagenome assembly JABAHS01 (sample SAMN14534600, study PRJNA622989) | marine sediment metagenome | biome: marine biome [ENVO:00000428]; feature: marine pelagic biome [ENVO:01000023]; material: deep marine sediment [ENVO:00002113]; isolation source: pool of 4 deep marine... | reverse complement strand
CTCGGCCGCGAGCTGTACCCCGACCTCGACATCTGGGCCGTCGCCAAACCGGAACTGGAGGCCATCCTGCGGGAGAAACAGAGCGTCGAACATGCCGCCCGGGATTTCCGCGAGAAACTGCCGTCCTGGCTGGCGACCGCGCCCGAGATGCCGGGGCTGCTGCACGACTACCTGCGCAAGGCCACCCGCGGGCAGCTGGAGACGCGCATCGCCTCCGACGACCTGGCCCGGCTGCGGCGCGAGCATGAGCGCTCTCACCAGCGCACCCTGCTGGCCCTGTCGGGCGGCGCACTCAGCATTTCCGGCGCACTGCTGGTGGCGATGGAATCGGGCCCCTGGTACCTGTGGGGATTCTCTGGCCTGGGTGCCGGCCTGCTCCTCATCGGTGGCTGGCTGCTCCTGCGCGCGCTGCGCGGCTGAAAGCACATCACGATGGCTTGCATTCCATGCGATTCACAGCTATACTTACTTATAGGTAGGTAAGAACAGACCCATGACACGACTGAGCGACACGCGCGAGCGCATCCTGGAGAAGGCCACCGAACTGCTGACCCAGCGGGGCTTCAACGGCTTCAGCTACCGGGATATTTCCTCCCAGCTCGGGGTGCGCAACGCCGCGATTCACTATCACTTCGCCAGCAAGAAGGACCTGGCGCTGGCGCTGGTGGAGGAATTCCATCGCACCCTGCGCGACCAGACCTCCGAGTTCATGGCCTACGGCGGTCGCGCACTGCCACAGCTTGAAGGCTTGTTCGTCTTCACTGAGCGGCAATTCTGCGAAGGTTTGTGCATCTGTCCCTTCGGTGCATTCTCCGTCGATTACGACGAACTGCCGGAGCCGGTGAGGCAGGCCACGGATCGGTTCATGGATGATTCATTGAAATGGCTGACGCGGGTGCTCGAAACCGGGCGCGAACAGGGTGAATTCCACTTCCAGGGCGATGCCGGCCAGCGCGCGATGGGCATCTTCGCCACCCTGCAGGGAGCGCGGCAAATGGCGCGCATTCACGGGCCGGCGGTGCTGGGTGGAATCATCGCCCAGATTCGCACCGACCTGGGCCTTGTCGACTGAAAAAATTTTGAACATGAAACTTACTTATGTGTAAGTAACATTTGGAGCGAGACATGAAAACGATCACCATTCAGAACCCCTGCCCGACCGTGGCCCGGTGCGATCGCACCCCCCGCATCGGCCTCGACGGGATGCTGCGTTTACGTGCCCGCGGCCTCACCCTGTTGCTGCCGGTGGCGCTGGCGCTGGTGCTGACCACCTGGGCTCTCAACAGCGGCGCCCATGACGTGCTGGCGGCCTCCCTGTGGGCGGGCGGTTTCGTCCTGCTGGCCCTGAGTGTCGAGCATGAAGGCCGCTTGGCCGCCACCTTGTCCGTCATTGGCCTGCTGTCCATGCTGCTGGCCTGGCTCGGTTACAGCCTGGCGCCCGAGCTGAGCGTGGTAGCCGGTGCGCTGCTCGGTGCGTCGGCAGCCGCGCTGCTTTGGCGGGCCCGCTACGGCGCCGTNNCCTTCACGCAGGTAACGGCCGCGGACACGGCAACCGCTCCCAGCAAGCCACGGGCAGGATGCACCCTGCCGAGCCACCAGCCGGCCCCGCCATCGCCCTCCATGTGGAGCAATCGCGGCGGCCGATCGGGATCGGTGGCCACGGTGAACCGGCACAGCTGGTTGGCGATGCCGTGGCCCGCCGCCTTGACCACTGCCTCCTTGCAGGCCCAGGTGTGCATGAACGCGCGCTGCAACCGCGGACCCTCGAGCTTCGCCAGCGCATCCGCCTCGCGGGCGCTGAAGTAACGCCGCGCCAGCCGGACGGGGTCCCCGGCTTCGCGCCCGGCCGACTCCAGGTCGACCCCGATGCGACCCGCCACGCAAATACCAAGCAGGCAGGCACCAGCGCTGGCGGCGAGGCTGAAGTCCAGCGGCACATCATGTGACTGCGCATCCAGCACCGGTTTGCCGCGCGTCTGGCGCAGTATGCGGACGTCCTTGCCGGGCCGGTGCAGGTAGGCGCCAAGGATCAATCGCAGGTAGAAGCGCCGGACCGTGCGCCGCAAGCGGGGGCCGGGCGAAGCGACACCGGCGGTGCCGGCTCCCGGCTGCAGGGGAGTGCCGAGCCGGTCCAGGTCCAGGTACCACAGATGCAGGGTGCCCGCGGTCGGGGCCTCCAGCGGCGCCAGCGGCAGCTCGCGGACCGCAAAATCCCCGGGTTGCAACACGCTTTGGGAACTGGCATTCACTGGTTCGGTGCGTCCCGCTGTCCCCGGCCGAACCGGGGCGGCCCCACTCGATTGCCGCCAGTCTATAGCATCCGTTCGACCGGTTGAATGGTGATATCCGCTCACCGCGCACCTCGTGAAGCTTGAACCCGGGGCGTTCTGGGATTAGTGTATGCCTCCCCCGTATGCCGGCTGCGCCAATGCTGTTCAAAAACGTCGTCATTCAATCACTTGCCTCCGTGGAAGCCCCGGTGCGCGTGACCTCCCGGGAAATCGCGGAGCGCCTGCGCCCCACGCTGGAGAAACTGGGGGTACGGGGTGATTTGCTGGAGGAGCTCTCGGGCATCGCGGCGCGGCGCTTCTGGCAGGTGGGAACGCAACCCTCGGACGCCGCCACGCTGGCGGCGGAACAGGCCATTGAACAGGCCGGCATCGACCGCCGGGCCATCGGNNCGGAAGACTGTCTCAATTTCGACGTCGGCAATGCCTGCCTCGCCTTTCTCAACGGCATGGACATCGCGGCCCGCATGATCGAGCGCCGGGAAGTGGATTACGCCCTGATCGTCGACGGCGAATCCAGCGGTCCGATCACCGAGGCAACCATCGAGCGCATGCTTGAAACGGAAATGGACGAGGCGCAGTTCCGGGCCGAATTCGCCTCGCTGACCCTGGGCTCCGGGGCGGCCGCCATGATCATGGCCCGCCGCGACCTGTCGCCGGAGGGTCATTCCTACCTCGGCAGCGTCACCCGGGCGGCCACCGAGTTCAACCAGCTGTGTCGGGGTCACATGCACCAGATGGTGACCGACACGCGCACCCTCCTCACGGAGGGCCTCAAACTGGCCACCCGCACTTTCCAGGCCGCCTGCGCGGCACTGGGCTGGGTCGTCACCGAACTCGACCAGTTCGTGATCCACCAGGTCAGCAAGGTGCACACCGAATCGCTGGTCAGCATGCTGGGCCTCGACCCCCGCAAGGTGCACGCGATCTATCCGGAAATGGGCAACGTGGGCCCGGCCTCGGTGCCGATGGTGCTGGCCGAAGCGGTGCGGCTCGGCAAAATCAACCGCGGGGACCGCGTGGCGCTGCTGGGAATCGGCTCCGGCCTCAACTGCGCAATGGCAGAAGTGGTCTGGTAAGGCAACGCGCACGCTGGCGGGCGCTGGCGCGCTCCAGGGCGCGCAGGTGAGGCATGTATAGCCCTCCAGAGGAACTCTACCCGTTCTCGTCCCACTGGCTGCCACAGCCTGGCGGTCGGATGCACTACCTGGACGAGGGCCCGCGCGATGCGCCGGCGGTGCTGATGCTGCACGGCAACCCCACCTGGTCGTTCTATTACCGCGGGCTGGTGCGGGCGCTGCGCGACCGCTTTCGCTGCATCGTGCCGGATCATCTCGGCTGTGGCTTGTCCGACAAACCGGACGACGCCCGCTACGGTTACCGCCTGCAGGATCGGATCGCCGATCTGCAGCGCCTGCTCGACCACCTGGCGCCGGCTGCGCCCGTCCACCTGGTGGTGCACGATTGGGGCGGCATGATCGGTTTCGGCTGGGCCGCCCGCTGCCCCGAGCGCATTGCCAGTACCGTGATCATGAACACCGCGGCGTTCCGGATGCCTGCTGCCAAGCGCCTGCCGGCAACCCTGTGGCTGGCCGGCAGAACGCCACTGGGGGCGCCACTGGTGCGCGGCTGCAATGCCTTCGCCCGATTCGCCGCGCGACTCGCCTGCAAGAAGCCGCTCAGCCAGGCGGTGCGCAGAGCCTACATCGGCCCGTATGACTCCTGGCGCAACCGCATCGCCACCCTGCGTTTCGTGCAGGACATCCCGCTGGGCCCGGAAAACCCGGGCTTCCGGATCCTGGAGGACACCGAGGCCCGCCTGGAGGCGTTCCGCGACCGGCCCGCGCTGATTGCCTGGGGTGAGCGGGATTTCGTGTTTGACCGGCATTTCCTGGCCCGTTGGCGGGAACTGCTGCCGCATGCCGAGCTGCACGCCTACCCCGATTGCGGCCACTACGTGCTCGAGGATGCAGGGCCGATGCTTACCGCTGCCATCGCCGCTTTCCTCGACCGCACCCGCGCCGCCGGCACCGCTCTCGATGAACGTTGAGTGGAACACCGACAAACCATGCAATGTGGCCGGCGCCCTGGCCGCGCAGGCCGCGGCACAGCCGGAGCGGGCCGCCCTGCATTACCCGGTCGGCATGCACGGGGGCGCGCCTGATTACCGCTCCTGCAGCTACCGGGAACTGGATGCGCTGAGCGACCAGTACGCCCGGGGCTTGCTGGCCTATGGCATCGAACGCGGCACGCGGGTGGCGCTGATGGTGCCGCCGGGCCTGGAATTCTTCGCCCTGTTTTTCGCCCTGTTCAAGGCGGGCGCGGTGCCGGTGCTGATCGACCCGGGCATTGGCCTGGCAAACCTGCGCCAGTGCCTGGCCGAGGCCGCGCCGGAAGCGTTCATCGGCGTCCCGCGGGCGCAGATGGCACGCGTGGCGTTGCGATGGGCACCCCATTCCATCTCCAGGCTGGTGACCGTTGGCCGGCTGCGATTCGGGGCGGGCATCGATACCGCCAGCCTGCGCGCGCTGGGCACTCGGGAGTCGGGCAGCGTGCTGGCGGCAACGAGGCCCGGCGAGCTGGCTGCCATTCTGTTCACCTCGGGCAGCACTGGCGTGCCCAAGGGCGTGGTCTACCGACACCGGCACTTCACCGCCCAGGTGGCCATGCTGCGCGAGGCCTTCGATATCCGCCCGGGCGAGATCGATCTGCCCACGTTTCCGCCTTTCGCATTGTTCGACCCGGCGCTCGGCATGACCACCGTTGTCCCGGCCATGGATCCGCGCCGGCCGGCGCGCGCCAATCCTGCGCGGCTGATCCGGGCAATCGAGCGTTTCCAGGTCACCAACATCTTCGGCTCGCCCGCCCTCGTGCGGGTGCTGGCCGACCACACCCATCGCCATGGCCTGCGCTTGCCGAGCGTGCGGCGGGTCATTTCCGCCGGCGCGGCGGTTCCTATCGACGTGATCCGCAGACTGCAGGTCGCGTTGCCGGCGGGCGCCCTCGTCCATACGCCCTACGGCGCGACCGAGTGCCTGCCGGTGGCCAGCGCCTCCAGCGTGGAGCTCGACGCCGCGATCGAGCGCCGTACGCAAACCGGCGCCGGCATCTGCGTCGGCCGCCCGGTGGCGCCGAACCGCGTCGGAATCCTGCCCATCAGCGAGCACGCGGTGCCCCTGCTGGACGAATCCGAACTGCTGCCCGCAAACGCCGCCGGTGAGGTGATCGTGCATGGCCCGACCACCACCGACGCCTACTGGCAGAGGGAGGCGCAGACCCGGGAGGCGAAGACCTGCGACCACCAGGGGCGCGTCTGGCATCGCATGGGTGACATCGGTTACTTCGACGATGCGGGACGCCTGTGGTACTGCGGGCGCAAATCGCAGCGCGTGGAGCTGGACGGGACGACGCTGTTTCCGGACCAGGTGGAAGCGGTGTTCAACACCCATCCGGACATCCGCCGCACCGCGCTGGTCGGGGTGGGTTCCGGGGCGGAGCGGCGGGCCGTGTTGTGCGCCGAGACGGAAGGCCGCGTGGGCCGCGGGCGGCGGCAGGAAATACGCGCCGAGCTGCTGCGCATGGCGGCCGACGACCCGCGCCTGGCGGACATCCGCACGGTGCTGTTCCACCGCCGCTTCCCGGTCGATATCCGCCACAACGCCAAGATCGGGCGCGAGCGACTGGCCGCATGGGCCGCAGGGAGAATGGCATGAAGGTCCTGGTCACCGGCGGCGGCGGATTCCTGGGCAGCGCGATCGCACGGCAGCTGAACGCGCGCGGAGACACGGTCATCGCCTACCAGCGCCGGCCGGCGCCCGACCTGGAAACGCTCGGTATCCAGTGCATTCGCGGCGACGTCGCCGACGCCGCTGCGCTCGAGAACGCCCTGGCGGGCTGCGATGCGGTGATCCATACCGCCGGCAAGGCCGGCGTCTGGGGGCCCGCGCACGAGTACCACCGCGTCAACGTCACCGGTACGGACAACGTCATCCAGGCCTGCCGGAGCCTGCAGATACGGTATCTCGTGCACACCAGCTCACCGAGCATCGTCCATGCGGGAGGGGACATCGAGGGCGGTGATGAGTCCCTGCCCTGCCCGGACCATTTCGCCTCACCCTACCCGGCCACCAAGGCCGTTGCCGAGCGGCGCGTGCTGGCGGCCAACGCGCCGAGCCTGCGCACCACCGCGCTGCGCCCGCACCTCATCTGGGGGCCGGGCGACCCGCACCTGCTGCCGCGGCTGCTGAAAAAGGTTCGCCGGGGGCGTCTCGCGCTGCCGGGCGCAGACAAGCTGATCGACACCGTCTACGTCGACAACGCCGCCCACGCCCATCTGCTGGCCCTGGACGAGTTGCAGGGCGCCGGGCGCTGCGCCGGCAAGCCGTACTTCATCAGCAACGACGAGCCGCTGCCACAGGGAGAGGTGATCACCCGCCTGCTCGGCGCCGCCGGCCATCCGGTAGCGATCCGGCCCGTCCCCGCCGCCCTCGCACTGGCCGCGGGCGCCGTGCTGGAGTCGGGCTGGAAACTGCTGCGCATCGACTCCGAGCCCCCGCTGACACGCTGGGCGGCCGAGCAACTGTGCACGGCCCACTGGTACGATCTCTCGGCCGCGAAGCGGGACCTCGCTTACGTGCCCCGAATCTCCATCGCCGAAGGCCTGGAGCGCCTGGCGCGATGCCTGCCGCGCGACGCCCGAGACGCACAATCCGGCTGGCCCCCGACCCCCTGACCACGCGCGGCATCGCGGGCTTTGCGCTCGCGGGGGTGTTGGCCGTCATGCAGGGCAAGGCTCATCTCGCATTCCGCCAATTACGGTAGCTGCGCAGCAGCGATTCGAAGGCACTGTAGTTCAGGAGTTCACGATCGGCGGGCTCGGCATCCTCGTAGCGGCCATGATACTTGTGCTTGACCCAGGCATTGAGGTCCAGCTGCCGGGCATAGGCAAACAGCCGGTGATTGAGCGGGCGAAAGCCGGGCTTGCGAAGCACGGCGGTGCCGAAATCGAGTACGCACGGCGCGCCATCGCGGGTCACCAGCAGGTTGGACTTGGATTTGAGGTCACCGTGCGCCACCCCGCGGTGGTGAAATTCACGGATGATGGCGAGCAACTGCGCGAACCAGTGCGCCCGGTCGGGGATATGCACCTCCCGGTATGGGCTGCCCTGCACGTGCTCCAGCAACAAGTGCCGCCCTTGCGCCAGGCCCAGGCAAGCCGGCACGCCCCGCATGCCCGCCAGGCGCCGGTAAGCCTGGTACTCCCGTCGCAGCGTCGCCTGGCGCGCGCGCCGAAGCGGCCCGAAGCCCATGGCGGTCTTGACCACGAATTCCCGCGCCCCGTCCCGGTACAACAGGATGGTTCCCTGGTTGCTGGTGGCCAGGACGTGCTCGCCGGACGCCAGGCTGTTGGCGATCCAGGCGGATAGATCTTCGGGGGCGGTGAACTCGGACATCTGGCCTCCGTGGCGGGCGGGCCGCTCCCGCATGATACCGGCTCACCATAACCGATTGCAGCCCGCCGGGAGGCTGGCATGGACTATGATCAGGACAGGCAAACCCCGGAGGGCGCAGACATGAAAACCGGCACGCTGCTGGCCATCACCCTGTTTTCCCTGGTTGCCATCGCCCACCTGTTACGCCTGATTTTCGACGTGCCGCTCACCGCCGGCAGCTGGCAAGTGCCCCCCTGGGCCAGCGTGCTGGGCGTGTGCGTGCCGGCATGGATCGCCTGGCTGCTGTGGCGCGAGCGCCGCTAGCGCGTCAATCCTTCCCCGAGCTCAGGTATTCGACCACCAGGTGCGCGAACAGGCGCACACCCTGCTCCAGGTCGGACTCGTTGATATCGAAAAACGGCGAGTGGTTGCTCGGTGCGGTCTCCAGCGTATGGCCGGCAGCCACGCTGCCCAGGAACACGAACAGGCTGTCCGTCACTTCACCATAGAATGAGAAATCCTCGGCGACCGTCCGCGGTTGCAGGCGCTGCATCGGCCGCTCCCCGGACACGCGCTGCAACACCGGCCACATGCGCTCCACCAGCGCATCGTCGTTGATCACCGCCGGAGTGCCGCGCGGGTCGACCGCGAATTCGGCGGTGGCGCCGGCGCTCTCGGCGATGGCGACCGCGGTGCGCTCCATGGCCGCGTGGATGTAGGCGCGCATCTCCGGATCGAAGGCCCGAATGGTGCCTTCCATATCCACCGCTTCCGGGATGACGTTGTTGCGGATACCGCCCTGGATGCGGCCGACGCTGATGATGGAGGGCGCCCGGGTGACGTCCACCTGGCGGCTGGCGATGGTCTGGAAGGCCATCACGATCTGGGCAGACACCACGATGGGGTCGACACCACCCCAGGGCCGCGCGCCATGGGTCTGGCGACCACGCACGACCAGGGTCCAGCGGTCGGCGGAGGCCATCATGGGCCCGGGCTTGGTCACGAGTTCGCCGGGCGGGGCGTTCAGCCCGATGTGGATACCGAATACGGCCTCGGGCACGGCATCCGCAAACAGGCCCTCTGCCAGCATCAACTCCGCGCCACCAAGCTCACCGACCGGCGCGCCCTCTTCCGCGGGCTGGAAAATGAGCATGACCGAACCGGGCAGGTCGGCCCTCCGGTCGTTGAGAATCCTGGCCGCCCCCAGCACCATGGCCATGTGCGCATCGTGCCCGCAAGCGTGCATCACGCCGGTCTCCTGGCCGTTGTACTCCGTCCGCGTAGTGGAAGCGAACGGCAGCCCGGTTTGCTCGGTCACCGGCAGGGCGTCGATATCCGAACGGATCGCCACCAGGGGGCCGGGCTTGCCGCCCTCGATGACGGCCACCACGCCCGTGTGCGCAATGCCGGTTTTGGGCTGCAACCCCATATCCTCGAGGATTTCCGCAATGCGGGCCGAGGTGTTGAACTCGCGGTTCGACAGTTCGGGGTTCTGATGAAACCAGCGGCGCCACTCGACCACCTGCGGCTGGATCTCGGCCGCGGCGCGGTCGATGCTGTGCCAGTCGATGTCCGCGTGGGTGTTGGGGGCCGCCAGTATCGTCAACAAGACGGGCCAAGCTCGGTGTTTTTTCATCGCTACATTCCTGGTCGCTGCGCTCCGCCGTGCCCGCTCAGGGCAGGACCGCGGGTGTCCCGGCGGTGGCGCAATTAGGCCGCTGCACGTCAACCGGGGCCATGTTGACCCCGGCGGCTCCACTGTCCCTGCGGGCATCGGCGCCGCCCCAGAACAGGCAGGCCACGGCATCGAACACGATCAGTTGCGCCGCGCCCATGAACCTGCGCTCGTTCAGTTGCCAGCCCAGGGACTCGAGCCGACGACGTACATCGGCCGGGAAATCCGGCTCCAGCCACAGGCTGTCGGGCTGCCACTGGTGGTGGAAACGGGGCGCATTCACGGCATGCTGGGCGTCGAAACCGAAGTCGATGACATTGACCAGTGAGTGCAACACCGCAGTGATGATGGTGGTGCCCATCGGCGAGCCGACCACCATGACCGGGCGACCATCCCGCAGCACCAGCGTGGGCGTCATCGATGACAAAGGGCGCTTGCCTGGCTGCACGGCGTTGGCCGCGGAGCCCACTGCCTCCCAGGCATTGGGCAGCTCTGGGCCGATCGAGAAGTCGTCCATCTCGTTGTTGAGCACGATGCCCGTCCCCGGCACGGTGATCTTGGAGCCGAACAGCGAGTTGATGGTCTGGGTCAGCGCCACTGCATTACCGTCGCGGTCCATGACCGAAATGTGGGTGGTGCCGGCATCATCCGGCGGCGCCGGTGGCGCTGCCGTGGGCTCCGGTGGCGCATCGGCGCGCAGGCGTGCGGCCTGTTGCGCGGCATGGTCCGCGGAAACCAGGCGCTCGACCGGCACCGGATAGAAATCGCTGTCGCCGAGATGCGCCGCGCGATCGGCGAAGGCCAGTTTCATGACCCCCGCCAGCAGGTGCACGTACTCGCTGGAACCCTTGCCCAGCGCCGCCAGGTCGTAGCGCTCCAGCACATTGAGCATCTGCAATAGCAAGATGCCGCCGGAACTCGGCGGCGGCATGGACACCAGCTGGTAGCCCCGATACTCGCCGCTCAGCGGCTCCCGCCACCGCACCGCATAGCGTGCCAGGTCGAGCTCGGTGACCGCCCCGCCCGTGGCCTGCTCGATTCTCCGCGCGATGTCGCCGACCGCCAGGGCCTGCTCGCCCCTGTCGCGCACCACCCGCAGCGTCTGGGCCAACTCCGGCTGCTTCAGCATCCACCCCAACGGCGGGGGTGCGCCGTCCACGGTCTGTATGCGCCGCGTCTCCGGAAAATCCTCCAGACGCTCGGTGACCCAGGACACGACCATGTTGTGCCAGACTCCGACTTCGACCCCCTCTTCGGCCAGTCGGATCGCCGGGTCGACCAACTCTGGCCACGGCCGGCTGCCGTATTTCTGATGCAGCGCCCACAGGCCCTGCACGAACCCGGGCACGCCCACGGAGCGGGCGCCGCTGCGAATCGCCTCGGGGTTGGCTTCGTAGAACTCGGCCGATGCCAGCGCGGGGGCCGTCTCGCGGGCGTCCAACGCGGTCACCGATCCGTCACCGGCCAAGAAGGTGACAGCGAACATGCCGCCACCCAGGCCCGAGCTGAACGGGTGGGCCACGGCCGCCGCGAAGGCGGTGGCAACGGCCGCGTCGACGGCGTTACCACCCTGCTGGAGGACCGCCTGGCCGACCGCAGCCGCGGGCCGCACCGAGGTCACCACCATGCCATCGCGACCCCAGGCAGGGTCGGGGCTGGCCGCCTGCGCCATCCCGCACAACAGGGCCAGCAGGATGCCGGACAGCCGGATCAGGTTGACGCCGTGGCGCTCAGGCGCCGATATTTTTGCCACAATTGTTCCTCGCTCTCCGGGTGGTCCTCGTCCAGGGGTATGCACTCCACCGGGCAGACCTCGACACACTGGGGCGTGTCGAAGTGGCCCACGCACTCGGTGCATCGCTGCGGGTCGATCACGTAAAACTCGACGCCCTGCGAAATGGCCTGGTTGGGGCACTCCGGCTCGCAGACGTCGCAGTTGATGCACTCATCGGTGATTTTCAGGGCCATTCAGTCGCCGAGACGTTGTTTCAATGCCGCCTCGACCGCGTCGCCGACAAACTCGGACACGTCGCCGCCCAGCCGGGCGATCTCCTTGACCAGCGAAGAGGAGATGAAGCTGTAGTCCTCGTCCGGGGTGAGGAACAGCGTCTCGACCTCCGCTGCCAGGTGGCGGTTCATGCTGGCCAGCTGGAATTCGTACTCGAAATCCGATACCGCGCGCAGGCCGCGCACGATCACGCGAGCGCCCCGGCTGCGCACGTAGTCCATGAGCAGGTTGTCGAAGCCCGCCACCTCCACGTTGGGAAGCGTGGCCAGCTCGCCGCGAGCCAGCTCAATGCGTTCCTCCAGCCCGAACAGGGGTGCCTTCTGGGGACTGTCGGCAATCGCCACCACCACCCGTTCAAACACCCGCGCCGCACGCGAGACGAGATCGGTGTGACCATGGGTAATCGGGTCGAAGGTGCCCGGATAAACCGCAATATGGGGTGCTATCGCCATGCCCGTTAGCGCGCGCCGAGGAAGGCGCCTATTGTAGCGTGCCACCCGAAACGAGGTAAGACCGAAAGCCGGGAGGAGATTTGCCGAAGCGGCCACCGCCGGCATTGCGAAGCCGGGCCGGCCCCGGCAGGTGCGGGCCTCAGGCAGGCTCGGCGGTTTTGCGCCAGACCTGCATGCGGACCGCGCCGAGCCGTTGTTCCCGCCAGCTCAGCCAACCCGGCCCCGGCTCCAGCATGGCGCGTGAGGCGGGCGATTCGAGGTAGACGAGCCCCCCTGCACGGAGCACGGTCCGAATCCGCCCCAGCAGCTCGCCGCCGATGCGCTGCTCGAAAGGCGGGTCCACGAACACGAGGTCCAGGCTCTCCGGCGGGGCGTCGCGCAACCAGGCCAGCGCGTCCGAGGCGACCACATCGACCTGGCGCGCCTTTAGCCCCAGCATCGCCTCGCGCAGCTGGGCGGCGAGGCGCGGGTTGCGTTCCACCAGCGTCACCTGCGCGGCGCCGCGCGAGGCGGCTTCGAACCCCAGTGCGCCCGTGCCCGCAAACAGGTCCGCACAGCGCGCGCCGGGCAGCTGGGCCTGCAACCAGTTGAACAGCGTCTCCCGACAGCGGTCGCCGCTGGGACGCAAGCCCGGCTCATCGGCCACCGGCAGCCGGCGGCCGCGCCAATCGCCGCCGATAATCCGCACCGTGTGCTGCGCCTTTCTGCCCCGCAAGCCGTTCTCTCCGGCGCCGCCTGATCCAAGGCCACCAAGCTGATAGCATAGCGTCTTTGCCTTTGGCGTTGAGGACGCCCATCCCCATATTCGACCCATGTTTCGCATTTTCCGAAAGGACCGGTCGCGGCCGGGGACGGTGCAAGGTGTGCAGCTGCGGCCGGCAGAACAACCGGGCGCGGAGCCGCTCGACGACCGCCTCGAGCGCTCCCGCAGCCAGTTCGTCACCCGTCTGAAGGGGGCCCTGGCTGGACACCCCGGCCTGGACGAGGATGTGCTGGAAGCGCTGGAAACGGCCCTGCTCAGCGCCGACGTCGGCGTACAGGCCACCCAGCGCATCATGGACAGCCTGCGCGCGGCCATCGAGCAGCGCCTGATCACTGAGCCCGAGATGCTGCTGCCGGCCGTGCAGGCCGAACTGTTCGAGTTGATCGAACCCTGCGAGCAGTTCCTCGCCGTGGATCCCGAACACCACCCGTTCGTGATCCTGATGGTCGGCGTCAACGGCGCGGGCAAGACCACCACCATCGGCAAACTGGCCCGCCGTCTGCGGGAGGATGGCCTGAGCGTGATGCTGGCCGCGGGCGACACCTTCCGCGCTGCCGCCGTCGAGCAGCTGCAGGCCTGGGGCGAGCGCAATGACGTGCCCGTGGTCGCTCAGGGCGCCGGCGCCGATGCCGCCGCCGTGCTCTACGATGCCCTCCAATCGGCCCGCGCCAGGGGCATCGACGTCCTGATCGCGGATACCGCGGGGCGCCTGCACACGCAATCCAACCTCATGGAGGAACTGAAGAAGATCAAGCGGGTGCTGGCCAAGGTCGACGCATCCGCACCCCACGAGGTGATGCTGGTGGTCGATGCGGGCACCGGCCAGAACGCGCTCAGCCAGGCACGCCAGTTCCATGCAGCAATCGGGGTCACCGGCATCACCCTGACCAAGCTGGATGGCACCGCACGCGGTGGGGTACTGTTCGCGATCGCCGGTGAGCTCGCGATACCGATCCGTTTCATCGGCGTCGGCGAGAGCGCGCTGGACTTGCGCCCCTTCGATGCCGGCTCGTTCATCCACGCCATCCTGCCGCTCGACTGAACCATGGTGGAACGTTTCGCCGACCGCATACTGGCCTGGTGGGACCGCCACGGCCGCCACGACCTGCCCTGGCAGCATCCGCGCACCCCCTACCGGGTGTGGGTGTCCGAGATCATGCTGCAGCAGACCCAGGTGGCGACCGTGATCCCCTATTTCGAGCGCTTCGTGCGGCGTTTTCCCGACCTCGCCGCCCTGGCGGATGCGCCGCTGGACGATGTGCTGGCGCATTGGTCCGGCCTGGGCTACTACGCCCGCGCCCGCAACCTGCACCGGGCCGCGCGCGCCTGCATGGCGCAGCACGGCGGTACGGTGCCCGCCAGCGCCGCCGAGCTCGAGGCCCTGCCCGGCATCGGCGCGAGCACGGCCAACGCCATCATCTCGCAGGCGCACGACAGGCCGCTGGCGATACTGGACGGCAACGTGCGGCGGGTGCTGGCCCGGCATGCGGCCGTCGAGGGGTGGCCAGGCCAGCGCGCGGTTCACGACCGGCTCTGGGCGGAAGCCGAATCTCGCCTGCCTGCTGCGCGTGGCGCGGACTATACGCAGGCCATCATGGACCTGGGGGCCACGCTGTGCACCCGCAGTCGGCCCGCCTGTGAGGCGTGCCCGGTGTCCCGGGACTGCGTGGCGCTGGCGCGGCAACAGGTTGACCGGCTGCCGTCACCGCGGCCGGGGCTGAAAGTGCGCGAAAAGAACCTGTTCGTGCTGATCCAGCAGCGGGACGACGGGGCGGTGCTGCTGGTGCAGCGACCCCCGGCCGGCATCTGGGGCGGGCTGTGGTCCCTGCCGGAAGCCGACTCGCTGGAGGCGCTGGCGGACCGGTTCGGCCTGGATGCCCGATCGTTATCCACCCTGCCCAGCTTCGGCCACCGGCTCACGCACCGCAAGCTGACCATCCATCCTGCCTGCTGCCCGCCGGACGCCGCAACCGGCATCCAGGACAGCCGGGGCCGGTGGTGCAAGCGTGAGCAATGGCAGGCGCTGGGCATACCCAGTCCGGTGCTGCGACTGCTGGAGTGCCTGTCCGAATTTCAGGGCTGATCGGCCCCGGCGGGCTGCTTCTCAGCGGGCTCGAGCACTTCCAGTTCGCCCAAGGTCACGGTGCCGTAGGTGTCGATCAGTTCCCGGCTGAAATCCCGGCCCGTCCGAATCATGCCATAGAGCTTCTTGGCCGGCAGTGAGTCGGAGGTGACCAGGGCGCCGGTGTATCCCAGACGCGAGCCGGTGGCCATTTTCAGCTGCTTGCGGAAGATCTTTTCCATCTGGTGCGCGAGGGCGAGGTCGCTGTACTTCAGTGCGAGTTCCCG
>JABAHS010098204.1_pt1 | contig 14971 bp, 17 predicted proteins | sample 7062111 | NCBI WGS metagenome assembly JABAHS01 (sample SAMN14534600, study PRJNA622989) | marine sediment metagenome | biome: marine biome [ENVO:00000428]; feature: marine pelagic biome [ENVO:01000023]; material: deep marine sediment [ENVO:00002113]; isolation source: pool of 4 deep marine... | reverse complement strand
ACCATACATACCTATGAGGGTAATCCTTTTGAAGTGTTTATCCAGATAGGGAAGTCAGGCTATTCAACAATGGCTGACGCGGAGGCAATCGGAAGGTTAGTGTCGCTGTCGCTGAGGTCCGGCGTTAATGTAAAAGAAGTGGTGGAACAACTTGAAGGCATTGGCGGAGCTTCCCAGGTGTATTCCGAAGGGAAGCTCGTCATGTCAATCCCGGATGCCATTGCTACTATTTTAAGAAAACACTTCTTAGATGAAAAGAAGGTTTCAAAGAAGACTTCGGATATCGACCTTGAAGTTTGTCCTGACTGCAGCAGCAGATCGCTTGCCTTTGAGTCAGGATGCGTAACATGCAGAAGCTGTGGTTACTCCAAGTGTGACTAGGGTAAAAAAACACCAGCTGAATTCCGGGTGTTGCAGTGAATATAGAACTGTTCAGTGGCATAAAGGATACAACGGAGAAAGAACAAGGAGTTGTTAAAAGGAATTTTCCTAAATATAATAAATTAAGTAAGTAGTTATTGTTCTTTGATTATGTTTTATGTAATATATATTGAATGAGACTGGACAGTATAGTTTTTATATTTATTGTTCATTTTACGCTGACGCTGTTGATATTATCAACCTCTCCTACCACATCATCTTCAGAGCTTATAGTTCCCGATGGCGGATTTCTCGACTTTATTCTGAGGCTTTTCAGGGACTACTTTTTTATACCTGCAAGAGCTATTATCGGTGCAACAGGAATAAAAATGGAAGGTTATATGAAGTATGTTACATATACATTCAATAGTATACTTTGGGCGCTTATAATAAACTATCTTTTGGCTCTTCTAAATAATTTTTTAAATCCAAAAAGGGTTTCCTAAATAAGTTAGTTTGCTAATGAGTAAAACAGGGAGGATTAAATAGATGTTTGAAGAATTTAAGAAGTTTGCCATGCGCGGCAATGTTGTAGATATGGCAGTTGGTATTGTGATTGGGGGAGCATTTGCGCTCATTGTAAATTCTCTGGTTAATGATGTGTTAATGCCGCCAATAGGCATGCTGCTTGGGAATGTGGACTTTTCAAATTTATTTACAGTTCTTAAGGAAGGTACGACTCCGGGCCCTTATGCATCAGTTGCAGCAGCACAGGAAGCCGGTGCAGTAACTATTAACTATGGCGCTTTTATAAACACGATAGTGAGTTTTATTATAGTAGCCTTTGCAATATTTATGGTAGTTCGGGGCATGAATAAGCTTCAGGAAGAAGAGGAAGCTCCTGCACAGCCAACAACAAAGGAATGTCCACATTGCATAAGCACTATATCAATCAAAGCCACAAAGTGTCCAAACTGCACCTCACAGGTCTAGATAATTTGACAGGATTTGATTATGACCTGCCAATATTTTTAAGCAGGTTATAATAGGTCTTGTATGAAGCTACCTATATATCAGATTGATGCTTTTACTTCTGAGCTCTTCAGAGGAAACCCTGCAGCGGTCTGTCCTTTGGATAAAAGGATTGATGAATCCCTTATGCAGTCAATTGCCGCAGAAAATAATCTTTCAGAGACCGCATTTTTTGTAAAGGAAAACGGTGGGTACAGGATAAGGTGGTTTACTCCAACCGCAGAAGTCGATCTTTGTGGTCATGCAACGCTTGCTTCGGCCTTTGTGATTTTTAATGAGATTGACAGGTCGGCTTCCAGTATTCAGTTCTTTTCTAATAGCGGTGAACTTAATGTTACGAGAGATGGTGACTTGATATCTCTGGACTTCCCATCACTGCTGCCTAAGGAATCAGAGAACTCGGAACTAATAAACTCAGCTTTTAATATCAAGCCCATAGAGGTTTTGGAAGCGGATGATTACCTGCTGATTTATGAGAGTCAGGATCAGATTGAGAATTTAGTTTCCGATTTGGGCAAATTAAAGTCAATTGATCTGAGGGGTGTAATTGTGTCGTCAAAAGGAGATGGTTGCGATTTTGTCTCCCGCTTCTTTGCACCTAAATATGGAATAGATGAAGACCCCGTCACAGGTTCAGCGCACTGTACCCTTACCCCCTACTGGTCAGAAAAACTGGGTAAGAAAAAGCTGCATGCAAAACAGCTTTCAAAAAGAGGCGGAGAGCTTTTTTGTGAGATGATAGACCATAGGGTTTGTATTTCTGGACATGCCGTAATTTATTTAAAGGGTGAAATCAATCATCTTGTCTGATATGTCCATCAATACTATTTGACTGTCAAATCAGCTAACCATATACATATTAAAAGAGGGAATGCTATGCAGCTGCAACAAATACCCATAAAGGTAAAGGGAGCTGTTAATAAAGCTGTTGAGGGGTTCAAAGACAATTCAGCTGTTCAAGGAGTCATTCGATATGCCAAGCTTGAAACAATTTTGGCATCAGTATGTAGTCTTATTCCAGTATTGCTAATTACTTTTGATGGTTTAAATATAAGGGACAGTATAAGTGCCTATTACAAAATGGAATTTAACCAGGTGTATTATTATTTCTTAACACTTGCTGCAATGATGTTTATTGTGAATGGAGTTATTAAGCACAAAAAGTTTATAACACGTTGTTGGGTATTATGCTGTCCGGAGTAATACTGTTTAATCATCAAGACTCGAAATGGATACACGGGTTTTTCGAAGTGGCATTTTTTGTTGGAAATGCCCTGGTAATGCTCATTTACTCTTCGTTAATAGTAAGATGGTTTAAAGTTTGTCTGGTATTTGTCATGGCTATCTCACTAATTGCTTTATGGCCACTAAAACTGATAACTGTTTTCTATGCGGAATGGATATCCTTGCTAATGATTACTATAAACTATCTCCAGGAAATTAAATTGCCCAAAATTCTTTTAAAAAATGAGTGATACATAAATAATTATTAATATCAGTTAGAGAGTTTTTTTGTGAACTTAGAAACGACAGGGTCAGTATTTCTGGAAGAGGGGTTCTTTATTTGAGGGGGGAGGTTGAAATATATCTATGAGTTTATCCTGCAAATATATGAAGATAAAATAAATATTAGATTTACACTATAAGTGGACAACACATGAAAACTTTGATCTTCGGAGCAGGTCCTATGGGTTCCCTCTATGCCCATATCATGTGTCAAGCGGGAAAGGATGTGACTATTCTCGCTCGAGGTAAACGGTACAAGTTCATTAAGACCAAGGGTCTTAAGTTGGTAAACGAAATCACTGGAGTTAGAGAGGCCTCGAAGATTAGGGTAGTTAATGAACTGAAGGAGGACGATGAGTACGATCTGGTGGTCGTTTTAATAAGAAAAAAAAAGCTTCTTCCAGTGTTTGAGGTTCTTAGGACAAATTCCAACATCAACAACGTCCTATTTGTGGGCAACAACACGCTTGGCTTCGCGGATTAGGTAAGGTACCTACCTAAGGAGAAGCTGCTATTCGGTTTTCCAGGAGCAGGTGGTTGAATAAGCGAGCAAGTTGTTCACTATGCCGATCGAGAAAAGCCAAAGGATAAACGAAGAGCAATCACCATTGGGGAAATCGACGGGAAAACTAAAAGAAGAACACAGGAGATCAAGGCTCTATTTCAGATGAGTGGAATTCCTGTTGATCTGGTAGGGGATATAGATGGGTGGTTGAAGTACCATGTCGCATTGATAAGTCCATTGGGTAATGCTCTCTATAAGCACAATTGTGACAACTACGCTCTTGCCAAAGATAAAAAAACGATCAAGACGATGATACAAGCTGTAAAGGAGGGTGGTAGAGTCCTGAAAGCTCTTGGATACACAAAGCGTTACCCCTTTAAATTCAACCTGTTCTACTAGTTACCCGAGATGCTGAATGTCAAGGCAGTCGAGGGCNNCATGCCATGGCTGCACTGGACGAGATGTGAGAGCTGTCAGATGAATTCCAGACTCTTATTGATAAGACATCTGTAGAGACACCAAATATAGTTGTGCTAAGAAACTTTATCCTCTGAAAGAGAAATGCTTTAACGAAGGGCTTCACTTTTATATTTATTATCGTTTTATTTATTTAGTTTAAGATAATTAATAAAAATATAAATTAACACTAGAGAAGCAGATGATTATCTGCTGATTTATGATAATCAGGAGCAGATAGAAAACATTCAGCCGTGTTGGAATTTATTAAAAGATATAGATTTAAGGGGTGTAATTGTTTCAGCTCCCGGAATTGACTGTGACTTCGTCTCCCGTTTCTTTGCCCCTAAATTTGGCATAGACGAAGACCCCATCACAGGCTTCGCGCACTGTACTCTTACTCCCTAATGGTCAGAAAGACTTGGCAAGAAAAAACTGCATGCAAAACAGCTTTCAAAAAGAGGCGGGGAGTTGTTCTGTGAATATAAAAATGACAGGATCAGTATTTGAGGGAAGGCAGTTAAGTATATAAGTGGGAATGTAGAAATTAATTTCTAGAGTTTTCATTATAGATAAATAAGCATATAATTGGATTGTCATGACGAATATAACTGGAGTAATGATATTTTGCGAAAACATTAAAAACATGACGGCGTTTTACCGTGATCTCGTTGGTCTTAAGCCGGATGATCCTCAGCCGTTTGCTCCGCATAAATTCTTCAGATTTATTTCAAAGAGTGGAGCTGAACTGTGCCTGTACAGCGGCACAAAACCTAATGGGGGCAGGCAGAAGTTAATGCTCTATACTGATGACATGAACGGACTGGTAGAACGCGCAAAAAAATATAATAGCAGAATCCGTATAACTGAGCCTGACAAGGACGGTAATATAGTCTTCGATTTCCGTGATACTGAAAAAAACCGGATCCAGGTTTATAGCAAAGTTAATTAATAATATAGAAAATTTATATCATTATTTTAATTTCATAGATACTATAGTGGGGGGGGGTAAGATGTGTATGCAATATTTAAGTGTATTCTGCCTTTTAGTGAATTTATCTGTTGCTCTAGTGTTTGCTGGTTATAATGAACTCAAGGCCCCTATAGAACCCAACACGTGCAGGCTAGCAAATATGTATACCAAGGACGGAGCCGACTACTCAGGCTCGGCTGGGGCTACAAGCGAAGGGAAATACCCAACCGCTGAGAGTGAAGAAGAGTGTTTAAAAATGTGCGAAGAATCCGAACAAAGCAGATTGGAAGAAAAACCAGATGTTTATGGCTTAAGAGTAGGCTGTTTCTTTGGACATGAGAAGCTTTTTGAAAGGGAACATGAATAAGCCCCCAAAATATCTTTCTACAATATTACTTCCAGGTCATTAGTTAATAAATCAAGAAATTGTAAAGTTAGAGACTAGGTATAAACTACCTCGGTTATGGATACTGATATTGGTGAAATCCTAAATTTCTGGTTTGGTGAAATAAAAGACGGTTTGACTGAGCAAGACCGAAACAGCTTCTGGTTCATGCCGAATCGTGAAGTGGATGAAGTCATAAGGGAGAAATTTGAAGAGCTTGTTATACAGGCCGGGGCCGGAAAATTAGCAAGCTGGGAGTCTGATTCAAAAGGAAGCCTGGCGCTTATTATTCTGCTGGATCAGTTTACAAGAAACATATATTGCAGAAATAAGGAAGCATTTAGATATGACGCAGAAGCCAGAAAAATATGTACCGGTGGTATTGCTAAGGGTTTTGATAAGGAGTTAGAGGTCATAGAAAGATGCTTTTTTTACCTGCCGCTTGAACACTCCGAAAACCTGGATGATCAGAACAAATGTGTGGAACTATTTGAGGATTTACTGGTTACAGCTAATAGGAATCAAATAGCCATAATAAAAAATTCATTAGACTATGCTATATTACACAGGGATATTATTCAGAGATTCGGAAGATTTCCGCACAGAAACAAGGCGCTAAACAGACAATCTTCCAAAGAAGAATTAGATTTTTTGTCAAAACAGGGTAATAAATTTGGACAATAAAAACATTTGTTATAATTATATAAATAAAAATTTATAAAGGAGATAATCTTGAATAATAAAATAATAATATCAGCTCTATGTTTTTTCCTCACATTTGCCGCATTTATACAGGCAGATGAAGCTTCTCATAAAAAGGCGGCAAATGATCTTCTGGTTGCAATGGACATCCAGAAGATGCTGGAAAAATCAAATGAAAGGATGGTTACTCTACAGCTTGCAAGGAATAAGAAAATTATTGGTTATGAGAATGTGCTAAATGATTTTTATAATAAATACTCTAACTGGGACATTGTAAAAGATGATGTTATAAAAATGTACACGGAAAAGTTTACCGAAGCTGAGTTAAATGAGCTTACAAAGTTTTATAAGTCTCCAGTTGGCCAAAAAGCACTTGCTGAGATACCCACGCTTATGCTTGAAACCATAGCGGCCGGGCAAAAAAATATACAAAAGAATTTGCCTGAGCTTCAGAAGCAGATACAAAAATTACAGGAAGAGAAGAAAAAGGAATAAAGTTAAGTTTACACTAACTTGCATTTAATTCCTTTTGGAGTTTTAATTATGGGAGTATTATGAGAAAAATTATATTCCCGGTGCTGCTCCTATGTTTGATTTTTAACCTTGCAGCAAATGTCTGTGCAGAGCAATTCTGGCCCCTCAATTAGGGCGTACATTTTCAAATATAGAGTTCGTTGATCAAAACGGCATGCCTTTTATAATTTCGGAACTTTACGGCTCGGTAGTACTGGTGGAATATGTGGGCATGACCTGCGCAGCGTGCCGGGCGTTTTCTGGTGCAAATGAAGTTGGGTCATATCAGAATATAACCCCGCAAGGCGGGCTTCCTTCTATAAAAAAGCTGTTTAAGGATTACACGAACATCTCCCTGGATGATAACAGGATAAAGTTTGTACAAATTTTGCTATACAGCATGACANNCAATGAAATTGTAGCAGTACCGAAAAGAGATTTACGGGGAAAGGGCAGTTTCAATCTAATCCCCGGGTTTCAGGTTTTAGATAAGAAGCTAGTAGTCAGGAAAGACAGTACGGGCCATAGGCCAAGACATAACCTTTATTCTGAACTTCTTCCGCTTGTTAAAAAACTTCTTTAATAAAGGCTAGGATATCTAAATATTATGTAACGATTTTTGTTCTTTTTCTTGGATCTTTTGCTATAAGTTTGGAATCCTTCTCCATAACTGTGGATGAGGCATAAAAGGCCATTCCCCATAGAAGGACCGAATTTGATGCGGAGGAGAAAAAGGTGAGCCTGCAAAAGACTATACTAATATATTAGGAAGTCTTAATAAACTAAACCCACCTGCTGATCTGGAACTATTTCATAAACTTATTATTCGTTCTATTGAAGAGCAAAATAAGGCGCTTTATAAATGGAAAACCGGCTCATTTAATTATTCTATGATAACGAGAGAAGATTTAGTTCATAGTTCTAGTAATAAACTAAAAAGAGCTTATTCGATTCTTATGAAAAAATGTCCTAAAGAAAATGGTCATAACAGGCAGGCGTTCTTCGACGATCTGTGCGCGTTGGATTTTATTTGAATTTTATTTTCTATTTATGCTTGTTTAAAGTAGATTAGTTTATGCCCTCAATAAAAGATACCTCTAATGAAATGATTCAGTTTGTTTTTCCTGAGCATGCAAATAATTACGGCACATTGCATGGCGGCAGGCTTATGAACTGGATCATGGTGCTGGGAAGTATAACTTCATCAAGAATTGCAAAGGGGATGATAGTTTTAGGCACAGCGGACAGCATTGATTTTTTAAACCCGGTTAGAACGGGTGAGGTAGTGCTTCTTTCAAGCTGGGTAGAATATATTGGAACAAGCTCAATGGAAATAGGAGTAAAGGTACAATCTGAAAATACTGCTACAGGGGAGAAAAAGCTCACGACCTTTTCGCATTTAGCATATGTAGCTATTGATGAAAAAGGAAAGCCCAAGAAGCTTGAAAACCAAATTATCCCGGCCGATCAGCGGGAGAGGAAAGTATATGAGGATGCGAAGATAAGGAAAAAAGAGAGGTTAAAAAGACTTAAAGCAGGTAAGCAGACTCACGAAGATATCAAAAACATAAATAGCAATGAGTGGCAAATAGAGACTATTCGTGTAGTGCTTCCTGAAGATGCATTTTATGGCAATTTTCTCTCTGTTGGAAAGCTGATGATGGATATTGATGAAACGGGCGCCATACTTGCAAGGAAGTTTACAAGGGGAGTAGTAGTAACGGGATCAGTAGACGATGTGCATTTTTATGAGCCGATTAAAGTGGGTGAAGTTATAACTCTAAACGCGCGTATAAATTACATAGGGCGTTCTTCTATGGATATAGAGGTAAACGTATTTACCGAAAATCTCACGACTGCTGTGAAAAAGCATTCCTGCACGGCTTACCTCAACTTCGTAAATATTAACAAACAGGGAAGGCCTGCAGAGATTGCAAACAAAATCACTCCTTCTACAAAATATCAGAAACAGCTTTGGAGTGAATCGGAAGAGCGTAAAGCAAGAAGATTCGAAAGGGTAAAAAAGATAAGAAAATCTTATTTAGATCAATCTATTATTTAATCTGCTCATTTTATAATCAAGAAATAACCTATTCAATATTTTCTCACAGTTTGCTACTATTTATATAGCTTATAGTAAAGGAGATTCTCCATGGCAAAAAAAGCGCAAACCATTGAAGCCCTGCTAAATGAAAGTAGAACTTTCAATCCTAAAAAAGATTTTACAGAACATGCAAATCTAAATAACAGGTCCGTTTATCAAAGAGCAAAAAAAAATAATGAAAAGTTCTGGGAAGGTTTTGCAAAAGAGCTTCATTGGTTTAGAAAGTGGAGAAAAACTCTAATGTGGAAGCCGCCTTTCGCGCAGTGGTTTGTAGGCGGGAAAACAAATGTTTCATATAACTGCATAGACAGACACCTGCACACTCCGAGAAAAAATAAAGCAGCTATAATTTGGGAAGGAGAACCGGGGGATTCTAGGGTCTTAACCTATTGGGATCTATATAGAGAAGTAAACAAATTTTCTAATGTGCTTAAAAAACTTGGAGTAAAAAAAGGGGATAGGGTTACAATCTACCTTCCAATGATCCCCGAGCTTGCCATTGCGATGCTTGCGTGTACGAGAATAGGAGCTCCTCACAGCATAGTTTTTGGAGGTTTTAGCGCAGAGAGCCTTAGCGGAAGAATAAACGATAGTAAATCCAAGGTGCTAATTACAGCGGATGGTGGTTACAGAAGGGGCGGAGTGGTGCCACTAAAGGCAAACTCTGATGAGGCTCTTAAATCTGCGGCATCGGTAAAAAAAGTAGTCGTAGTTAATAGGACGAATACCAAAATCGGAATGAAAAAAGACCGTGATTTTTGGTGGCACGATCTTATGGAAGGCGCTGTAAATTCTTTTCCTGCAGAACATATGGATAGTGAAGACATGCTGTTCATTCTTTACACAAGCGGAACTACCGGCAAGCCCAAGGGGATAGTGCATACCACAGGAGGTTATTTAACCGGCGTGTATGCAACAACAAAATGGGTGTTTGATATTAAAGATGAAGATACATACTGGTGCACAGCAGACATAGGATGGGTCACAGGCCACAGCTACATAATTTACGGGCCACTTGCAAACGGGGCTACCACTTTGATGTATGAAGGTACTCCCGATTATCCGCACAGAGGAAAGTTTTGGGAAATTGTTGAAAAATACGGGGTAAATATTTTCTATACGGCCCCTACTGCTATTAGGGCGTTTATGAAATGGGGAGAATCACACCCGAAGAGATTTGACCTTAGCTCTCTAAGGCTGCTTGGCAGCGTGGGAGAGCCGATTAATCCCGAGGCATGGATGTGGTATTACAATGTCATAGGAAACAAGAGGTGTCCTATAGTTGATACATGGTGGCAGACTGAGACCGGATGTATCTTAATAACTCCACTGCCTGGAATAACAAAATTAAAACCAGGCTCGGTTACCCATGCATTTCCCGGAGTAGAAGCCGATATTTATGATGAAGACGGAAAGAATATCAAAAGAGGTGCGGGAAATCTTGTAATAAAAAATCCCTGGCCGTCTATGCTTAGAACCATATACGGTGATAGAGAGCGTTATATAAAGACATACTGGAGCAAGTATAAAGATGCGTATCTTACAGGTGACGGCGCTAAAAGGGATGAGGATGGATATCTTTGGGTGCTGGGAAGGCTGGATGACGTGATAAATGTTTCAGGTCACAGAATCGGCACTATGGAAGTTGAAAGCGCGCTTGTAGACCATAAGGCAGTGGTAGAGTCAGCCGTGATTGGAAAGCAGCATGAGCTTAAGGGTCAGGCAATATCTGCGTTTGTAACGCTTAAGGAAGGGATAAAATATAACAACAGACTTATAGATGAACTAAAAAAACACGTGGTTAAAAAGATAGGCGCCATAGCAAGACCGGAAGATATTATTTTTACAGCAGAGCTTCCTAAGACAAGAAGCGGGAAAATCATGAGAAGACTTTTAAGGGATATTGCTGAGGGCAGGGTTCTTGGAGATACTACAACGCTTGCCGATCCCTCTGTGGTAAATGCCCTCAAAGACAAATATGAGCATGAAGAAGGATAGGTCATGGATTCATGAAATCTTACTTGTTTGAGATAAGGTGGTTTATCATAAGGACTGCTCCAAGAGAATGTACAGCATGTTATCAGTAAACGCCGGGTCTTTTGTCATACCCAGATGATCGTTGAATATAAAGATCACGTTTGACCTCTTTATTGGAGAGACAAGCCTCGGTGACCAGTTGCCTCCTGCCCTCTCATACATAAGCGCGCTTGCTCTTAGAACCGTGCCGTCCCCAGGGGCGGATTCTTTTAATATAAGCTTTCCCGTTTCACTTTCTAGTGTGATGACCGATGGGGTATCTACTGCATCTGCGGCAATAAGATATAGCTTTAAACCCTCAGGCTGGCTGGCCTTTATGTCCAAAGACATGTGAAACAGTTTTGCTCTCCCAAGAGATTTTATCATATGATCTCTTACAGTTTCTTTTATTTGTGCCTCTTCTATATTTTTTGGAAAGAGCTTTTTTAGTTCGTCTGTTCTTTGTTCATTTACAAGTCCCCAGTTGTATTTTTCCCATGTGCCCGGATCAAGAATGTCTACAGGGTTTCCATCTTCATCCAATACCCTCAAGTGCCTGCTTCTTGGAAGAAGCTGATAAACTGAGGGCATTGAGGCGATTATAGTTGATGTGTATGTTGGAGGGAACGGGCCTATTTTTCTTCCTTTTACAAGCTGGTCAAGCGCATTTAATGACCCGGCATTAGGAGTTGCTACTATTATTACATTATCAACAAGCTCTGCGCCGTCCCATGTAATATTGAGATCATCTTCGTCCTGTGGCAGGTGGGAGTTTCCATATCTTAAATAATATCTTGTAATAAGTCCACCCATGGAATGAGCTACTATATCAAATCTTACATCCTTTTTGTCTATTCCATATCTCTTTTTAAATTCGGCTCGTATGTATTCTCTTTTTTCCAGTATGAACTCATGAAGGAGTATTGCATTTTCCACATTGTCCCTTCTCCAGTCATAAGCAAACTGAAAACAGGTAAAGTGCTTATCACCATAATCAACAAATCCACCCTCTGCTATTGTCTCATCTACGTATCCGCCAACCCCTAAAGAGCTCAGAATATTAATATACGCATTTAGCAGAAATGATAGACCAAAAATTCTGACTCTAGCCCTGTCTAATGCTCCATCAGAGCCTACATTGTCCCTGAGTTCGGAAAGGGGTAATCCCTTTTTCATAGGATGAGCTATAAGCATAGCTCCTTCTCTGTCTTTAGGGTTTGCATAGTCTTTTTCAAATGCACCCCACACGATCTGGCCTGTATCTTTTTCGACCAGTTTAGATCCGAGTATGCCGGGGATTACAATCACGGGATTTTTATTTAAATCAGTGGATTGAGCCGATTTTGAATAAAGGGTTCCAAGGTTGGGTGGTTTATATTCTACGCCGCAGGAAATTGCTAGCAGTGATATAAATAATGCTGCAAATCTGACTGTTTTCATTGTCTGTGTGATAACATACAAGGTTGTTTATACTGTCTGTTTTTGAAAGAATATCTCCCCTAACAGAGTTAAAATCAATAATTACCCTTATTTTGACAAAAATTATTCATGGATTGCATTATTTTGTATAATATCTAAATTTTTTTGACAAAATTCGTCAGCTTTGATTTTTCTTACTCTGCATCTTAAAAAAACTAAAAAAATTACAATGATGTTAGTAGTTTAATCTAATGTGAATTTGGCACCTCTTTTGCTATATACAGAATTACTATGAGCATATTAAAACAAAAAAGTAAAACAGAAGAGATTTAATATACTGAAGATAAGACTTACAGTAGAGGATTTATTGTTTATTTTTTTGATATCAAGTTTAATATTTGCAGTTGCTTTCTTGGGGTAAGCGACTACTAAAATCAATTTTGCTCAATTTGCCGCAGTGACTCAAAAATAAGGATTGTTAACTGCATCTTTCATCTATAAGACTGCCGTAAATTTTTTCTCTGTACAATCTTTCCTTATCATAGTTTCCTGTAAGGAAATAAATGTCAGACAGCTTTACGTATAATTTATCACTATCTATATTGCTGTCCCTTTCGTTCAAACTTCTAGTGTAATATTGCCTGGCTGTATTGTAATCTCTCATATAAAAGGCCGCATCGCCCCTTCTCTCAAGCCATATAGAAACAGGGGCTGCCAGCAGTGCTAAACGTCTTATCATAAGCTCGGCGTACTCTGCGGCCTGCTCATTTTTTTCCTGCCAAAGAAGGCTATAAAAATATTGCTCTGCAATGAAAGCCTGCTGGTAAAACAGCTGCCAGTCATCAGGCATATATTTTTTTATTATATTAATTAAGTTTTTTTCTAATTCTCCAGACCATATTCTCTTTATTGCTGAATCCAGCGCCTTGTCGCCAAATGTTTCTACAGTGTTTTCGGCCTGTTCCTGCAGCCACTGTTGTGCTTTTCCAAGACCAGCATTTGACATACCTACGATGGCATGCGCCACAGATATTCTCTCATCTTCCACTCCATCGAAATAAAGGTTAATAATTATATTATTTGCCTCGTCGGGTTTTCCAAGTCCTGCGTATGCAAGTGCTCTGGATAGCTCAACAATCGGGGCATTTGCAATTTTCTATTTTGATGCTTCAAAGCGGTTTAAGGCTGCCAGAGGTTTATTGTCTTTGAGCATATCACATCCCCTTTTCCACTCGGCTATTGCAATGAAAATATCCTCTTGTATGGCTGAAAGATATTTTTCTTTGTCTTTTGGAAACTGTTTTCCATTTGCGACTTCAGTTATGTACTTAAGAAGGTTGTTTGATTTTAGTGAAGCAATATGATCTTCATCAAGACCGAAATCCGAGGGATGAACCGCCGGAAGGCAGCCCGGTTTTTGCCTTAGCTCAAATTGATAATCATCCCACATGTCGACAAAAAATTTTTTGCGTCCCGGCGCTACGAACTTGGTTTGTAATATTTCTTTATCTACTCCGATTATTACATCATCCACATAGTAAGTGAGATTAGATTTATCAGTGAATGGATCGGTTACAAATGAGAAAACATTTACTCGAGACTTGGGATTGTTTGAAGCATTCTTTTGATTTTGCAGATTTACAATTGGTGAAGACTGGTTCTCCTCGGTTATTTCAAGATCATAGGTTCCTTTATCAATGTCATATACAACATCCACCAAATACCATCTGAATTCATTAATAGGGAACAGCTTCTTGGGGATACTGTCAGATAGATGGTGCAGGTATCCATCTTTGGTTTTTAGCCAGAAACCGATACCGTCTTTGGATAAATTAAAAAAGTTCGGGCCTGCAAGCGTAATATTTAAAAAGTCATTTCTGTCAGTGGCAAGAAAAGCAAAGTGTATATATAGCTTTCCGGAGTGTCTGGTAGGAAAAAATCCCATCAGCTCTGGAAAATCCTCGTCTCCAACACCGTCACTAATTTGAACTGAATTAAATCCGCTGAATCTGTAAGAATCGGTGAGGTCAACACAGCCCTTATCATTTTCAAAGATTGTAAAAGTATCAGGGCCGGTTTCAATGTTGTCGTCATCGAAGCTGTAGCTTACAAGAATATCTGATTTCTCACTGCTATATGAAACAATAGTGAAAAATAATAAAATTACTAATGCTACAGATTTGATTTGTATTCCTCTAGCCACTCCTGCCATTTCCTCAAAGATTCAGACTGGTTTGTTGCGGTCCCATTTACAAAAAACCCTTTTGTCTGACCGGTATGAATTTTAAGCGCCTGAAGTGATATAGCTCGTACTTGTCTGTTTGAACTCGATAGCCCGTTTATTAAACCTTCATATAGTTTAACCTTTTGCTCATCTGTAATATGTGCCTGAAAATATGCGAGGGAACAGGCTGCTTTATCCCTGAAGTATGCATTTTTATCGTACTGCATATTATCCAGCAAAGCGTTTACTACACTGCCATCATTACTTACCATTCCTAGTGCATATTGTACGGCAATTCTAAGGTCTTTATTATCTGTTTTGATATCTTCCATTAAAACTTTTCTTGCTTCTTCTGATTTGAAAACTAAATTTTTAAAGATATTAGCAATTTTTACTTTTTGTCTATCATCAGAAGTAACATATAACTCGGCTAATATCGGCATTACACCCGGCCCTAATTCTTTAAGCGCTTTAGTATTCTTTGTTGAAACATATTGATATACCAGTTCTGAATCAACAGGCTCACTGTTGGCTACATTGCTAAAGTTAATTAGTAGTAAGGTAAGAAGAGCAAGTCTTAGCAGCTTATTCATATACATATATTATAATACGAAAAAATGAAAAAGGGTTTTTTAATCAACTTTTTCTATAAAAGGCTCATCTTTATCTTTTACCCAGACTATATGCGCCTGCCAGTCACTGCTTTCTTTTGGAAATTTCTCTCTTATGTGAGCTCCCCTGGATTCTTGCCTTAAAAGAGCCGATTTGGTAGTTAG
>JABAHS010130979.1_pt4 | contig 14989 bp, 8 predicted proteins | sample 7062111 | NCBI WGS metagenome assembly JABAHS01 (sample SAMN14534600, study PRJNA622989) | marine sediment metagenome | biome: marine biome [ENVO:00000428]; feature: marine pelagic biome [ENVO:01000023]; material: deep marine sediment [ENVO:00002113]; isolation source: pool of 4 deep marine... | reverse complement strand
TTCAGTATGAAAGATTTGAGCTTATTTTGCGTCTCTGCATATTTATCCAGCAGCTCAAGTGCGGTAGGTTTTGCTGGCTTAGCCTTGCTTCTCGCAGTTTCTGTCGAATAAACACAGTCAGTTATTAAACAAAACACCATTATAATTAGAAGTGTTTTCTTAGCGTTTTGCATTTTTACCCTTCTTGAATCACAATTCTCTTTGCTTAATCCATAACTAAAACATTATCTGAATTTTGTCACGGTGAAGGCAACGGTGAGTTACTGTCCTCATTGGCTGGTTCTTCAGGTTTTGCCGCTCGGTAACTTCCGTAGCCCAGCGGTTTCCCACTTTCGCCGTAACCGCCGCCATAGCCCAACGGCTTCTCACTTCCACCGTAACCACCGCCGTAGCCGCCATAACCGCTACCGCCGTAACCACCATAGCCTTGTGGGGGATTACTCGCCTCATATTCCTCGGAATAGCCACCCCAGCCCATTGGGGTATCTTCATTTATTTCGGTATCACCTTCTGATGAGCTAATTGCATTAGTTAGGGCTATCGCAGCTATAACAGCGATAACCAGAACTGCCAGTAACGACCATTTTTTTGAAATCTTTTTGAATTTTGCAATCATGGCAACTCTCCTTTTTAATTCCGATTTACTCTCCACAATCCCTACCATTGCCGGCAGGTGCCGGTTTTGGTAGAATAATTCTATAAGGCTGATAATGGCCCGTCCGTATTTCCTGGGTTCATCAATGTTCATTTTTGACAGAACTAACGCATCGCAGGCCAGCTCACGGTCGGACCTCATTCGGTAAAAAGCCAACCACACAAGAGGATTAAACCAGTGCAGAATCTGTACAATGCTAACAAAATGAGCCACGAATATATCGTAACGTTTCAGGTGGGCCAGCTCATGCAGAAATACATAACGAAGCTCCTCTAGGCTGAGCGTTTTACTCATGCCAACAGGAAGAAGAAGAACAGGTCGAAGAAAACCGAAAAGTGCGGGGCTATTGACTTTGTCGGTTACTATAATCCTCAAAGACATCCGGATGCTCATCTGCGATTTGCACTTTTCCAGCAGTTCCAACATACTTTTGTCGGCAAGCGGCCGTTCGCGATTTACGTTTATCCAAAAAACGAGGTTTGAAAAAAACAAATAACAGAGTAAAACCAAAGCGCCAGACAACCAGATGATAGGTAACATATTAACAAAAATGCCCCACAGCCCTTGATGTCCTACAAATGAATTGCCTGTGATAATTGCCGAATCACCTGATGCTAATTCTGTCGGGTTGCCTGTAAATAATACCTGGAACAAATTAAATATGCTGATCCTGCTTTCTGGGGCCCAGGGCATCACCAGACGTATCAATAACAGCAGCCACAGATAATAATGCCAGCGAACACCCAATCTGCCTCGCAGTATTAGCCGAACCAGCAGGATCAGGAAAATCAACAGGCTCGCTTGTAGCGTAGTTTGCAGCAGCCATTCAAAAAACGGCCATAACTGCATACTGAAAGATCCCATCTTTACTCCCTTTCTTTTTGCTCAAGAATATTCTTCAACTCTGATATATCTTCTGCTGAAAGGTCCGCCTCCTCAATAAACGCCGCTAGCATCGGCTTCATTGTTCCACCATAAACCCGGCGGACAAACGAACGCCTCTGCGCACCAACACATTGGGATTCGCTAACGGCGGGATAATACCTGTACTTCTTTCCTTCCTTTTTGAACTTCAAAGCCCCCTTCTGCACCAGCCGGGTAATCAATGTCTTAATCGTCTTCGGTTTCCATTTCGTGCTTCCTGTTAGTTCTTTCACAACTTCATTGGATGTCAGTGCACTGTTAGCCCACAATACTCGCATTACCAACCATTCCGATTCGGATATCCTCGGCAGCTTCTTCATAAGCAATTCTCCTGAAAAAAAGGTGTAATTTCTTATAATGTATTACAATTGTAATCCATTGTCAACAATAATTCATAATTTTTTTGATTTTTTTTACCCTCCTGCACATCACCCCCCAAATTACGCGTAAAATCCTCTTTTCTTGCTGATCTCGACCAAATAACCGCAACAAAGAAAGCTTAGCTCAAGGCCAAAAAAATGGCCAATATCCCCCCTACTCTATATACCACTGCACAGCATCACGGTAGGTCCGCAACGTAGAAGTAATCATATTGCTGACCGTGTTATTTTGCCTCAAATACTCCTGGGCCCCTCTGGCAATTTTACGTGCCAATTCCCGCCTTCCGAACAGCCTTTTCAGACTATTATATATGCTAAGCTCATCATCAGGATCAAAAGTAACGGCCGTTTGCTCCTCTATAATCAAATCATCGACGCCGCCCTTACATCCGGCAACCGCCGCACCGACACTCATTGCCTCAAGTAGTAAAGGATTAAAAGCGGCAGTGGCCGCAGGTTGAATAAAAATATCGCCGGCGCCAACGACTGAACGCCAGGGCCTCAACCTGGGAACAATAGTAACAGTTTGCAAAAGCCCAAGTGCGGCTAACAACCTTCGTATCTGCCTCTCCGCCCGCCCGCTGCCCATCAATATAGTCACAAATTCATGCCTATCAATTGTCAAATGTCGCACTGCACCAAACAAATTCTCAAAATCATCCACATTATCAAAAGGATGGGCTATAACCATACTCGGCACCTGAGAGAGTTCGCAAAAACATACGCTTCTTTCTCCTACAAATGTACCGACATTGATCTGCTCGATTCGGTCAGCAAACCTGGGGTGAATTTCAGCAACATTAGATGCGATACTTTTAGTCGGTACAATAATTTTTGCACAATGGTTCGACGAAATAGATAGTGGATGAATCTGCCTTTGACACACGAAGTTTTTCCACCGCTGCTGCAGTGAATTGACTGTCAGAACGTAGGGCACATCCAGTTGACGAGCTATTTGTTTCGTAAGTCCCGCTTTGCTCTCACACATACAGTGTATAATATCCGGCTTGAATTTGATAAGCTGTTCGACAAGTTCTTTTCTGTTTATTCGACCTATCAACGGCAGGTCAATTACCGGATGCCTGATTACTTCGACCGCCCCGGAGATAACAGTATCCATATTACAACTCGGCGGACAAACCAAAGCCACCGGAATCGATTCGTCTGCCAATCCAACCAAAAGACGCTCCAGAGAAATCGAATACTCAAGAACTGTATGTTCTGATACAATCAGAGCCAGCCGAAGCGGCTTGTCCGCCCCAGCCTCTGATGTCGATTCTCTTTGTTCCTCGTTCATCTATTTACCTTGATGCTGTCTCTTCTCCTGAATTTTGCGAAACACAAAAAATCCAAATTGCCAAAAACTCACAATATAATATTATCCAAAAATTACCTCTTAGCCAACGTAAAAATCAAAATCCAAATCAAAACCCGAAACTTCTTGACTCCAATATAATAAATCCGCTAAAATATGTTCTTGAAGCTCCCGGACTTTAGTTTTTCAAGAGCCAATCTTGAACGTTCAAAGAATGAATTTTGACTGACAGAAGGTGAAACTGTACAGGCAATCCTGTAGTGAGGAGGTAACTTTTGAGTAAAAAGTTGGTATTTCTATTTTCTCTCACTGTGCTGCCGTGCCTGGCTAAGAATAATACCGCCGATGCCGCCGGGTTATTCCTGCGCGAATACTGGACCGGAATAAGTGGAAATTCTGTCTCTGACCTGACCTCAAATCCCAACTATCCTGACAATCCCGGAGGCAGCGACAATCTGATCATCTTCGAAACACCAACTAACTGGGCCGACAACTACGGCACGCGGGTCCGCGGTTATATCCAGCCGCCTTACAGCGGTTATTACACTTTTTGGATCGCCAGTGACAACCAAAGCCGGCTATGGCTCAGCTCGGATTACAACCCGGCTAATATTACACTTATCGCAACTATGCCCGACTGGGGCAGGCCCCGAGACTTCAACAAGTACCCCTCACAGAAGTCGGAGTCTATTTCGTTGGCGGCAGGTCAGAAGTACTACATCGAAGCGCTGCACAAGGAAGGTGCTGGAGGTGACAATCTGGCCGTCGCATGGCAGGGCCCCGGCATCAGCCGGCAGGTTATCTCTCCAATCTGTAGTCTTCCTCATCCAGCTGATGGTGCAACCGATGTTGATACATCTATCATTCTGAACTGGTCCCCGGGATATTATGCCACTTCATATGATATATATTTTGGAACTGCATGGGATAATGTAAATAATGCCAACAGCATCAACCATTATAACGTTCACTACCAAAACGTTGATGTCAACAGCTACAATCCCGGCATACTCGAGTTTGGTCAAACTTACTTCTGGCGTGTAGATCGCAAAAACAACGACGAGACATGGAAAGGTAATGTCTGGAGTTTCACTGTATTGGAATTTATCCTCCTGGACGATTTCGAAACGTATGCAGACACTAATCAACTTTTAGCCGCATGGAGCGATGGGGCCGACAACAACACTGGTTCAATTATTACTTTGGACCTTGTCTGCAGCTCAATGCAGTTCATGTACGATAATAATGAATTCCCCTTCTTTTCTGAAACGGCATTTATATATGACACACCTCAAAATTGGATTGGCAGTGGTGTCAAAGCGTTACAACTGCAGTTCTGTGGTACTAAAAGTAACGCTGCCGGACAAATGTATGTGGTCCTTGGTGATGGTGATGTCAATTCGGTAGTAACTCACCACGATATTAACGCTCCAACACTGAATTCCTGGCAGGTCTGGAATGTCGATTTAAGAAAATTTGATGATGTCAACTTAGCCGGGATCAAATTGTTTTGTATCGGCTTCGGCGATAGGGACAATCCAAAAGTCGGAGGTTCAGGTACTGTTCGTTTCGATGATATAGTAATAAACCCATCACGATGTTTTGCTGCGCATGGTCCCATAGCTGATTTTGATGGTGACTGTCTCGTTGACATCAATGACCTTAACATAATATCGAGAGACTGGCTAATTAGCGACTACAACGTTATAGCCACAAAGCCGGATCAAAATGGTCTCAAGGTCTACTATAGTTTTGACCAGACTTCAGGCGCCAATGCCGTTGACTCTTCAGGCAATAATTATCATGCGATAATAGAGACGAATGACGTAACCGGTATTTGGAATACTAACGGCTACGATGGTAATGGCTGCATCAATCTCGACGGAACATTTGCCCTGTCAGTGCCGGATGGTGTCTTCACAAATATCAACGAACAGATAACAATTTCAGTGTGGGTAAATGCGGATGCTAATATTAATCCGGATACCATCGGATCAGTACACTTCAATGCAGGCCCGGAAGACCAGAACCAATGGGACAGACTCACTTGGAATACTCAACGGTCTTCAACTTACCAAAGCCGATGGAATCATTATGCGCTTGTGAAAAATTCCAATAATGGCTTAATGAGGATATATCTAAACGGAATATTAATGGCTCAGAACTCCAATGCCTTTCAGACAATCAACGGCGTCCAGGCAGGCACAACCACTATCGGCGCTAATGGCTCTTACGGCTGCTACAAAGGCAAAATCGACGACTTTCGCATCTATGATTACGCTTTGTCTCATGCAGAGGTAGTGTACCTGGCTGCCGGCCCTGGAGCTGAATTGCATCAGCCATTACAGCCAATGTTATCTCGTATAAATGCTTATGATGATGGAAATGTTGATTTCAAAGACATTGCCGTTTTGGGAGCCAATTGGCTTCAAGTGCAATTATGGCCCGATTGGTAAATCTATTTTTAGTGAATTGATTAAGACTACATGAGAATAAAAATGAATCGTCGTGACTTTTTGAGAAAATGTGTGGGTGTGGCGGGAGCATTTGTACTTTCGAACCGGGCTGTGCAATTTCACCTCGGCAGACCTCCAAATTTTGTCTTCATTCTCGTTGATGACCTGGGCTGGCGGGATGTCGGCTATTATGTAGGTCACGGCTACAAAGGCAGCACTTATTACGAAACGCCCAACATCAACAAACTGGCACGTCAGGGGATGAGATTCACCGATGCATATGCCGCTTGCCCTGTCTGCTCACCCACACGAGCAAGCATTATGGCTGGAAAATACCCGGCAAGGATGCATCTGACAGACTGGATTCACGGCCATGTCGAACCCCATGCAAAACTACTAATCCCCGACTGGACGCATTATATGAGGACCGAAGAGGTTACAATTGCAGAGGCACTCAAAGCTGCCGGCTATGCGACCGGCCATATCGGTAAATGGCATCTTGGCGACGACCCATCTTTTTGGCCGGATAATCAGGGATTTGACATAAATATCGGAGGGTGGAAACTCGGCTATCCCTCCGGCGGCTATTTTAGCCCTTATAAAAATCCCACACTACCGGATGGGCCTGAGGGGGAATATCTGACAGACCGGGAGGGTATGGAGGCTGAAAAATTCATTGAGCAGAATAAAGACCGTCCGTTCTTCCTGTATCTGGCGCACTACGCCGTTCACACTCCACTCCAGGCTAAGCAGGATATTATTGATAAATATCAGGCCAAGCCCCCTTCTCCCGAACACGATAACGCTACCTATGCCGCAATGATTCATAGCATGGATCAAGCAGTTGGAAAAGTACTCGATAAACTGGAAAAATTACAAATTGAAGACAATACGATAATTATTTTTATGTCCGACAACGGCGGCTTGCTTGGCCCGACAGACAACACTCCTTTGCGAGGCGGCAAGTCGCAGGCTTACGAAGGAGGAATTCGAGAACCAATGATAATCAAGTGGTCTAATATTGTTCAGGCCGGTTCAATATGCAGTGAGCCGGTCATCAGCACAGACTTCTATCCAACTATCCTGGAAATGGCAGGATTGCCTCTCAAGCCACAACAACACATTGACGGCGTTAGTCTCGTGCCTCTATTGAAGCAAACAGGAACGTTAAATCGGGATGCCATATACTGGCACTATCCACACTACCATATAAATAATCCCCACGGCCCATTCGGAGCGATTCGAAAAGGGGCCTGGAAGTTGATTGAGTATTTCGAGGACATGAATGTTGAATTGTACAACCTCAACGACGACCTTGGCGAACAAACTAACTTGGCTACAATAAATCCCACAAAGGCTACAGAACTTCGCGACATGCTGCATACATGGAGAACGTCAGTGGATGCCCAAATGCCGACACCTAATCCTGATTATATTCCTTAATAATTTTGTCTCACTCCCATAGCTGTTTTACCTATTTTAACATCAAAAACAGGATTATCCCCGTCTCGGACGGCAATTCCAAAGAAAATTGAAAATTTCTTATAATTATTCGCACAATCCCCTGACTTTTATGGTAATATTAACTAATAAAGTGTGAATTGAAGGCAGGTTAAAAACTGTCATAAAATATATTTTTTGTTATCATAAATTATTTGTTTCTTTCATACCGATCCCTGCCTTCCAAATGTAGTTTCTATCTTATTTATCGTGCTGCGCATATTGCTCAGGACGTTTAGAAGGAGAAACAAAGTGCGAAAGGTGCGGAATTTGGGAGTCAATCCAATTCTATCAGTGCGCAAAAAGACCAAGTTCATACGAACCGTCTGCAGGTGCGTCGCCTGCAGGTCATAATATATTTATCATAATTTTTGAAAGGGCCCGAAAATGAAGGAAAGAGCAAATATTTTAACAATGTTGTTTTTAGTTCTGATAATCGGTCTATCCTCAAACAATGCCAATTGCCAGGACACTGTCAGTGTTGTCGCACTTGCCCCCAAGACTATATACGCCGACACTCCAGCCACAGTCTCTATCACAGCGGTAACCATCACTGACCGCAATCCTGCCATCGTTCCTGTGGTTATAAGGATAAGGTCAAACTCGTTACCAGGGCCCGGCCCGATTCCACCACCCCCGCCGCCGCCAGGTCCTCCGGGACTTCCACCACCGCCCGGACCACCGCTACCACCTCCGCCGCCACCACCTATACCAGAAGAAACATCGTTGGAAGAAGCATCGCAATCATTACTTGTCTTCGAAGGTATCACGGATGACCGCGGACGGCTTACCGCGCTGTTCGATGTCCCGGATGTCACACCGGGGCAATATATACTTGAGATAGAGGTAGAAGGTGTCGAGGAAGACCTGGATGCTCAGGTTCAACTCCACAAAATGCCTGTTCTGTTCATCGAAACCGACAAGCCAATATATAAACCAAGCCAAACTATCCAGGGCCGTATCCTTCTTTTGAATAATGAACTCCGGCCAACCTCCTCCAAAGTCGAAGTCGAGATAAAAGACGCCAAAGGCATCAAGATATTCCGAAAGGAACTAAAGGCAAACACCTTTGGCGTAGCGCCTTTCAAACTCGACCTTGCAAATGAACTAAATTTCGGTACCTGGAAAATTGCTGCCGAATCCGGTTCGGCCTCCGCCCAAATCGATATCAGAGTAGAAAAATACGTCCTTCCACGATTTGAAGTCGAACTGGCCACTGTCAGAGATTACTTCCTCGTGGATGAAGAGATGCTTGGTACAATTAACGCAAACTACTTTTTTGGCAAGCCCGTTGACGGAATCGTCGACATTCTCGCCAAACGCTATGTGGGTGTCTGGGAGGAATACGCAACTTATACTGCAACCCTAAACAACGGCTGTGCCGACTTTCAACTGCCGCCTGTAGGCTATGTAACCGGCACACCCGGAGCCGACGGAGCAGGCAGCGTTCAGCTTGACGCTGTGGTTACAGATACATCAGGCCACGAAGAAAAAACTACGAAACTACTTAAGATAGTGGATTCTACTATCCAAAATCGACTCATCGCATTGTCAAAATCCATCACTCCGGGCCAGCCGTTTGATGTCCTCCTTGTCGCCACAACGCCCGATGGCAAACCAGCCACTGTCTCTGCAGAGGTCACATGCGAATATTTCGGTGATATTCAGCCTCCTCAACCACCATTGCCCCCTCAACCACCGTTGCCTCCTCAACCACCGTTGCCTCCTCAACCACCGCTACCACCACCTCCACCACCTATGCCTCCACCGCCTCCACCACCGTTTACAGAGAATTCGCTGTTATACAACTCAACGAATAGCGAATCTGGATCGTTCTCTACCGACACACACGTGCTTCCTAATGTCAACGGCTCTGTCATCATCTCATTTAATGCACCCGAGGGAACCGACTACGCACATATCCAAAGCTCGGTTAGTGCAAACGGCTCTGTTGCCGACGATGAATTGATTCTTTATTCAACTTACTCCCCTACTGACAGCTTTTTACACCTTAGACGTGTTTCAGATGCTCCCATCCACGTTGGAGATGTTGTCACTATCGATGTGTTTCAGACGCACGATGTAACGATTTACTATGACGCATTTGCAAACGGCCGCACTGTTTTCTCTGATGCAATAACCTCACCTCAAATCGTATTACAGGCTACACCACAGATGGTGCCCGCCGCTAAGGTTGTTGCATATGCTATTAATCCTAACAATGAAGTAGCGGCTCAGATGTTATCTTTTGAAGTGGCATTGGATAATGCCGCCGGACTCAAAGTTGAGTTCGACGCCAACCAGGTCCTTCCCGGCGATCAGGTCCAGGTCTCCGTTAAGGCTGATACTGAAGCAATGGTAGGCCTTGCCATAGTGGATGAGTCGGTTTATGCCCTCAATGATGGCCGGCTCAATATGAGCGAGGTATTCAATGAACTTGAAAGTAGATTCATGGAACCACAATCTGAGGTGCATCAATCTAAATACGGGGCCTACGAGGTATTTGATGAGGCAGATCTCCAGGTGCTGGTGTCTAACTATATCACTGTACCAAGTGGCCAAACCGGCGGCGGAGGGGGTGTGTCCCCTCCTCCACCGCTACCGCCCCCACCTCCGCCACCTCCCGGCTGTGGTGGAGGAGGTGGTGGAGGTGAACCGCCTCCGTTACCGCCTCCGGATATCCCCGATCCATTAGCCGAGGTGACCCGGATTCGTCAATTCTTCCCGGAAACATGGCTGTGGATGCCTGATTTGCTAACACAGTCGGATGGGACTGCCGCTATTGACCTTACAGCCCCCGATAGTATCACAACCTGGCGGCTGCACGCGGTCTCTACATCAGACAATGGCCTCGGGATCTCTGAATCCGACCTTCTCGTATTTCAGGAATTCTTCGGAGAGCCGGACCTGCCGTATGCCGTTACCCGCGGTGAGCAGTTTCCCGTCCGCATCCAGATATTCAATTACCTTAACACTCCCCAGCTTGTTTACGTGGAATTGACCGAAGCTGAATGGTTTGATCTGCTTGAAGACGCTGCCCAGCAGATATATGTCAACGCAAACTCAGTCGCCTTAGCCTCATTCTTAATCCAACCTACCAAGATCGGACGTCATACACTTGAGGTAACACTACGCTCAACGCTCCGTGCCGACGCTGTGCAAAAAGAACTCATCGTCGAACCAGAGGGCACTCAGCGAGAGATAGTCACCAATGCAATGATTAGTGCAGGCAACACAGTTACACTCGATACTACAATGCCCGAGCACCACGTACCAGGTTCGGAGAAACTCCTTCTATACATCACACCAAGCCTCGTTGCACAGAGTATCAACGGCGTTGACGACCTGCTTCACATGCCTTACGGCTGCGGTGAGCAGAACATGATCTTCTTTGCACCGGACGTCGAAATCCTCCGCTACCTCGATGCAACGGGACAACTGACACCTGAGATACGCGCCAAAGCAGAATATTTTATTACGACTGGTTATCAACGGGAACTGACATATCGTCGGCAGGACGGCTCATTCTCAGCATTCGGCGATAGTGACAAATCAGGCAGCCTCTGGTTGACAGCTTTTGTCCTGGGTACTTTCAGCGCCGCTCGTGACGTACAAACGGTAGATGATACGGTCCTCAACGATGCCGCTGACTGGATTGAATCGCACCAACTGACTGATGGTTCATGGGAACCGGTCGGATTCGTTCACCACAGGGACATGATGGGTGGTGCCACAGGCCGATTCGTACTCACCGCTTTTGTTACAATTGCCCTAACCGATTATGGCACGGCTTCACATGACGCTCTGGCCGACGCAACTCAATATCTCACAACCAATCTTCCTTCTGTTCAGAACAATCCCTATGCGCTCGCCATCTCAGCTTTGGCCCTCTCACGGGTCAACAGTAGTGATGTTCATAAGGTTGTCGGCCGACTGCTCGAAATTGCAATCATAGACGGTAAAGGTATCCACTGGGAACCTCACGACGTCGAGACTACGGCCTATGCCGCACTTGCTATGATGGAGCTTCAGAAACCACAGGCCGGTGATGCCATCAAGTGGCTTGCTCTGCAGCAGAACAGTCGTGGAGGTTTCGGCAGCACTCAGGATACTGTCATGGCACTCAAGGCGCTGATGACGGCCGCTCGAATGCAAACACGCAATGTAAACCTAACTATAACAGCTACCGCCAATGATAGTAATGCCGACGCTACAATCCTGGCTCAGTTCAACATTGACAGCGGCAACTTCGATGTGTTACAGATTGCTGAATTGCCCGCCGTAACCGGTATTGAGCTAAGTGCTGCCGGCTCTGGTGAAGCACGTTTCCAGCTCGTCCGCAGGTTTAATGTATCACTTGCCAACCAAATCATCGAAAACAATATGGCCATTCAGGTAACATACGATACAAACAACGTACACGTGGACGATATCGTGAACGTTACTGTGGTCGTCAATTATTTTGGCCAGGCCGGTGAGTCCGGTATGATGATTGTCGATATAGGTGTACCCACAGGATTTTCTCCCGTACAGGAATCTCTCGACGCCCTGATTGAAGCCGGGATGGTAAGCAGGGTCGAAGTTGCCGGCAGAAAGGGCATACTTTATGTTGATGGTCTAAACAGCGGCCAACAGCGTACCTTCACGTTCCAGGTCAAGGCGCGTTTTCCTGTCCGTGCCCTCATCCCTGACAGCAAAGCATACCTTTATTACGAACCCCAAATACGCGCCGAGGACCAGGGCAAAAAAATAACAGCAGGTTTCCCCGATGCCGGACCTGACAAAACTGTCTACGCCGGCCCTGATGGCTTTGCAAATGTAACTCTCGACGGCACTAATTCTTTCGACGGTAACATTGAAGGATTGACATTCAACTGGAGTTGTATTGTTGATGGCAAAACGTTAACCGCAGGAGGTCCAATTGCCACAATTCAACTACCCGCCGGCAGGCACATCATTGCGCTAATTGTAAACGACGGCTCTCGTGATTCGGCACCGGACCATGTCGTTATAACAGTTATTGAGCCATTGAAATTGCCTTTGAACATATCACCGGAAGTGATCAATCCTCATAGCAGGATGCCGAATATTTCGGCACTGCTTCGATTGTCTGATGTTGTTACCTTGGATCAAATCGATCCAAATCAGACGATTTTGCTTCATCCGGGTGATATCGAGCCAATACATCAAAGAATTCATCAGTCCGGTTCGGGTAGCACTCAGCACACGAGTATTCTTGCATTGTTTAAAAAAGATGAACTTATGAATACCTTAGAAAATTATGGTCGAGTGGAATTTAAAGTTTTCGGCCGTCTCAAAACAGGACAATATTTCTATGGCACTGACACTGTTAGAATAATCAATGTACGCAATGGTAATCGTAAAGGTGCTTTTGATTAAGACGTCTGAAAGTTAAGGTATCAAGGGAAGGTGAGGAGTAAGGAAGGGCTGGATTTTTACAAAACTACCAGCCCTTTTTATGTCTTCCTGACCTTATACCCAAAAAAGTACAGAACCAAAGCAATCTGTTTACTGAATGCATAAGAAATAAAAAAGCCAGATTCTAACAACAACAGAATCTGGCTTCGGAGGAGGGTGATGAAAAGCAATATAATTGCAAATTTATTTTACACCAAACCTCTTAAATCTATTATACCTTCATTTAAATAAATCGATAAAATATCCGGATTTTCTTTAAGAAAAATACGAAAAACCCAGCTTTTTTTAACAAAAATCAACCTTTAATTGGTTAAAATCTTAAAATTTTTTCCTTTTTCTTGAAAAATAGCTATATTTAGCTCAAAAACCAAGATAGTTTACGCTTGATAAACCAATTTTGTTCTAATATTTTAACCTATAAGCTGTTATTTATTTTAAAAAATCAGAATTACGGGTATGGACACAAAAATTACAATTTCCGATCTTCTGGCTGAAAAACGCCAAAATCACAAGATTGCTGCCGTTAGCTGCTACGACTACACCACGGCAAAACTAATCTCCCAAACCAGTGTGCAGATGATATTGGTGGGTGATTCCGCTGCACAGGCCATGCTGGGATTCGATTCCACACTCCCGGCTACGATGGATTTTATGGTCGCCATAACCGCTGCCGTTCGCAGAGGAGCACCGAATGTATATCTCGTCGCTGATATGCCGTTTCTATCCTATCAGGTTGGAAAATCAGAGGCGGTTAGGAACGCCGGCAGATTCGTGGTCGAAGCAGGTGTACAGATGGTAAAAATCGAAGCTGGCGGTGCATATCTCGATACAATAAAAGCTGTAAGCGACGCTGATATAGCCGTCATGGCCCATATTGGTATAAGGCCACAGACAATCAGCAAAATTGGCCGCTTAAAAGCCGAGGCAACCACTGCTGAGATGGCCCTGGAGTTGATAGCCCTTGCCGACCAGATGGTACAGGCTGGTGCCGGTACGCTCCTGATTGAAGGAGCTGCAGCAGAAGTAGCCGAGATTATAACAAAACGATGTGAGCTACCCGTAATCAGTTGTGGTTCCGGGCCGGGATGCGATGGACAGATTTTGATCGCCCCCGACATCCTGGGATTAACACAGGGGCCGGGCCCGAAATTCTCAAAGAATTACAGCAATTTGGCTGATGATATAATCAAGGCATTTAATAACTACAGCAAAGAGATTACCTCCGGCATGTACCCCGATAAAGCACATAGTTACCATATGAAAGCCGGAGAGTTTGAAAAACTACAGGAACTTCTCAAAGATAAGCTGTAACACAGACTATCCACGCTAATCGTGCAACATGTTCCGAAACGATACCTGAAATCACACAGTATCTTTACAAACAAAGGGCTGCAAGGTAAATCCATGCAGCCCTTTATTGAATATACATATAACATTACAGAACAATCTTAGTCCTCAACTTCTATCGGCGGCGTGACATTAACCTTAAAGACCGTAGTTGTTCCACTTATCTCATGTGACGCAACGACAAGCGGGCATTTGTTCGGACTTCGGTTNNTGCCTTCGGTTCCGAGGTCGCCTGCCTCTGGACTTTCCGGGTCCGCTTCAAAGTCACGGTTATTAACATAATCGAGGAACACCGGATTTGCCGGATCGCTTACATCATAGGCCATGATTCCGCTTATACGTTCAATCCCGATAAACGCAATCGTATGGCCATAAATCTTGCCGACAACAACGTGCTCAGGCTCGGGCCCCTTGTCATCGCTGCGATTATCGAAGGCGGTCTCGTCATCCGTGGAATTGAAGTAATCCGGTAATTGCGCAGCCGTGATCTGCTCGAACTCATCACCGCTGTCGAACACGAGATTCCCGTCCGCGTCAAGAATGGAGAAGGAACGGCCGCCGTAACAGTAAAGACTCGTGTAATTGCCTTCACTATCTTTTGTTGCCGGGAATTCCTCGGTGGCTTGGAGACGACCAAGATTCTCATTTTCTTGAAGCTCCTCAATCTCTTCGGGCGTACCAAAAACATCTGATAGATCAAGTTTACCAATCCTTTTTTCCTCGAAGTCACGCGCATCACCTTCGTTAGCTATGATCAGATATAGTTGGTCATCAACTGTGAAGCTGTCGATAGCATCCGGCTGATACATCCCAAAGACCGGCCAATTCTGAATATTTATGGCATCGTCTTTATTGCTCGCATCGAGTGCGTTACCCTCCAGACTGTGGTCTTTATAGCCGGCTGAAAAAATATCAACAACCTCTGCCTTGACAACGTCTATCTTCGCAATCGCGTTGTTTTCCTGCATCGTAA
>JABAHS010058487.1_pt1 | contig 14993 bp, 11 predicted proteins | sample 7062111 | NCBI WGS metagenome assembly JABAHS01 (sample SAMN14534600, study PRJNA622989) | marine sediment metagenome | biome: marine biome [ENVO:00000428]; feature: marine pelagic biome [ENVO:01000023]; material: deep marine sediment [ENVO:00002113]; isolation source: pool of 4 deep marine... | reverse complement strand
CTCGCCCTGCCCCGCAACGTGCTCGGGCTGGGCGGCGTCTCGTTCTCCAACGACGTCTCCAGCGAGATGATTTATCCGCTCTTGCCGGCCTTCCTGGTCCGGGTGCTGGGGGCGAGCATGCCGGCGGTCGGCCTCATCGAGGGCGCCGCGGAATCGATCAACGCCTTCGTGAAGCTCTTCGCCGGCGGACTCTCCGACCGGTTGGGCCGGCGAAAGCCGCTGGTCTCCCTCGGCTATGGGGTGGCTTCCCTCGCGCGGCCTCTGATCGGGGTGACAGGGACTGTGTGGCAGGTGCTGGGCCTGCGCCTGGCGGATCGGGCGGGAAAGGGGATCCGCAGCGCGCCCCGCGACGCGCTCCTGGCGCAGTCGGTGTCGCCCGATGCGATGGGTCTGGCGTTCGGTGTACAGCGGGCCCTCGACCATGCCGGTGCCCTCTTCGGGCCGCTCGTCGCTGGCGTGCTCGTCCTCTTTGTGACCTCCGATCTCAGGTTGATCTTCCTCTTCGCTGGGGTGCCGGCGGCGCTGACTCTCTTGCTGCTGTGGCGCGCCGTGGCCGATGTCCCGATCCCGCCGACCCGGCCGGGCCCGCGTCTGGCCGGACTGCGGGAGCCGCGCCTGCGACGCGCCCTCGTGGTCTTCTTCGTCTTCACGCTGGGCAACTCCACCGACGCGTTCCTGTTGCTGCGTGCGGAACAGCTGGGCGTAGCGACGGCGATCTTGCCGTTTCTGTGGTCGGCGTTGCACGCCAGCAAGACGCTGTGGTCGTTCGCGGGCGGGGACTGGTCGGACCGCTTCGGGCCGCGGCGCACGATCGCCGGCGGCTGGCTGGTCTATGCCGCGGTCTACGTCGGGTTCGCGGTGGCGGGCGTCGAGTGGCACGTCTGGGCGCTCTTCGTCGCTTACGGCCTCTACTTCGGCCTGACCGAGGGGCCGGAGAGAGCCCTCATCGCCGGGCTCGCCCCGAGCCGGCGGCTCGGTGAGGCGATGGGCGGGTACCAGCTGGCGGTCGGCGTGGGCGCCCTGCCGGCGAGCCTTGGGTTCGGCTTCCTCTGGGCCTGGATCGGTCCCGAGGGCGCTTTCCTGGCCGGCGCGGCGATCGCGACGCTGGCGCTGGGGCTCCTGTTCGCCCTGCTCCCCACGCAGGGCGGGTCCGACGCCAGCGATTCGCCGATCGAGGGGGCCGGCTGAGCGCTCGAGGGACTCGTGACGGCCCGATCGCCCGTTCGCTTGTCGCTTCCGGGATCCTCGGCCGCACCCTAAGGAATCTTCAGACCTGTTTAAGGGAAGCTTCACGTTGCGGGCCTTACGTTCGCCTCCATGGTCAATGACTCGTGGCCGAGTGCGATTCGCTTGCCAACCGCTGAACCTCGAGGGAGGAGCATGCGAGCTCAACCGCGATGCATCCAGTGCCTGGCGATGGTGGCGGCTCTGCTGTCACTGTCGCTCGTGGCCGGGACGGCCTGGGCGCAGAACGATTCGACCGAGCTGGAGCCGCGAGTCGACGAGCAGGCCGGGGTGCGCGTGGAAGTGGTCCCCGGCCCGGTGGCCGATGGGGAGCCGCTAGTTTTCCAAGTCTATTTCAACACCCACTCCGTGGACCTCGGCTTCGACGTTCAGGAGATCGCCCGGCTCGAGGTCGACGGCGGGAAGACGTACGACCCCGTGGCCTGGGAAGGGAGCTCCCCCGGCGGTCACCACCGGTCGGGCCGACTCACTTTTGGGCCCGTGGACGGCGGCCAATACATGAAGCTGACGCTCGAAGGGATCGGCGGCGTGGATCGGGTCTTCGAGTGGGGGAGGCGCGGATCATGAAAAAGAACGCACTCGGCCGGGCGGCTCCATGGGCGGCGGCGCTGATCTACCTGGCGGCGGGCCTCGAGGTCATCATCATGATCACGCCGTTCACGGTCTATTTCTACTCGGTGTACGCACCGGTGCTGCGCTGGCTCGAGTCCAGCCCGGTCACGGCCTGGCTGACGGCGTTCTTCCTGCCGCACATCAGCTACACGGGCGACCCGCTGCTGGCGAGCCTGATGTATCTGGCGCCGGTACTGTTCGGCCTGGGGCTGGCGATCTTCTTCGTCTGCGCGTTCCAGGTCTACTTCGCGAAGCTCTTTCGCTGGGGTGTCGTGAGCGGGGGGCTGTATCGCTGGATACGGCACCCGCAGTACCTGGGTCTGGCCATCGCCGGGCTGGGGCTTCTCCTCTACTGGCCGCGCTTCATCATCCTCGTGCTCTACCTGGCGATGCTCTTCGTCTACTACGGCCTGGCGCGGCACGAGGAACGGCGCATGACGAGCCGCTACGGCGAGGGCTATCGCCGCTATCTCGAGCGGACGCCGATGTTCGTGCCCGGGAACCCCGGCGGCCGGCTATTCTCCGCCCTGCGGCGTGTCGTTCCCGATCGGGCGGGGGCGATGGCGGCGCTCGCGGTCGCGGTCTTCGCCCTGGGACTGCTGACCGCCGCCGGGCTGCGCGCCTACTCCCGTGCCCGGGTACCCTTCATCGCGGGTCGCGAGATGTCGGTCGTGTCGCTGAGCGAGACATCGGCGGTGGAGATACATCGACTGCTCGATCTGGTGGAGGAGGACGCGCGGGTCGGGTTGCGCTTGTCGGCGCTCGACGGCGAGCCCACGCTCGTAGCCTACGCCTTCCCCCAGGACTACATGATGCAGCATCTGATCGCGGACCTGGGCGAGCACGAGGCGCACCATGGCGGGGGTGAAAGCGGCGGCGCGGTCGCGGTGTTGAAGCATCTCGCCGAGATGTACGCGCTGCGGCCGCTCCGTCAGCTGCAGGGCGGCGGGCCCGCCCCGACTCGGGTCATCGTCACCGAGGCGCTCACCCCGGAGGGCCGGCCGGCGTCGGCTGACCGGGCACTCGATGCAGGCGTCCTGCGCTATCCGCTCTTCTTCGTGGATATCGAGGACGAGCACGTGACGATGGTGATGGAGACGCCGCGACGGCATACCTGGGGTACGATCCCGGTCCCGGCGTTCTGAGAGTTCAGGGATCGGCACGCCGTTAACGCTACCCCGCTCTCGAAGGAGCGAGCCCGGATCCCCAGGGTTAGCCACTCGCCAACGTCTGACATCACGATCAATTGAGCTGAATGGGTCACATCTCGGTGTTACGGGACATGCAGGAGTGCCGCGATCAGCCGCTGGTTCGACGTTGAGAACCAGTCGTCGGCCCCCACTCGCCGAAGCACGAGAGTCGCCTCCTTGTCCCCCACGAAACTTTCGGGTACGCCGACGGTGCCGTATAGCTTGATGATCGATCCTGCGGGATCGAAGAGAATCGGAAAGGTGAGGCCGAGCTCCTTGACGAAAGGCCGAACCGCAGCGGTGTCCACATCGATGCTGACGGCCAGGACGGTGAAGCCTGAGTCCCGATAGGCGTCGTAAAGCCGCTGGATCGACGGCATCTCCTCGCGGCACGGCGGACACCAGGTCGCCCATACGTTCACTAACACGACCCGGCCTCGCTGTGAGGAGAGCCGTGCGGTGTCCCCGTCGAGCGAGGGGTAGGCGAAGTCGGGCATTGGCTTCCCAGGCTCGGGAAACCGCGGTGCGCCCGGGTCGCGGAGCAGAACCCATCCGACGACCGCTGCCAACCCCACTGCTGCCATAGCGACGATGCGCGGGTTCACGTTCGCTCTCCCCCCCTTGGCTCGGTCCACCGCGACAACGCTTCGGGCCAATCAACACCGCTGTTCTGCCGGAGTGAAGCCGCGCCGCAATACCAAAGACAGGCTCACTGAAACGCGAGCATCGGACGGTATTATCGTAGCTGACCCGCCAAGCTGGCATGAAGATCATCGTAAGATTTCTTGAAGCTCCAGCGCCTGCCGGGGCCATCGCGGCTCCGGTGACCGGCCCGTGGACTTGTTGTTGGTGGACGAGACCCACGACATCCGGCGCCAACGCCGGCCGCTTGGGTTGGATTCTCCCGATGGCCCCGGAAATGACCAGTCCAGTTCTAAGAAACCTTAATACCATCTTGACCCCCGCTTCACCGGCGAGCCCTTAGGATGGCCACGAGCCGCGGAATCCCTCGGGGGTGTTCGGCGGCAACGCGGGGTGTTAGACCAGCGAAAGGGACTGCTAGAGGGAACGGCAGAGTACGGGTCGACATGCCGCGCTCGGCAGGGTGCTGGCTGCCCCTGCGCATCCATCATTCCGGAGGAGGAGTAGAACCGTGATGCGTCGGCGGGACGTGAGTCCCGTTCAGTTTCACCTGATCTCGTTCGAGGGGCCGGACGCTTACTCGCGAGCCGGAGGAATCGCCAGTCGGGTAACGAGCCTGGCGGAGGGTCTGGCACGAGTAGGATTCGAGACCCACCTCTGGTTCATCGGCGACCCCGACCTGCCGGGGCACGAGACTTCGGAGCTTCTTCATCTTCACCGCTGGTGTCAGTGGATCAGCCGCCATCACCCGGGCGGGGTCTACGACGGCGAGGAGGTGAAGCGCAGAGATCTCGCTGCCTCGCTCCCGCCGGTTCTCGTCCGCGAGCTGCTGCGACCGGCTGTGGAACGCGACGGTCGCCTCGCCGTTGTCCTCGCCGAGGAGTGGCAGACGGTGGATTGCGTGCAACATTTGGACGGGTTGCTCCGGGTCGCGGGGCTTCGCGATCGGGTCGCCCGGTTCTGGAACGCGAACAACACGTTCGGCTTCGATCGCATCGATTGGCATGCGCTGGCCCGGGCGGCCACCATCACCACTGTGAGCCGGTACATGCGCCACCAGATGTGGAGTGTCGGGGTGGACCCTCTGGTGATCCCGAACGGCTTGTCACCGGACGCCTTCGAGCCGCCCGACCGCCGGGCCGTGGAGGCGTTGCGGTGGCGCCTGCGCGGTCGGTTGGTCTTGACGAAGGTGGCACGCTTCGACCCCGACAAGCGGTGGTTGCTGGCCGTGGACACGGTGGCGGAGCTCAAGCGTCGCGGTTGGCGGCCCCTGCTCATCGCTCGGGGCGGTATCGAGCCGCACGGCGCCGAGGTTCTGGCGCGAGCCGGGTCGGTCTGCGGGTGGCCAGCCGTGCGACCTCGATTCCCGAGCTCTGTGGTCTCCTCGAGGCTCTCGGCGGGCTCGGAGCGGTCGATGTCCTCGATCTCCGCTCACCGCTCACCGCCGAGATGTGCCGCGTTCTCTTCCACGGCGCGGCCGCCGTGCTCGCGAACAGCGGTCGAGAGCCGTTCGGCCTCGTCGGTCTCGAGACGATGGCGGCTGGCGGCGTGGCTTGCGTCGGCGGAACGGGCGAGGAGTACGCGGTTCCCGGCTGGAACGCGCTGGTCCTCCAGACATCGGAGCCTCGGGAGTTCGTGGGCTTCCTTCGCCCGTTGCTGGAGAGGCCGGGCGAGGAACGGGCCTTGCGCCGTCGCGCGCTCGCCACCGCCCGGCGTTACGAGTGGTCGGAGATCATCCAGCGGAACCTGCTGCCCCGCGTCGCTCTCGCGCCGACGGACGCGATCGGGGAGCGCATGGACCCGGCCTGTCGGTCGAACGGCCTCGTCCGGCCTGGAGCCAGGGAGGAGACCCCATCCGGGGGACTGAGATCAACGATCGCGATCGCTTCGACGTAGCTTGCCGTCCCCAAACGTACTGGCGCGGGGACCTTTGCGAACGGGAGGATACCGACGATGAGCCGCAGTGCTGCCGAACAGGAGGGGCGGCGGACCGGGGCCGTGGAACCACTGGCCTCTGACGTCCGTCTGAAGATCTCGGGGATCCGCTGCGCTTCGGAAGCAGTGCCTCTCGAACGGGCGCTCGAGAGGTTGGAGGGGGCCAGCGCGGCGACCGTCAACCCGCTGCTGGAGTATGTCTGGTTGAGGGTGGAAAGTCTCGCCCAACTCGAAGGCGCTGTGCGGCTTCTGGTCAGGCGCGGGTATTCCGTCGACCCGAACGACGTGGCCGTCACGGTACGCCTCCCCGGTGCGCCAGCGAATCTCGAGCAGCTGCGCCGCCAGCTGTCGAGCTTGCGTTGCGTCGCTCAGTGCCGGGTGGCGCGACGCGCTGGAAGACTGGAACTGGAGCTCGCGTTGGGAGATGAGTGGGAGACGGCTCTGGATGAAATGAGATTCCTGGCTGGCAGGATCCGCATCGGGAGCGAGCCATGATGCCTCGACGGATCGACTTCCCCGTATCGGGGATGTCGTGTGCGAATTGCGCCGCCACCATTGAGCGAAGTCTCGCCGAGCTGGAGGGCGTGACAGAGGCGACCGTGAACTTCGCCTCGGAAAGGGCGTCGGTCGCCTTCGACCCCTCCCGCGCCCGCGAAGCGGAGATCGTCCGCACGGTCCGCGACGCGGGGTACGGTGTCGCTACCGCTCGGTTAGAGCTTCCGGTCAGCGGTATGACCTGCGCGGGCTGTGCGGCCACCATCGAGCGCGTCCTCAGGGAATCCGCGCCGGGGCTGGTCTCGGGAGCGGTGAACCTGGCCAGCGAGCGGGCGGTGCTGGAGTACATCCCCGGAACCGTGAGCAGCGCCCACCTGGTGAAGGCGATCGAGGACGCGGGCTACGCTGTGGTGGAGGCGGCCCCCGAGGAACTGACAGACGCCGAGGAAGAAGCGCGGAAGGGCGAGATCCGGGACCAGACGCGGAAGTTCTGGGTCGGCGTCGTATTTTCGCTCCCGCTGTTCGCCCTGAGCATGGCGCGCGACTTCTCGCTGCTCGGGGCGTGGGCGCACCGCCCATGGGTGAACTGGCTCCTTCTCGCCCTGGCGACGCCGGTCCAGTTCTATGTGGGCTGGGACTACTATGTGGGCGGCTGGAAGGCGCTTCGGAACCGCAGCGCCAACATGGATGTGCTCATCGCCATGGGCACCTCCGCCGCCTACTTCTACAGTCTCCCCGTCACCGTAGCGCTGAGCCTGGGGAGCACGGCTCTCGGCCAGTACACCTACTTCGAGACGGCGGCCGTCATCATCACGCTCATCAAGCTCGGGAAGCTGCTGGAGGCCCGGGCGAAGGGGCAGGCGGGCGCGGCGATCAAGAAGCTCATGGGCCTGCGACCGAGAACGGCCCGGGTCTACCGCGACGGGAATGCCGTCGACGTTCCCATCGATTCAGTGGTGCCAGGCGACCTCGTGCTCGTGCGGCCGGGTGAGCGGATTCCGGTGGACGGGATCGTCGCCGAGGGTCGGTCCGCCGTCGATGAGAGCATGCTCACCGGTGAGAGCCTGCCCGTTGAAAAGGGTCCCGGGGACGAAGTTGTGGGGGCTACGATCAACAAACAGGGGCTGCTCAAGTTCGAGGCGACGCGGGTGGGGGCCGAGACTACCCTGGCGCAGATCATCCGGCTGGTCCAGGAGGCGCAGGGGAGCAAGGCGCCAATCCAGCGCCTGGCGGATCGAGTATCTGCGGTCTTCGTCCCCGCCGTGATCGTGGTGGCCACGATCAGCCTGCTGATCTGGTGGTTCTGGGTCGGCGCCGGATTCACGCCGGCCATGATCCGCATGGTGGCGGTACTGGTCATCGCCTGTCCCTGCGCCCTCGGTTTGGCCACGCCCACAGCGATCATGGTAGGGACCGGGAAAGGGGCGGAGCACGGTATCCTGTTCAAGAACAGCGAGGCGCTGGAGCGAGCGCACTCGCTCAGCGTCATCGTTCTGGACAAGACCGGGACCGTTACGGTGGGCGAGCCGGCCGTGACCGATATTGTGGCTCGCTTGCCGGACCGAGCTCTCGTCGAAGGCGGGAGCGGCGCGCACGGCGCGTACGATGCCGACGGCGAGGCGTGGGTTCTGCGACACGCCGCGTCCGCCGAACGGGGCAGCGAGCATCCGCTGGGCGAAGCGATCGTTGGCGAGGCCGAGGGGCGGGGTCTCTCCCTTTGCGAGCCCGAGGCGTTCGAGGCGGTGCCGGGGCGCGGGATCGTGGCCAGGGTCGAGGGACACGACGTCGCCGTCGGTAGTTTCCGGCTCGTGCGCGAACGACGAGTTCGGCTGAACGGGCTGGAGCGGGAGGCGAAGCGGCTGCAAGCGGAAGCCAAGACCGCGATGTGGGTGGCCGTGGATGGCGATGCGGTCGGTGTTCTGGCGGTGGCGGACACCATCAAGGAGGGCTCTCGGGAGGCGGTGGCGAGGATGCACGAGCTGGGTCTGCGCGTAGTGCTCCTGACCGGAGACAATCGGCCGACGGCCGAGGCGATCGCCCGCCAGGTGGGGATCGAGCAGGTTCTGGCCGAAGTGCTCCCGGGAGACAAGGTCGAGGAAGTGAAGAGGTTGCAGGCGGAGGGGCTGGGCCTGGTGGCGATGGTGGGCGACGGGATCAACGATGCCCCGGCACTGGCTCAGGCGGATGTGGGGATCGCCATCGGCACCGGGACCGACGTGGCGATGGAAGCAGCGGACGTGACGCTCATGCGCGGCGACCTGCGCGCGGTCCCGCAGGCTATCGCCCTGAGCAAGGCCACGATGCGGATCATCAAGCAGAACCTCTTCTGGGCGTTCTTCTACAACGTGAGTCTGATCCCTCTGGCGGCGGGAGTCTTCTACCCTCTCCGCTTTCTGCCCATGCTGTTGCGGGCGCTGCATCCGGTCGTGGCGGCGTTCGCCATGGCCTTCAGCAGCGTCAGCGTGGTGACGAACAGCCTCAGACTCCATCGGACGAGGGTCCTCTGACGAGCGCGGCGATGTCGACGAGCGCGTTTTCGATGGCGGCAGTTGGCGACGGTCTTGCTCAAAAGAAGCCTCAAGACGCGCACCCCACCGGCTTAAGGCTTCTTAACCAAGAACTCACGGCCGCTTCAGCCCGCAAAGTCCATCTTGCGAGTCGATAGCCAGGGCAGCCGTGGTGCTCCGCGGCCGCCCCAACCAACCGAATAGAGACGAAGGAGCGTTCGGCCGTGCAAGTTCGAGACGAAGTGTGCGGAATGCGCCTGCAAAGGGCGGAAGCCGTGACCAGCGTCAAGTTCCAGGGTGAGACCTATCGGTTTTGTTCAGTTCGCTGCCGACGAAAGTTCGAGGAACACCCCGACTGGTACGTCCCACTGAAAGCTCCAGGCCGCAGTTCGGAGGAGGATCTGCCGGCTGGCGATGCGGTCGATTCCTGACGTCGCGATCTACCCCGGCAGCGTTGGCCCGCGCTTCCGTTGAACAGGCAGCCTAGGACGGAAACATTATGATCGGTCGTGCATTCCCCATCGTCGGTCTCGTGCTCCTCGCGGCTTGCGCGGACCCGGCGCCACCCGCCGACGAAGGTCCACCCACGCGACTGGCGGGCTCGAGCCTACGTCGGCGAATCCCTGAAACCGAGGCGCGGGACAGCCTGCGCCGCCTGATCGGGGCGCCCGTCTCGTCCCTCAGTGCCGCCTGGGGAGCCGAGTACGGCGATGGCGGACTCACCGTATACCGCGCCTCGACCGTGAGCCGGGAAGTCGCGCGTGAACTGGTCGACGGCCAGGTTCCGGCCGGATATGACAATTCGCGCCTGTCGGTCCGCCGGCTGGCTGCTGAGGAGACCGAGTTGCTCACGGTCCCCGGCCATGGGTGGACGGAACTGCTGTACCGTGACGGAAGTGTGCTCTTTCGCCTNNTGAGGAGCCCGACCAGCCCGCGTCGGGGGCGGAGGACATGCTGCGGATCGATCTGGGCACCATCGGGCCGGCGTTGCTGACTGCGGGTGTCATCGATCTGGAGCGACTCGAAGATGTTTACACCCGGCAGGGGCATCCCCTCGCGCCGCAGGAACGAGAGATTCTCGAGCAGGGGACTGACACGACTGTCGTGCTCGACTCCGGGAACGCGCGGTTCCTCCTCGATCTGCTCTGGGGCCTGGGCCTCGCGAACCGCAACCGACTGCTGCACGAGGGCCCCATGATGGAGGCTGGCGGTGGGCGCGTGGATAGGTACGCATCCACCGGAGGCTGGCGGTACGCTCGGCGGCCGTTATCGGAAATCTACGGGGGCTTCGCTGTCGTCCCGCTCACCCCGGAGCAGGAAGCGTGGGTGGGCACCGCGGCCTTCGCGGTCTACCGGCCCTGCTGCAACAATCCGACCGCCTTACCCGACTGCAACCACGGGATGGCGATGCTGGGACTTTTCACCTTGCTGGCGAATCGTGGCGCCTCGGTCGAGGAGATGCTGGACGCCGCCTATCTGGCCAGCGCAGCCTGGTTTCCCTATCAGACCGGCGAAGTGTCCCACTTCCTGAGCGCCGCCCTCGGCGTGCGCCGGGCGGCCGCGGTCCGGAGCCTCGCCAGCGGACCGGACCTCTTTTCGGCTACGGGTTACCGAGCGGTGCAGGCTTGGCTCAGCAAGAATGGGATGGCCCCGGTGGCCTCGGGTGGCGTCGTGTCGGCCTGTTGAGCCGGCCTTGCTTGGCCGACCATCATGAGAGACCCGGACCGCTTCGCGGGGCAGGCCACGTCTGCTCGGGGCCAGGACAAGTTGAGAAGGAGGCGACAAGGAATGAGCAGAAAGGACACCAGCCGCCGGCTCGCGCAGAAGCCATCCGAACACGCCGATCCGTACCGTTCGGACCCGGCCCGAGAGGAAGGCGCGGCGGCGATCGACGCACGCTGTATCTGTCTAAGCCCCGGCTTGGGGATTGCCCTGGCTGGCGGAGGCGGGCGGGGTATCGCGCAGATCGGTGTGCTGAAGGTGCTCGAGTCCGAAGGGATTTCGGTTGAGTATGTGGCGGGAACGAGCATCGGAGCCATAATCGGTGGGCTGTACGCCCTCACCGGTCGGGCCGTCGAGGTGGAGAAGCGGGTGCTCCAGTATCTGAGGCGCCAAGAGGAGACGGGCCGACCATCGTTCTTCGGCAGTTTCCGGGCGCTGGCACGAAGAACGGGCCCCGACGTGGATCATTCGGTGGTGGACCGGCTGCGCTACCTCTGGGCCCTGGGTCGCGGTCTTAGCAGCCCCTCTATGGGGGAGGCTCGGGATCTACGGGCAATCCTCGAGGAGCTGTTCGGAGCCCAAACGTTCGCAGAGACGCGGATTCCCTTCGCCACCACGGCCGTGGACCTGAACAGCGGCCGGCGCCTGGTATTCGCCGCCGGGTCGCTGGTGGATGCCATCTACGCCAGCGCCGCGCTTCCCGGGATCGTGCCGCCGTTGGAGCTCGAAGGCTACCGCCTCATTGATGGGGGCTTCGCTGAGCCTGTACCTGTCGACACCTGTCGCTATCTGGGCGCCGCGCATGTGCTGGCCGTCGACGTGCTGGGCCGACCGGCGACAGCCAGGGAATTGGATAGCAGCCTGGCCGTCATCATGCGGGCCGATCAGGTCGCCCGGCACGCTCTGGAGCGAGAGCACCTTGCCAAGGCGGAGGTCATCGTGATGCCGGAGGTCGAGTCCATCGACTGGACCGACTTCTCGCACCCGGAGGAGCGCATCGCGGCGGGCGAGCGCGCCGCACGCCAGAAGCTTCCCGAGATCCGGGCGCTCATCTCCCGCTTCGAACAGGTCTTCGTTCGCGGAATGGTCATGTCCCGGCCCTGCGAGCCGGAACGCTCCAGCGGAGCGAACGCAGTCTGGTGAGGGTGAGATTCCCCCATCCTGCCGTTCATCTCGTCTTTGATCTCTCAAGCGCGCGGTTCAGCTGCTCTCGAGACCCGTCTCCCAAATCGACCAGCGCTGATATCTGAAGCTGATGCGCCCAGGCAGGGTCGAGCGTCTGGTNNCTACGCTGCCACCTGAGACATCGCGTCGGTACGCTGAGAGTAGCGTTGTAGTCGGCCTTTGCAGGAGGCCGACAACAAGGCTTGCTGGATTTCCGTGAATCTCTTGAGGAGCTGTCATGTCAAAGAACGTACGAGTCGCGGTAAACGGTTATGGTGTCATCGGCAAGCGCGTGGCCGATGCTGTCAGGTTGCAGCCTGATATGGAAGTGGTCGGAGTAGCGGATGTGGTCTCCGATTATCGTGTCCGCCTTGCCGTTGAGCGCGGCTACCCCGTCTACTGCGCGGCGCGGGAGAAGTGGCCGGAGATGGAAGCCGCCGGGATCCCTGTGGCGGGCACCCTCGACCACCTGCTGGCGGCGGCGGACATCGTGGTGGACTGCGCGCCCAAGAAGCTGGGCGCCGCCAACAAGGCACGCTATGAGGACGCGGGCGTGAAGGCCATCTTTCAGGGCGGGGAGAAGCACGAGTTGGCCGGCTACTCTTTCGTCGCCCAGGTGAATTATGAGGGCGCGATCGGTCGCCATTTCGCCCGGGTCGTTTCCTGCAATACCACGGCGTTGAGCCGTGTGGCCCACGCCCTTCACCGCCACGGCTGGATCGAGCGCGTCCGGGCCGTGCTGTTCCGTCGCGGCACCGACCCGTGGGAATCGCATCTCAACGGGATGATCAACACGGTGCTGCCGGAGACGAAGGTCCCCAGCCACCAGGGGCCGGACGCTCAGACCGTCATCCCCGACCTGGGCATCACCACGATGGCGGGCGCCGGGCCGTACAATCTGAGCCATATCCACTTCACGATGATCGAGACCACCCGCCCGGTGAGCCTGGACGAGTTGCGCGACGCGTTGTGGGACGCGCCGCGCATTGCCTTTGTGCGAGCCGGCGACGGGATCGTGGCGCTCAATTCCGTCAGCGAGCTGATGCGCGACCTGGATCGTCCGCGGGGCGACATGTGGGAGGTCGCCGTCTGGGAGGATGCATTGGCGGCCGACGAGCGCGAGGTCTACCTCAGCTACCAGGTTCACAACGAGGCGATCGTCATACCGGAGACGGTGGACTGCATCCGCGCGCTGACCGGGATCGAGAAGAATGCATCAAAGTCTATCGCCAGGACCGACGCCGCCCTCGGGGTCACCAAGTCGTTCCTGCCGGCCACAACGAAGCCCATCGGCCATGTGACCGGCGCCGACGTGTCGCATCCGGGCTTGGAAGCCGTGCGCGCTCGTCACGCCGAGTTCAGGTCGCTCGGCTTCACCGGCGCCGAGGAACCGGCGGACCCCGAGCCCACGCCCGCCCAGCGCGGTGGGCGATGATCCGGGAGGAGGCGCGCGTGCCAGAGGTCCCTCTGGAGGCTCGTGGACTCTTGCGGGCAGATCGGCTCCCGCCCTTGACCGCGACCTGCTGACGATGATCCCTCGAACCTCCCCCGAGGGGCGGCTGGCGCTGGTCATACTCCTCGCGGCCGTATACGCCGCCTGCTACACCGCCATCAAGGCCGGCCTCGCGTTCGCCCCGCCGCTGCGCTTCGCGGGGCTTAGGGCGGCCATCGCCGGACTCGTCCTGCTGGGTGCGCTCGCCACTCTGAGGCGGCCGCTGCTCCCGCCGCGCCGGCTCTGGCCGTGGATCTTCGCGCTCTCGGTCACAGGGACGGTGCTGGCTTACGGCGCGATGTTCTCGAGCCCCGGCCGCACCGGCGCCGGCATCGCGTCGGTCCTCGGGAACACCGGCCCTCTGATTGTGGTGGTTCTGGCCGTCCTGTTTCTGGGCGAGGAGATGACCCGCGGGAAGACGGTTGCCCTCGTCCTCGGTCTCGTGGGCGTCAGCCTGATCTCGTATCCCGCGCTCGCCGGGCCGTCGCGCTTCGGGCTGTCGGGGGCCGTGCTGGCCCTCGCCGCGGCGACCGGGACCGCGGGCGAGAGCATCCTGTTCAAGGCCGCGGACGCCGGCGATGCGTTGGTCCGGGTGGCGGGATGGCAGTTCCTGATCGGCAGCGTTCCCCTCTTGGCGCTCTCGGCCTGGTTGGAGGGTGGCGCGGGCATCGAGTGGAACGGGCGGTTCATGCTCTTGTTGATTTTTCTGGCCCTGATCGGCACGGCCGGGGCGGTGTCGCTCTGGTACTGGCTGATCCAGCGTGACGAGGTGGGCCGCTTGAGCCTGCTCCTGTTCATGGTGCCGGTGCTGGGCCTCGGCCTGGCGGTCGCGGTCTTTCGAGAGCGGATCGGCCCTCACCAGGCCGTTGGCATCGCTGTGACCCTTGCGGGCCTCGCCGTTCTGGCTCGGGAAGCTTGGGTCAACCGCGCGGTCGAGGCGGACCGCGCTCTCGCGGATGACCGGGATGAGGGAGTGAGGGTGGGCCTGAAGACGAGCTCACGGTCCGGAGCGTCGGGCTCCACGCTCGACCCCGCCGCTTCGCCACGGCATGAATGACTCGGCCATGTATCAGGATCGGCATCGGGCGCGGCCGGAGCACGCGACGCGAGATTCCCGACCACGACAGGGGGAGACTGAATGACGTTCGGCGCACAATTCCTGGAAGCCCTTCGAATCGGCACCGGCTTTCTGTGGACCGCAGGGTGGGCGATCATCATGGGACTGATGATCACCAGCTGGGTCCAGGTCTACGTCTCCAAGGACCGGATCGCGAAGCTCCTCGGGAAACCGGACATTCCCGCCCTGCTCAAGGCTACCGGGTTCGGAGCCGCCAGCAGCGGCTGCAGCTTCGGCGCCACCGCGATCGGGAAGGGGATCTTCAAGAAGGGCGCCCACGCGGTAAACGTCCTCGCCTTCATGTTTGCCAGCACCAACCTGATCGTCGAGCTGGGCCTGATGATCCTCATCCTGTTCGGATGGGAGTTCCTGTTGGCCGAGATCCTCGGCGGCCTGGTCCTGATCGGGATCATGGCGGTCCTGGTCCGCTTCACCCTTCCCGGAGATCTCTTCGAGCGCGCTCGCCGGGCGCTGCGGGACTCCGACGAGGCGAAACGGATCGACACCGACCCCGTTTGCGGTACGGAGGGGAGCGATCGATTCACGCTCACCGAAGATGGACGTACCCTCCGCTTCTGCTCGCGCGGGTGCATGGAGTCGTACGAGCAGCGACGGGCGGGGAAGGGGAATGTCCGCGACATCGTCTTCTCCTGGAGCGGCTGGTATCGGCTGGGCAACCAGTACCGCAAGGAGTGGTCGATGATCTGGAAGGACGTCGTCGCGGGCTTCCTGATCTCGGGCTTCGTCATCGTGTTCGTCCCCCAGTCGGTCTGGAACGCCCTCTTCCTCGAGGGCGAGGGGATCCTGGCCAGCGCCGAGAACGCGGTGATGGGCGTGGCGGTGGCGGTGATCAGCTTCGTGGGGAGCATCGG
>JABAHS010094067.1_pt1 | contig 14994 bp, 11 predicted proteins | sample 7062111 | NCBI WGS metagenome assembly JABAHS01 (sample SAMN14534600, study PRJNA622989) | marine sediment metagenome | biome: marine biome [ENVO:00000428]; feature: marine pelagic biome [ENVO:01000023]; material: deep marine sediment [ENVO:00002113]; isolation source: pool of 4 deep marine... | reverse complement strand
GTCACGTCCGAAGACGTTCACGTACTGCGACTGCGACAGGTCGATCGTCAGGGCCTCCCGGGCCGCAAGTGCTATGTCTTCCTCGCCCTCCGACGCCTCGAACTCGGCCACCACGATCCACTCCCGCTCGCCGAACGACTCACCCGCCGCGCCATACGCCTCGGTCACCCGTGCCGTGCCACGCAGGACGATAAACGCGCTCACGATGCCGAGCGCCGTGAAGGCGAGCACACCACCCATGATCGCCTTCGGCCACGTGAACAGCTTGCCCTTCAGCCCGGGTGACGCCTCGCTCCGTGCGGCGCCCGACCCGTCTCCACCCGACGGCGATGGCCCCGTAGGCTCGGGGCGCGGTGAGGCCTGCACCTCTTCGCGCACGAACGCGGTGGCCAAAACGATGGGCAGACCGATGAGCAGTAAGATGACCGCGCCGCCGTAGACCCACTCGGGGAGCAGGAAGCGCTCGATCACCTGGTCGGTGACCTCGAGGACGAACCACGAGGCACCCACGTAGATCGTGAGAACCTGCCACAGGGAGCGGCGGTGGATCTCGAGGATGACCTGCTTGAGACGTGGTGCCATGCGCCTCCAGCTGGCTGGCCTGGCTGAGTAAGCGGTTTACAGGTGGGCCGTGGTTGGGGCCCGCAACGGGTCAATGATGCGGGCTGGGTAGGGCACCGTGCAAGAGTCGAGTACGAGTAGGATCAGGAGTACGATAAAGAGTAGGAGTACGAGCAAGAAGGTCGCCAACTCGTACTCCTACTGCTGATCGTACTCCTGATCGTACTCGTACTCCTAGCTTTCCTTCTCCTCCTCCCATTCCTCCCGCGTCATCACCTTCAGCGGCTCCAGCTCGGAACCCTCGAGATCCCGCTGCATGCGCGAGAGCTCGTCCTCGGAGGTGAGTTCGGCGAACTGGCGCTCCGCCTCCGCCAGCTCGGCCTCGAGCTGCGCCATCCGCTGCAACTCCGAGTCGGTGGGCCGGCCAGCGTAGCCGTTCACGCTGCCGAACAGGTTGCCCAGATGCTCGCGCAGCTTCTCCTGCTCGGTGGCGTAGCCGCCTTCCTCGGCGACGTAGTTGCCCTTCCACTCCTCCAGCTCCTCGGCGTACTCTTCGAGCCGATTCGCCGCGCCGCCGCTCAGCTCCGCGGCGCGCTCCCGCGCCTGCTCCGACAGGTCGATGGTGACATCGACGATGTAGCTCAACCGCTCGAGCATGTCGTAGATCTCCAGCGCGGTCTCCTGCTGGAGCTGACGGTCCTCCGCCGAGTGCGGGTTGCGAGGATCGGCGATCAGCTCGATCTCGCCTTCGTACGTGTTGCGGCCCTTGATGATCTTGAACGTATAGGTCCCCTCGGGCACCAGCGGGCCGCTGAAGACCGGGACCAGCGTGGTCGAGGGCGGCATCTTGGGCGGCGGATAGCGCATCGGCCAATCGACCCGGTTGATGCCACGGACCTTGCCGGCGGCCAGCTCGGTGATGAGCTCGTCCCCGTCGTAGACCTCGACGATCATGTCGCCGAAGATGTGGCGCTTCGCCTGGTAGTAGACGATGGCCGCCGCCTCCGACGGGTTACGACCCACGAACTCATCGTTGCCTGGGAACCAGGCGCCCTGGCCACCACCGATCGTCTGCACGTTCGGACCCGTCGGCAGGATCGCCAACTCCGCCGCCAGCACCTCGGGCGTCAGCGCCCGCAGCGGCGTGATGTCGTCGAGGATCCAGATGCCGCGCCCGTGCGTGCCGATGATCAGATCGTTGTCCCGCGAATGGATCGCCAGGTCACGCACGCCCACCTTCGGAAACTCGGTCTCGTAGCGCGCCCACGAATGGCCGCCGTCCACGCTGATCCACAGACCGAACTCGGTGCCCAGGAAGAGCAGGTCCGGGTTCTCCGAATCCTCCTCGATCACCAGCGCGTAACCCTCCAGGTTATCGGTCACCAGCGATTCCCAGCTGCGGCCAAAGTCCCGGGTGCGATAGACGTACGTCGTCATGTCGCCGGTCTTGTGGCCGTCGAAGGTGACGTACGCCGTTCCCGCGTCGTGCTTGCCCGCCTCCACGTGGGTCACCCACGTGTTGTCGGGAAGGTCGGGCACGTTACCGACCGTGTTGGTCCAGTTGGCGCCGTCGTCGCGGGTGACCTGCAGGTTACCATCGTCGGTTCCCACCCAGATCACCGTCGCGTCCAGCGGCGATTCGCTGATCGTGTAGATCGTCGTGTGGTTCTCGGCCGACGAATTGTCCTTGGTCAGGCCGCCCGACTCCTCCTGGTTCTGCTTATCCTCGTCGTCGGTCGTCAGGTCGGGCGAGACGCGGGTCCACGAATCGCCCCGGTCGCGCGTACGGAACAGGTATTGGGCGCCGATATAGAGCGTGCCCGGGTTGTTCGGACTCACATGGATCGGGGTGTTCCAGTTGAACCGCAGCTCATCTTCCTCTTCTTCCGAGAACGGCTGGATCTGCTTCGACTCGCCGGTCGTTTTCGTGATCCGCTGCAGGTTGCCCCCCTGATACTCCACATAGATGTAATCGGGGTCGGCCGGATCGACGAACACGTGGAAGCCATCGCCGCCGAACAGCAGGTCCCAGTCCTTGGCCTGCACACCGCCGGGGCTCTGCGACGGGCCCCTCCAGGTCCCGTTGTCCTGCAGGCCGCCGTACACGTTGTACGGGACCTCCATGTCGTAGCTGATCTCGTAGAACTGCGAGACCGGAAGCGCCTTCGACAGGCGCCAGGTGTTGCCGCCGTCGTACGAGAAGTAGACACCGCCATCGGTGCCGAGGATCAGCTCGTTGGTGCGCCGCGGGTTGATCCAGAGCGCGTGGTGGTCGCTGTGCGGCGTGCCGCCGAACGCGCTGGTGAACATGTTGCTGAACGACTCGCCGCCGTCGGTGGAGACGGTCAGGCTGAGACCGGGCTTGTATACCTTTTCGGGGTCTTTGGGGTCGGGCACAACGTAGGCGAAGTAGAACGGGCGTACCTGGACGTTGAACGACTCGTTCACGTTCTCCCAGGACGCGCCCATGTCGTTCGACCGGTAGAGCGCCGTCGTGTCCGCCTCGACCACCGCGTAGACCACATTGGGCTTCGACGGCGCGATCGCCACGGCGATGCGCCCCTTCTCGCCGTCGGGCAGGCCGTCCGTCAGCTCCTGCCACGTATCACCGCCGTCGATCGACCGGTACAGCCCGCTGCCCGGCCCGCCCGAGTTGAAGAACCACGGCCAGCGTCGGAACTCCCACATCCCGGCGAACAGGATGTTCGGCGCGTGCGGATCCATCGTGATGTCCGAGCAACCGGTGTCCTCGTCGACGTAGAGGACCTTCTCCCACGTCGCGCCGCCGTCGGTGGTGCGGAACACGCCGCGCTGCTCGTTCGAGTTCCACAGATGACCGGTGGCACAGACGAACGCGACGTCACCGTTCTGCGGGTTCACCGCGATCCGTGCGATGCGTTCGCTGTCCTCGAGGCCCAGATACTCCCAGCTGTCGCCTCCGTCGGTACTCTTGTAGACACCGTCGCCCACCGAGACGCTGTTACGGGTCCAGCTCTCGCCGGTTCCCACCCAGATGATATCGGGGTTCGACGGGTCGATCCGCACGGCGCCGATCGACATGGTGTGATCGTCGAAGATCGGCTCGAACGTGATCCCACCATCGTCCGACTTCCATACGCCACCGGTGGCAGCACCCGCGTATATCACGACCGGGTTGTCAGCCACCGCATCGATCGCGGCGATCCGACCGCTCATCACCGCCGGACCGATCGCTCGGGCCCGCAGTCCAGCGAAAGTGCCCGACTCTATCGCGACCTGTGCCTGCCCGATCGTCGGCAGCGCGCACGCGACCGCCGCCAGCACCCAGCCGCGCCAGATATGCTTCAGGCGGGTAGACATACGAATGCTCCTTCTCCCGATTATTACCAGCGGTTGGGGCACTTGGAGATGGAGAAGAGGGTCAGCCACCCTGACCCTCTTCCGTTTCGGTTTCCGGCATCTTGAAGATCGAGTCCGCAACCTCGACGTCGAGCTGGACCTCATCGATCAGGAAGGTCTGGCTCTGCGGCGCGCCCTTCGCGCGTTGCTCCATCGAATGCGGAATCATCAGCCCGCCGACTTCCTTGTAATCGCTGAGCAGCGTCTCGATTTCCATCATGTTGCCGCGAATCTCTCGCGTGCTCTCCACCATGATGGGTATGAAGTACTCGGAGTCCAGGTAGTAGTAGTCGACGTCTCCATCCTTCAGCGTGACCTTCAGCTTGTGGGCTTCCGTGCCCTGGACTTCCTCGGTGCCCAGGTACTCGACCTGGTGACCCTTCTCCTCGTAGTTGATCAGCACGCCCTCGATGTCCGCCTGCTGCGTGAAGTTCTTGGCTTCCTCCGCCGGCATCTGCTCCGGTTCGGTGCTACCCAGGAACGGCATGAGCATCCAGGCGGTCTCGCCGTCGTATGCCTGGATCCCGGTCATGCCCTGGACGGTGAACTCGAGCCTGAGCATCTCCGGCCGCTTCTGGGTCCGCACGAAGGGCGCCTCGACGCCGGGGCCGAGCATCGTGCGGCCCGTGGCACGCATCGAGTTCACATCCAACCAGGCGTCCTCGCCGCCGATGGCCTCGTAGTAGTTGTCCAGTACCTCTTCGAGCGACTGCGCCTGGGCCGGGACGGCCAGCAGGGCCAGCGCTAACGTGCCAAGCAATGCGCTACGAATCATCGATTTCCTCCTCGAATCAGGAATCGGGCGGTTGGGTTCGGACACGGGCGCCGGATGGCGCCACCTGCCATCTGTGACTTTCGGGCCATACTCCAACTACGGAATACCCATGAGAAAGTTGCGTATTCACGGCCGCCGGATCCGCCCGAATCGATCCACGACGGCCCGTCTGCGCCGCCGCTCCGGGCGACGGACCTTTCTCGCACTCGTAATGCCCCGGGAAGATGCCCGAACCCATGCCGACGGACAAGGCGACTAGCGGCGGTCCGAATCGCTCTCCGGCAAAGGGGACTTCCATGCCAGGGCGAAGCGACATGGTGCCGGTGATCTTCATCGACCCCACCGACTCCCACGCCTCGAGACCGCCGGCGGCCTCGTGGTAGTTGTCCAGGACCTGCTCGAGGGTCATTTGCTGGGCGGCCGCCGGAATCGCCATCACCAGCAGCATGACCAGCGCGACTCGCGTCGACATCCGTCCCTCCGTTGTCCATCGTTCATCGAACCTAACAGCTGTTGATTGGGCAGCGTTGAGCGTCGACGGAGCGGGCCCGGCGCCCGCCCGCCAGCCTCGAGCGGCGACCCAACCTTCCACCTCCTGACCACGTCAAACGTTAAAGACCAGACCACAACGTATCCGGAGGGAGAGCCCCGATGAAACGTCACCGATGCGCCGCCACCCCTATACGCCTGGCCGTTCTCTCAGCGGTGCTCGCGGCATGCACCGCGAACGAGGACCGGTCAGCGAGCGAGTGGGTGGCCGAGCACGACACGATCGGGGACACCATCGTCGTTCGAACGGTGGGGGGCAGCGTCTGGAGCGACACGGCGATCCTGGTCGCCGACCTCACCATCGGCCAGTTCGAGGGGCCCGACGAGTACATGTTCGGCCGCCTCCGCTCGCTGGCTGTCGCTTCCGACGGCTCGATCTACGTGTTCGACAGCCACGCCAGGGCGCTTCGCAAGTACGCCCCCGACGGTTCCTACCTGGGCACCTTCGGTCAGGAAGGCAGCGGTCCCGGCGAATACAAGCGTCCCGACGCCGGCCTCGCCGTACTCCCCGACGGCCGGGTCCTGCTTCGCGATCCGGGAAACGCCCGGATCACCGTGTATTCCCCGGACGGCGAGTACCTGGACAGCTGGCGGATACGGGGCGGCCTCAATACGTCACGACGACTCAGCGTGGACACGGCGGGCAACGTCTACGTCTTCCTGCTCATCAACCAGGGGGCGCCGGTCACCGAATGGCAGCGGGGTCTGGCCCGCTACGGCCCGGACGGCGTGCCCGGCGACACGCTGAGACCGCCCAGCTGGGACTTCGAGGAGCCGGAGCTGGTCGCCAGCGTCAACGACGGCGAGAACCGGAGCATGTCGGTCTCCACCGTGCCGTTCGGCCCCGAGCAGATGTGGTCCTTCAGCCCGCTGGGCTACATGGTGGGCGCGCTCTCCACCCGATACGCCATCGACCTCTATCAAGCGCCCGACCGGGTACTCCGTATCGAGCGTGCCGACTGGCAGCCCGTACCGGTCCTCGAGCCCGAGAAGGAAGAGCAGGAAGCGATCATGACCGCGAACATGCGGTTCACCGAGCCCGGCTGGCGCTGGAACGGGCCGCCGATCCCCGACACCAAGCCCCCCTTCTCGCGGATATACGCGGGAGACCGCGGCCGCGTCTGGGTCAGGCTGCACCAAGAGGCGTATCAGATCGAAAGCGAAGAGGTCGACGAGCCGGAGGAGCCCGGCACCGTCCCGGATAGAACGTGGATCGAGCCGGTGGCGTTCGACGTGTTCGAAGCCGACGGTCGCTATCTGGGGATGGTGCGGGCACCAGAGGGATTTTCCATCTATCCCACCCCCGTCTTCCGCGGCGACACCGTCTGGGCCGTGGTGCGCGGCGAATTCGATGTCCCCTACCTCGTCCGCTTCAAGATCGAGCACCGGAACCCGGACGAGACCTAGCCGCGGCGCCGCTTTCGCCGTGGCTTGACCTGCCATAGAGCGGCCTATACCCCGCGACCGGTGTCGTGCGTTACTCCGACTCACCCGGCTCGACGAAGGCGATCAACCCCATCTACGGCCGCTTAACGGCTTCGGAACGCCGGAACGTTACCTTTCGCTCCAACGTTAGATAGACCAGTGCGAACAAATCTGATGGGTGCCCAAATTCTGCTGCTGGCGCTCCCGTCGATCGTGGGGTCCGCGTCAGCGCAGACTTCTGCGGTCCCGGAGCGTGTAGAGCTGCGCGTCGAAATTGCCGGGGTCGAGGGTGACGTCGAGGACAACGTCGAGGCACGACTGAAGATTATGCAGCTCGCGGCGGACGACACTGCCGCCCCACCCTCGACCGTACGCGACCTGCACGACGCCGCGGTGCACGACATAGTCCGCGCGCTGCAGCCCTTCGGCTACTACCGTCCGGAGATCAAAGCCGACCTCGACACTCTGTCGAGCCCCTGGCTCGCCCGCTACACCATCGATCCGGGCCCGCCGATCACACTCACCCAGGTCAATGTCCAGGTCGAGGGACCGGGCGACAACGAGCCTCGGTTCCGCGAGGCCGTCGAGACTTTTCCGCTTTCCCAGGGCGACGTGCTGAAGCACAGCGCATACGGAGCCGGCAAAGCGCGTCTGCGATCCATCGCCGCCGAGCTCGGCTACCTCGATGCCCGGTTCGATACCGCCCAGATCCGGATCGATCTGGACAAGTACGACTCGCGGATCCTGCTCCACTTCCAGACAGGCCAGCGCTATCGCTTCGGGCCCGTGACGTTCCGCCAGGACGTCCTCGACGTGGAGGTGCTGCGCAACCAGCTCCCGTTCGAACGAGGCGATCCGTTCGATACCGAGAAGCTGCTGGAGCTGCAGACCCGCCTGCGCGACGGCCCGAACTTCCGAAGCGTCGAGGTGCAGCCGTTGACCAATCTGACGGACGGGCTCGAGGTGCCGGTCGACGTCGATCTCGAGCCCAACCAGCCGCGCCGCTACGAGATCGGTGTCGGATACGGCACCAACACCGGCCCCCGCGCTCGGGCGCACACGGAGTTCCGACGCTTGAACCGCAACGGGCATCGCGCCACCGGCGACCTCACGGTGTCGACCGTGGAGCGAAGCTTGACGGGCCGCTACATCATCCCGCACAGCTCGCCCAGCCGCATGCAAATCACGTTCTTCAGCAGCTACGCGAACCTGACCCCGGAGCCGAGTTCCAGCGATCTTTTGCGGGCCGGGACCAGCGTGACTCGTTTTCGCGGCGGATGGCGGGAGACGTTCACGCTCGAATACGACTTCGAGTCATTCGAGGTCGGAGTCGATACGGCCAACTCGAGCCTGCTCACACTGGGGGGCACCTGGTCGCTGACACAACTCGACGACCAGACATTTCCGACCCGCGCCTTCCAGGCTGAGATCGCCCTGCGGGGAGGCCACGACGCGCTGCTTTCCACCACGACGTTCGGACAGCTCACTCTGGACGGCACGGCGATTCGCCCTCTCGCCAGCCGGACGCGGATCATCGCTCAGGCGCGGCTGGGCGTTACCGCGACCTCGGACTTTCGCGCCCTGCCACCTTCGATCCGGTTCTTCACGGGCGGCGATCGCAGCGTCAGGGGCTACTCGTACCAGTCGTTGGGTCCCCGGGACCGGGCCGGCAACGTGATCGGCGGCGACGGTCTGCTGACGGCCAGCCTCGAGTTGGAGCATCTCTTTCTCGAGCACTGGGGCGCCGCGGTCTTTTTCGATACGGGCAACGCCGTCGACCTTCTCGACGTCTCGCTGAAGCACGGGGCGGGCGCCGGCCTGCGCTGGCTCGCGCCGATCGGCATGGTCCGCCTCGACGCCGCCTTTGCCCTCAGCAGGGACGGCACCCCGATTCGTTTCCATCTGATCATCGGCCCGGACCTGTAGGCGTGTCATGCTGATGAAGATCGCCACGTTGCGTCGACTCGGACTCCGCCTACTGATCGTCGCCCTCGCCGGTGTCGCTCTGGTCGCCGGGTTAGCGCTGTTCGCCATCTTCACGGCGCCCGGCACCAGGCTGGCCGTTTCCGCCCTCGACAGGATCGCGGGCCCGGTCGACATCGGAAAGGTCGACGGCACGCTCGCCGGTGCATTCGAGCTGAACGATGTGGTGGTCGAGACCGCGCGGTTCGACGCCCGGTTGGAGCGGATTTATCTGAACGTGCAGCTTCGCCCGCTGCTGAGCTCACGCCTCTCCATCGACAGCGTGCACATCGAAGGCGGCCGGATCGTCGAACGGGCGCCGGCATCGGCCGAAACGTCCGAGGCATCCCCGGCGCCGAGCGCTGGCCCCATCGAGCTGCCCCTGGACACGCGGATCGCCGGAGCACGCATCGAATCGCTCGCCATCGAGCTCCAGAACGGAACGCGGATAACCCGTCTTGCCGCCAGCTTGCAGGGCCGACCGAACCGCTTCGCATTCGACGGCTCGGCGCGCATCCTGGCGCCCGGGGTCGCTCCCGGCCACCTGACCCTGTCGCTGACTGGGGGGCTGGACAGCGTTCGCATAAGCCGAGCCACGCTCGAGATCGAGGGCAACCGTGTGACCGCCCGTGGCTCCGCCGCCCTGCGCCCGCGCCTCGCCTGGGATCTGGCGCTCAGCGCCGACAGCATCGACAGCTCGGCGATCTTGCGCGATGGCGTCGACTGGCCGGGCATGGTCTCGGCGCGGGCCACCACCCGCGGCGTGCGGGAGGAGAACCGCTGGCGTGGCGCGATCCAACTCGACACGGTGTTCGGCACTCTGCGGGGACGCGGCATGGCCGGTCACACCTCGGTCGGGTTCGAGCTCGGCAGCGAGAGTTCCTTCGCGATCGATACGGTTTACCTCGATTGGGGTGACGCCCGGGTGAGCGGGCGCGGAGTCGCCGGCGACCGGCTCGACTTCAGCTTCCGGGCGGACGTGCCTCATCTCTCGCTGGCCTTGCCCGGCGCCTCGGGCTCGTTCCGCACTTGGGGTACGACCGGTGGATCGCCGTCGGCGCCACGGTTCGACGCGGCCTTTGCGGGTTATGGGCTGTCGTATCGCCAGGCGCGCATCGATTCGGTTTCGGGCACCATCGACGCGAGGCCCGATCTGGCCGGCGTGTTGTCGTTGGACGTGGCCGTCGCCGGCGCCGAGTGGGGCGAGCGCTCGATCCGCAAGGCGAGCATCGAGGTCGAGGGAAGCCGAGCGCAACACACCATCGATGCGCAGCTCGGACACGGGGAGGGCGACCTTCGGATCGAGGCCGCCGGCACGCTGCGCGGAAAGATCTGGCGCGGTCAGATTCACCGTCTACAGCTGGCAACCGCCCGCGCCGGTGACTGGCAGCTCGCCGATGATTCGACGGCTCTCGTGGCGTCGCCGGACTCGGCGCGCCTACCCGACGACCTCTGCCTCGTTTCGATAGATTCGCACCTCTGCGTGACCGGCTACTGGCATCGCGATGCGAACTGGCGAATCGCCACCGCCCTGTCCGAACTGCCGCTGGCGCTCACCGAGCAGCTGACCCCGGCTTCCTGGTCGCTGTCAGGTCGCCTGAGTGGTGACGTGATCGGCCGAAAGCCGGCGGACGGACCGATTCAGCTCGATGCCACACTCCGAAGCGACCGGGGGCTGGTCTCCTACGTCGGGGACGGTCAGGCCCGAGAGCTCGTGTTCCAGGATGGCGAGCTGCAGGCCAGCATCGGGGCCGAGGGAGCCGGGGCCAGTGTGGACCTGAAGCTCGGCTTCGCAGGGGCCGCAGCGCCCGGAACCGTCTCGGCATATCTCGAACTGCCCGGATATCACGGCTTCGGCCCACCCGGCGACGATCAGGCCATCAGCGGCCGCCTCGACCTCCACCTCGAGGATCCGGGCATCCTGGAATCGGCGGTCCCGCCCCTCCAGGATCTGAGTGGACGAATCGACCTCTTCCTCCTCGCAGGCGGAACGATGGGACAGCCCCGATTCCGTGGCCAGCTGGATTGGGAGGCCGGCAGGGCCCGACTTCCCGAGCTGGGCGTCGAGCTGGTGGGGATCCACTTGTCCGCGATCGGCGAAGAGTCGGGCCTTCTCACGGTCGAAGGAACGGTCCGCTCAGGGGACGGCCAGCTGACTTTCAGCGGCGAGTCACCGCTCACGCCGAGCCCGGACGCGCCAGCCACGCTGTGGTTCCGGGGCGACCGTTTCCGGGCCGTGAACAAGTCCGAAGTACAGTTGGACGCATCGCCCGACCTCGAGGTCGCGTGGGACGGCAACCTCCTCGATATCGAGGGCGACGTCGAGATCCCGCACGCACGAATCGAATTGAGCGAGTCGACGCAGGGCGTTCCGGTCTCGGAAGACGTGGTCTTCGTCGATTCCATTGCCGCCGAAGAGACCGGCCCCGAGCTGGCTGCCACCGTCCGGCTGGCGCTCGGCGATGACGTCCAATTCAGCGGATTCGGCCTCACCGGCAAGCTGGAAGGCAGCGTAAAGGTCGTCGAAGAGCCGCAGGGACCGACGACCGGGACCGGCGAGGTGCTGATCGTGGACGGCAGCTATCAAATCTACGGTCAGGAGCTGACCGTCGACACGGGCCGGGTCATCTTGGCCGGAGGCCCCATCGACAACCCGGGCCTCGACGTGCGCGCCTTCCGCGTGGCCAAAGACAGCGTGGTCGCCGGCGTGATCGTCCGGGGCACCCTGAACGCCCCGGTCATCACCCTCTTCTCCGATCCCTCCATGTCCCGGCAGAGGATCCTCGCTTATCTGGTGGCCGGCGGATCGGTCGGAACCGCGACCGCCTCCGATGGCGGAGGCATCGCCGGCTTCCTGACCAAACTGGGTGTCAAGGCCGGCAACACGCTGACCGAGACGATCGCCGCCGATCTGAATCTGGAAGAAGCGCGAATCAAGACCGAGGGCTCGCTGAGCACGGCATCGGTCATCGCCGGAAAGTACCTGTCGCCCAGGCTTTACGTCTCCGCCGGGATCGGCATCTTCGACCCCGACAAGAGCCTGCAGCTACGGTACCTGCTGACGAACCAGTTCACGCTGCTGGCCGAAACGGGTGACGAGACGAGCGCCGACATCCTGTTCCAGATCGAGCCGGGCGAGTAGCGAATGGCCACCGATTCGTCATCGACCTCTGTGGATTTCGCGCCCGCTGGGGTAACTCACCCGGACGTCGAAGCGCCCGAGTCAAGCGCTAAAGCGGCGACCCCTACGACGGCTGGGCAGAAGGCGACGCCGACTTCTAGTTCGTTCGCTCCTCCCGCCACAGCGACGGGAAATTATCCTTGACATGCTCGAGCTTCGGCAGATCGTACCTGACGATGTAGGGCTGGTTAGGGTGGCGGGCCAGATAGTTTTGGTGGTACGCCTCCGCCTCGTAGAAGTTCTCGAGCGGCTCAACCTCCGTGACGATCTCTCGGTCGAATCGCCCTTCCGCGCTGAGCTGAGCGATGTACGCCTCCACGGCGCGTCTCTGCTCATCGTTCATGTAAAAGATGGCCGACCGGTAGCTCGTTCCGACATCAGGACCCTGGCGATTCAACTGCGTCGGGTCGTGCACGGCGAAGAAGACCTGGAGCAGCTGTCGGTAATTCACCTTGGCGGGATCGTAGGTCACCCGCACCGACTCGGCATAGCCGGTCCTCCCCGTGGTCACCTGTCGGTACGACGGGTTGGGGATATCGCCGTTCCCATAGCCTGACACCGCCGAGACCACTCCCCGGGTATGCTCGAAGACCGCCTCGATGCCCCAGAAGCAGCCGCCGGCGAACACCGCCGTGCGCGTCTCGCCGGTCGTATCCTGGGTCGCGCGAGTGGCCGGCCGCCAGGCGAAGGCCAGTACGATAGCGCCGATTGCCAGTGCCAGGCCGGCTCGGGTGTATCGCGACAAACGGATCATAACTTTCAGACTCCAGTGCTCGTGGTTCAATACATATTAACAAGCCCGAGCCGAGCATGGTTCCAAGTCCCTGCCCCCACCGGCGTACGCTATCCCCGGAGTCTCTCATTCCGCGACAGCTGTTGGGACACTACGTCCGAGAGGCCCCATCCGTTGATTCGGACGGGGCCGAGGCAGCTGACCGCTTCAACGATTACCATAGCTCGCCCAGCGGGCAGGTGAAGCCGGGGAGGACCCCTTCTCCATCCAGCCGATCTCGCTCGCCCAGGGTCGAGACGCTCCCGTCGAACCGGTACACCCGCACCTCGCGGCGCTCCGGGCTCACGACCCACACCAGGCGAACGCCAGCGTTTAGCCAGTCGCCGACCTTGGCAAGCACCTCCCCCGGTCGGTCGTCCGTCCCGAGTACCTCGACCACGAGGTCGGGGGCATAATCTGGAAACCCTATCGGATCGGACTCCGGTGCGCGTTCCTCGGCCACGAAAGCGATGTCGGGGGCCCGCACGGTGTCCGGATCCGACTCGATCTTGAAGCCGGTCTCCGCCGCGTAGACCCGGCCGAGACTCCCCGCCTTCACGTGCGCCATCAACTGGAAGGCCAGCTCGGCAGTCACCGAGCCGTGGCGGGCGCCTGCCGGCTCGCGCACGACCAGCCGGCCGCGGATCAGTTCGCAACGCTTGTTCCGCGGTCCACTTGTAAGCAATTCCTCGGCCGTGATGGTCGCAGCGTCCATGTCTGCATAATAGGGCGAGCTGCGGGTCATGGCGAGAAAGATGGGACCGGCCTATCAACGCTCGCTCAACACCACCGCCTACGGTTCGAGCTCGTACTTCTCGATCAGCCGGTTGAGCCGTGGTCGGCCAACGCCCAGAATCTCCGCCGTCCGGGCCTTATGGCCGCCGGTGGCGGCCAGCACGCGCTCGACGTGCTCGCGCTCTAGTTCCTCCAGCGTCGCCAGGTGGGCGGGCGACTCGGCCGGCGTACCCCCGAGCGCCAGGTGTTCGGGCCGGATCACCTCGCCGGTGGCCAGCACCACGGCCCGGGTGAGGCAGTTCTCCAGCTCGCGGACGTTGCCCGGCCAGCGGTGGCGCAACATCACGTCCATCATCTCCCGGGCGATCACCGGCGTCTCGTGATGGAGCGCCCGGCTGGCGCGCTCGACCAGGTACTCGGCCAGCTCCGGCAGGTCGTCGAGCCGCTCGCGGCCTGAACCGCGGAACAATCGGCCAGCTGCAGCAGCTGGGAACGGCGGCCCAGCCAGCGGAGGCCGATCTCGTCGACGATCTGTCGCTGGGAAATGTCGAGTCGGCCACGCAGTAGCTCTTGCCCCGATCGCTCGGCCGTGCGAGTCAGCCAGAGGCCGAGCAGCGCCAGCGGAAGGACGGCGCCGCAAAGAACGATGAGGATGAACTTGCTCCGCAGGGAGAGGGAGCGAGGCGACAGCATGGCTCAGCGCCAGGACAACACGAACCGTTCCGACTCGCCGACCCTCAGCACGGCGACCTCGCCCAGGTCGGGGATCCCGTCCAGCGAGAACTCGGCGCGCACGGTATAGAAGCACCGCTCTTCCGGCTCACCCCAGACGCAGCCTCTCTTGTCGTCCCGCGGCTCGCGACAGCCGGCGCGGTCCGGCACGACGAACTGGCAGGAGCGGCCGCCGCGCCGCGTTCGGATCGGCTGCAGGGGAGCCGCCGACCCCACCTTCAGCCGAAGCTGCGGGAAGGACCAGACGCTGTTCTCGGGCCGGTCGACGGGGATCTGCAGCTCGACCACGGCCCGGGTTCGCGACCCGGCCGTGTCCACGGCGATCCAGCCGCCGTCGATGGGCGACATCAGCGCCGGGTAGGTGATGGTACGGCCGGCGCAATCGTAGATCGTCGGCGGTCCGCAACCCGCGGCTGCCGCCGCCATCACGATCGAAAGCGCCAGAAGTCTTCGGTTCAGCATGGCTTGCGTCCAGTGCCCGCGCGACCACCGGCCGCCTCTCCAGGACGCGGAAGGGGCGTTTGCTACAATTTCGGGCTTTCAAGGCTGGAAGTAAAGATACGGTATGCGGTGTGCAGTACGTGGGTGTGCGGTCTGAATCAAACCTCATCCACTGCACACTGGCGTACCGCACACCGCATACCGTCCGTTCCTTTACTCCATAGTCGCCTCGCCCCCCACCTGCATCCCCAGGTTCTTCACCAGGAACGCCCAGCGGTCCGCCTGCTCCTCGATGATCATCGCGGTCGGCTTGCCGCCGCCGTGCCCGGCCTTGGTCTGGATGCGGATCAGGACCGGCGCGTCGCCCATCTGCATCTCCTGCAGCCGCGCCGCGAACTTGAACGAGTGGCCGGGCACCACGCGGTCGTCGTGGTCCGCCGTGGTCACCAGCGTCGCCGGATAGTCGTCCGGGTGCAGGTTGTG
>JABAHS010114529.1_pt3 | contig 15017 bp, 13 predicted proteins | sample 7062111 | NCBI WGS metagenome assembly JABAHS01 (sample SAMN14534600, study PRJNA622989) | marine sediment metagenome | biome: marine biome [ENVO:00000428]; feature: marine pelagic biome [ENVO:01000023]; material: deep marine sediment [ENVO:00002113]; isolation source: pool of 4 deep marine... | reverse complement strand
GTAACAATTGATATGGATACGGTAGTAGTAGGAGCAGGAGCGGATGATCTGGGAACAACAATTGATGCGGGTTCAGTATACTTTTTTGAAAGAGATGAAGGTGGAGCTAATAACTGGGGAGAGATAACTAAACTGACTGCGGCTGATGCTGAAGACTTTGATGCGCTTGGATCAGCTGTAGTAGTGCTGTCTGATCTCATGTTTGCAGGTTCACCGGGTGATGATGACGGAGGCAACGGTGCAGGGGCATTTTATGGCTCTGAGTTAAACGGTACATGGGGAGTGCTTGAAAAATTTACAGCTTCTGATGCGGCTCCCGGCGCTGGTGCACTGAAGGGACTGGGGGTATTTGAAGTAGATGACACAACAGGAAACAGATCAATTGTATCGGACAATACAACAGGAACAGGGAATTTGTTATCAGAACCCGAGGGCATAGTTGTTGAAAATCCTGGACCTGGAGAGAAGTATTTAATAGCAGACAAGGGTATACCTGCAATCATTTCTGTAGACCCGTCTACAGGTAATCAGACTATATATGAAGACAATTCCGGAAGCCCTTCAATTCCATTTGTGCTCCCTATAGATCTTGAATTTAACAGCAGCGGAGATTTATTTGTAACTGATCCGGGAAGTGCAATAGTTATACAAATAGATGGTGTTACAGGAGCCAGATCAATAGTTAATAATTCAGGTGCCTACCCAGGGCTTGGATTTCCCTTTGGTATAGCGGTTGAGAGTAGTGGAAATGTTGTTGTAACAGATTTACAGATGATAATTGAAAATGGAACCCAACAGTGCTTTGACTGTGCACTCGATCCTGACTGTATACCGCCTGATTGTTTTCAGTTTGGCTGCGTGGGGTGTGTAGATATAATTGAACCGTCAATAGCTCGAGTAAATACCTCAACAGGTAACGTTGAGCAACTTGCTGATACTACTTCATGTGTACCGGGAAGGTCTTTTAATCGTCCGCTTGGTATAGATATAATGGCAAGTAATAATCTTGCAGTAGTAGCTATTGATCTTAATGAGTCAACGTCAGTTATAGAAGACTGGGCGATTTTGGAAGTCAATAACACAACTGGTACATGTTCCATTATAGCAGATGATACAACCGGTACAGGCCCGGATCTTCAGTTCCCTGAAGGCATAGCGACACTTGCTAGCGGAGAGCTTGCCGTTGTAGATAATTTTAGAGATGAGGTTTTGGTGATTGATCCTGCAACCGGCAACCGAACAGTACATTCAGGAAACGCAATCGGAACAGGGCCTCAGTTTGAAGAGCCTTTCTGGATTGCGGTTAATGGAAATGGTGACTCAATAGTTACGGATCAGGGAACAACAGGAATAAGCTTTGGATCATCGCTTGATATATCCGGAAGAACTGCGATTATAGGCGCGCCCGGCAAGACTAATCTTGAGGGTGGCATATACATATTCCAGTTCTGTGAAAAAGCAAGCCCGGTAATTGCAGTCTCACCTGCAGATCAGACGGGCTCTGCTGGAGATACATTAAATTATAATGTTACTGTACAAAATGTTCACAACCTTGCCTGTGCTTCCACAAGTTTTACTATGGATTCTAGTGTGCCAGGCGGCTGGACATCCAATTTTAATCCATCCACTGTAAATCTGGACTCTGGACAGTCCACTAATGTGGATTGGAGCGTAACATCCGATCCAGGTGCGACAGATGCAGACTATCCGATTACAGCTGAAGCTACCGATGATAACGAGCAGGTATTTACAGGCTCAGATAATGCAAATTATGAAGTTATTAATACAATGCCGACACCAACACCTACCCCTACTCCAACCCCAACTCCTACCCCTACACCTTTATGTAATAATGATGGAGTTTGTTCAGGTTCCGAAGACTGTAATAATTGTCCAAATGACTGCATATCAGGCAGCGGTCCTTCATGCGGAAACGGAATATGTGAGGCGGCTGATGGTGAGGACTGTAACTCATGTCCGTCTGACTGCAATTCAAAAACCAAGGGAAATCCAAAGACTCATTACTGCTGTGGTGAGGGTGGAGTATGCGGAAGCAGTCAGTGCAATAATGACCCCTACACATGTACTGAAGCTCCCGTGCAGTCATATTGCTGTGGAGACTCTACTTGTGAAGGAGCTGAGGACAGCTTTAGCTGTGAGATTGACTGCGGACCTCCACCAGTTTGTGGTGACGGTACATGTGATACTGGTGAAGATATTTGTTCCTGCTCTGTGGATTGTGGTACTCCACCGGGATCAGAACTGTCCTGTATAAATGGAGAAGATGACGATTGTGATGGACAGATAGATTGCAGTGATGTTGACTGCAGTTTGGATCCTGCGTGTGATAGCTGTACTCCAACACATTCCAAGGAAAAGGGGCCTAGATGTTCAGACGGGTTAGACAATGACTGTGATGGGGCTATAGATGGAGCGGATACGGATTGTTAATTTGATAAGCTCTAATTATTAATTTAAATTTTATTTCTAATGAGGCAACTGTAAATAACAGTTGCCTCAACTCTATTTATTTAATTTATTCCCTATTTTACAAATATTTCCCTAAATAAAATTCCCCTAGGGTAAGCTTTACATAGTTCGTAAATATAATTTAATAATTAATTTACAAGGGGAGTATTTTGAAAAAATATTTATATATATTCATATTCATTTATTTTATTTCTATATCTGATTCATTTTCTCAAGTTAGTAAGCAAAGTGAACTTAACATAGGTCTAACCGCTAATTATGAGCATGGGGTTGATACAGATATTGATGATGGTGGAGAGGTAAGCATTAACAGATATTCCATCAGAGCTAATGCTTCTAGTCATATTAATGATAGAATTGGATTGGATATTAATTCCAGCTACAGCTTTACAGATTTTAATTTTTCTGGAAACAGTGGATTTGCAGAGCTGAATCCCTGGAAAGGGATAAACAAAGCCGGTCTTGGATTCAGGTTCAAATACAGTCTGAATCCGGAGTGGTCAATATCCGCTGGACCGTTAATTAGATATTCAGGTGAGCAGGGTGCTGATTTCAGCGATTCTTTAACTTACGGAGGACTTGCAGGTTTTACTTATTCGCCAAGCAGAAACTTCTTCGTAGGTACTGGTGTTTATATTAGCAGCAGACTGGAAGATGATGTTATAGCTTATCCGGGTCTAATTATGAACTGGATGGTAAGTGAGAGATTAAGGGTATCTACCCTACTTACAGGGGTTAAGAGTGAGCTTGGCCCAAGGGTTCAATTAAATTATAAAATTACGGATAATATAGATACCGCTATTAGCGCAGGATATGAGTTTAATCGTTTCAGGCTTGACGATGATGGAGTAGCGAATGATGGAATCGGAGATGTAAAAATCCTTCCCTTATGGGCAAGCATTGGTTATGAAATAAGTAAATATATAAGACTCGAGCTATACTCAGGGTTTGGATTTTTAGGAGAATTAGAGCTTGAAGATAGAAACGGAGACAGATTATTAAAAGAAGATTTTGATACAATGGTGTTCGTCGGGTTAGGATTTAAAATAATTAATTAGATAGGTATTATCAATCCCATCATTATTGGTTTATTGAGGAATTCTTTCGGGGTGACTGGGCTCAGGTAAGCGGCTTCAATACTTTATCAAATTCTTTTAATTAACCACATTAAATATCTTGTGATGTAAGCTGTAAGATTATTAGACACCTATACCAAATTTATATAAATCTAATTGCCTTAAACTATTGAAAATTATTTTGGCACCTAAATTGAATTACTAGTATTAGAAACTAAAATAATAATCTGGTTTTGAGTAATTTTAATAAGGGGGGTAAACAATGCCTGGACAAAAACTTAAAAACTATCTAGATGAGAATAATATAAAATATATTACCATAAAGCACTCTCCGGCATTTACTGCGCAGCAGATAGCTGAGAATGCTCATATTTCTGGAAAAGAGCTTGCAAAAACCGTAATGATAAAAATTGACGGCAAAATGGCCATGGCGGTACTTCCCGCTTCTTACCATGTAGATTTTAAACTTCTTGAGGAGGCATCGGGAGCAATTAGAGTAAGTCTTGCAGATGAACAGGAGTTTAAAGACATGTTTGCCGATTGCGAGGTTGGTGCCATGCCGCCATTTGGAAACCTCTATGATATGGATGTATATGTAGCCCGGAGTCTTGCTGAAGATGAAGAGATATTCTTTAACGCCGGTACTCATTCCGAGTTAATAAGGCTTTCTTATGCAGACTTTGAGAGGCTGGTAAAACCAAAGATATTGAAATTTTCGGAGAAAAACTGAAATAATTATATAATTCAGTACGAGGGTATTAATCAAAAGAAAATAATCGGTTAAATACATATTTATTATGGGAAGGTTATATGGAAGCAATAGGCGGAGGGTTTGTTTATATCGTTGTAGTCGCTTTAATAATATTTGCAGCAATCTGGTTTATGAGATCAGGGTAATAGTGTCAGGATATAAAAATGGAATTTAATGCTGATTACAACTACTCGAATGCGTGCACGAATATGGTTAACGAACAAATCAAGGCCCGCGGCATAAAAAGTAAAAAGCTATTAACAACATTTTTAAGAGTCCCGCGCCACCTGTTTGTTCCCAAAGAATACTCACAGTATTCCTACTCTGATGGCCCCCTGCCAATAGGAGAAGATCAAACTATATCTCAACCGTACATTGTTGCCCTCATGACGGATCTGTTGGATTTAAAAAAAGGAGAAAAAGTACTTGAAATAGGTACAGGGTGCGGTTATCAAACGGCAATTCTCTCTGATCTGGGGTGCAGAGTATATACTGTTGAAATTATCGAGAACCTGGGGCTTAGAGCAAAGGAGACCCTGGACAGTCTTGGTTATGAGAATATAAAATTTAAAATTGGAGATGGCTATCAGGGGTGGAAAGAGAATTCTCCTTTTGATGCAATAATAGTAACTGCTTGTCCTAAAGTATTGCCAAAACCCCTCGTGGATCAGTTAAAAACAGGGGGGCGAATGGTCATACCGTTAGAAGAGGAATATCAGGAATTAAAATTAATTATCAAGAAAATAGATGGACTCACAAAAAAAAGAATAACCCCCGTGAGGTTTGTTCCCATGACCGGAGAAGCAGAAAAAGCTAATTATAATATATGAAATTTATATGATATTTCCTCTCAGTATAAGCTAAATATCAACAACTATAATCAAGATCGCCATTTATATATTAATTTAATATCAGGCAGAGCTAATGAGCAATATTCAAATTATAATTCAGACTGCCGGAGGCATTGGTCTTTTTTTGCTTGGGATGATTGTGCTTACCGATGGACTTCGAGCGCTTGCAGGAAGTGCAATGCGCTCAGTGCTTATGCGTTTTACAAGCAGTCCGGCAACGGGTGCTCTTACAGGTGCTGCAAGTACAGCGGTTCTGCAATCATCAAGTGCAACTACTGTGGCAGCAGTGGGTTTTGTGGGGGCAGAGCTCTTAACATTTCCCCAGGCCCTTGGGATTATTTTTGGCGCCAATATCGGGACCACTTTTAAGGGCTGGCTGATTGCAATCCTTGGATTTAAACTAAGTCTGGTAAATATATTTTTGCCTCTGATATTTATAGGAGCAGTGCTGAGGCTTTTTACCAGGGGACGTCTTAGCGCGATTGGGTATTCGATTGCCGGTTTTGGATTGATATTTGTTGGAATTACAGCTATGCAGCAGTCAATGACAGAACTGCACGGTTTTATTTCATTTGAAAACCTGCCCGCTGACACTTTTTTAAGCAGAATTTTACTTCTTGGTATTGGGCTTTTATTTTCGGCGATCACTCAGTCATCGAGTGCCGGAGTCGTTGCGGCTCTGACTGCGCTCTTTACTGATCTGATTAACTTTAACCAAGCCGCTGCTTTAGTAATAGGAATGGATATAGGAACAACAATTACGGCAGCAATGGCTACTATCGGTGGTTCTGTCGCAGCGAAAAGAACAGGATTTTCCCATGTAATTTACAACTTCCTTACAGCCACAATTGCTTTGTTCTTAATCACGCCATACACTTCAATATGGGAATACCTTGCCCCCGGGCAGCTTATAATCAATGCTGAAATTGCGCTTGTAGCGTTTCATACATTTTTTAATACATTGGGTGTGTTTCTGATAGTACCGTTTGCAGGGCATTTTGCCCGTTTTATGGTTAAATTGATTCCTGGTAAAATTTCCACATATACTCAAAAACTTGACTTTACTTTGAATGAGGATCCGAATTTAGCTCTTAATGCAATTCAAACTACGATAAAAAGTGAAACCCTTGGTTTACTCTTACATATTAGTGCAATTCTAGGCGGTAAGGGCAAAGAAAACAGAATAGACATTGATGAACTACAATCGGCAATTAACGATACACAGTCTTATATAGACAAAATTAATGTTGAATCCGGGACGGGGGTAAACTGGGAAAGGCTTGTAAACATGATTCATGCTCTGGATCATTTGCAGAGGCTCCTTGAGAGATGCGAAGAGCAGGAGGATAGGGCAATAACTGCTAGAGAGAGTGCCGATCTTTCAGTGCAGGCCGATTTGCTTAAAAACAGTATTGATAAAATTATGGTGGATATTAATAATCATCATTGGACGCATGCCGTATGGCAGGCTAAAGATACTTCGTCGAAAATTCACAAGCAGGTAAAACCCTTCAGGCAGAGCGTTATGGATAAAGTGGCAATGGGTCAATATGATGTTGCGACAGGCACAGAAAACCTTGAGGCTATTAGATGGTTACGGCGTGTTAGTAAACATATTGCAAGAATAATACAACATTATGAGCAATCTATTCTAGCATCTGGCAAGACATCTCAGAGCAATAAAATAAATCCTGGTATATGAATAAATCATGTTTTTCATACAAGCTTAAGTTCTTCTACTGTTTCTTTTCAACTATTGCTTTAAAAAAATAAGCATATTACTAATGACTTTGTTTGCTATCATTTATGGTCTTTAATATTGGTTTTGGAGTATCCTCAGTATTTGCCGGTAGTATTGGGTATTCTGTCTTAACCTGTTCGCCATTTAAGGAGTTTAGGAAAATGGTAATTTTGCCGGTTTGGTTGTCATCAAGTTTTATTCCTAATTGAGATGAGCCCATGATCGATACAGCCTCTTTAAGGCTCCATACTTTACCGGAGTGAAAGTATGGAGGTGTTAGCTGAATATTACGCAGGGTCGGGACTTTGAAGACATACTCATCACTTGCGGTTTTTGTTACCTTAAACCTGCCCTTATCTCCAGGGGGAAGTATTTCAACTCCGGGATTTTGTACTACACCAAAAGGAAAATAGCTGTTTCCGCCAAGGTTTATTCCATTGTGACAGCTGGCACATCCCTTATCTATGAAGAGCCTTAACCCTTCCTTTTCCTGGCTGTTTAGAGCTTTAGCATCTCCTTTAAGAAATTCATCAAATCTCGAATCGGGTGTTAGAAGTGTTGCCTCAAATACCTCTATAGCCTTTACGGTATTTTCAAAGCTCGTGTGGTCTTTTTGTTTTGGAAAAGCCAGAGCAAATAAATTGCGATATTCAGGCATACTCTTTAGCGTTGCAACTACTCGTTGGGGATTATTATTCATCTCTACTGTTGCCTGAACAGGGCCCTTGGCCTGATCGGCGAGGTCCTTTGCCCTTCCGTCCCAAAACTGCGCTATATTGAAAACGGCATTTAGAACTGTAGGTGCGTTTCTGGGACCTTTCTGCCAGCCATGACCTACTGAGGTTTCCTGCAGGTCAACACCACCTGTGCCTAAGTTATGACAGGTATTGCAGCTAATTAAATGAGAGGCAGACAAGCGAGGTTCAAAATACAGCATTTTTCCAAGCTTGATTTTATCAGCCGTTGCAGGATTGTTTTCAAATCTAGGCGGGCTATCAGGTATTGCCTTAAACAGGGCTTGAGCCTTGGTTTGTAAATCATCCTGCGCTAAAACCTAAGGAATAGTAAGTAGTATAAATGCTAACAATGAATATCTCAGTAATTTAAGCATATGTTTATCTCCCGATATTAAACATTACTAATACAAAATTTTATTTGGTTTTCACTGTTTCAAGTCCGGCTTCCTTCCACTGAATTATTCCTTGAATATTATATACTTTTTTAAAACCAGACTCTTTCATAATCGGAAGAGTTTTTGCGGCTCTACTACCGGAACGGCAGTGGATGATATAGGTATTTTCTTTATCCAGATTGTTTAATTCATTTCTGAAATTTTCTGAATAGAAGTCGATATTCTTAGATTTGTCAATATGTTCTACTTCATACTCTTTAGGTGTTCTCAAATCAAGAATAATAAATTTATTGTTTCCTGCATTAACCTCCATCATTTTGTAGGCCTGCTCGGGTGATATGTTTTCAATGATTTGTTCATCGTTTAATTCTTTTAGGCCTTCTTCATTTTGAGACAGCGCATAGTTTGCTATAAGCACATAAAGGATTATCGTGATTATGTAGTTAAATCCCTTCAAATAAAACATGGATATATTTACGTTCCCCAATATACAAGTTTATATATACTGACAAAGTTTATTCTTATTGATTTTTTTGCTCGTTTATAATTGTTAAAAGTCCTTCAATAATATCTGTTACGGTTATAATTCCTACAAGTTTATCCGTATTGTCTACAACTGGAAGGGCATTATATTTTTTGTAATGTATAATTTGAGCAGCTTTTTCAATCCTATCGTCTTCACTTATTGTTTGCAGATTAGTACTCATAGCAGATTCTATTTTTATGCCGTACTCTTTTTCAATTAACATTCTCAGATCTCTTTCAGTCACAATCCCTAATATATATCCGTTATTTGTGACCGGCAGTTGTTTGATATCATGTTTCTTTAATATGTAAAACGCATACTGTACGTCTTCATCAGTTGAAATAGTAATAGGATCTTTTGTCATACATTCTTTTACAAGCATAAAGTATCACCTCCATAATTTAATTATATTACATTTAAGATGAGTTTATTCATATATTTTTATCTTGGATTAATTTCTTACTATCAATACTGGGCATGGTGAAGTGAGAACCACTTTATGGCTTGTAGTACCTATTACAACTTCATCTTTTTCAGTTTTAAATCCGTGCGATCCCATAATGATTAGGTCAATTTCTTTTTCCTTTGCATATGTGTTGATTACTTTCCATGCAGAACCAATTACCGTATTTGTGTAAACATCTATGCCTTTTTGTATGAAGTAGTCCTTTTCCTTTTCAATCTTATTGTTAATTTCTAATTCTATGTTTCTGTAGAACTGTTTAATCTCTTCATCATCTTCTTCATACTGAATTGGCTCGATTGCATGAATTATATAAACTCTGGAGCCCAGAGTACCTGCAAGTTCTGCTACATAGTCTCTGGCTTTTGATGAGTATTGTGAAAAGTCTGTTGGAAAAACTATTTTTTTTATCATTGTATCACCGCCCCTGTTTTTTAGTAATATGTGCAATCTCCATACCATACGCAATGGCGTTATTTGGGCGGTTTTTGATAAACTGGTTGTAAGGTGTAAGAAATGCTTACAGCTTTATAAAATATTGAATACAGGGTGTAATTGATATATTCAGAATAAATTACTATTCTTCGAGGTTATACTGTTTGAGCTTTCTATACAGTGTATCCCTCGAGACACCTAGAAGTTCTGCTGCTTTTGATTTGTTGCCTTTAGCCTGTCTTATAGCGTTTTCAATCGCAAATCTTTCTACTTTTTCAAGTGATAAAACAGACTTAGCAGATGTTTTGGTATCATGCCAAACCAGACTGGCTTTCAGGTCTTTTTCATTGATAAACTTCTTGTCCTCCGGTGCTAGCACTACTAGACCCTGCAACAGATTTTCAAGTTCCCTTATGTTTCCCGGGAAGTCATAATTATACATTATGGACAAGACATCTTCATTTACTCCGCTAATGTTTTTATCATATTTAGAGTTGAATATATTAATAAAGTGATTTATAAGAATAGGTATGTCTTCTTTTCTATCTCTAAGTGGTGGTATCTCTATAACAACCACTGCAAGTCTGAAAAACAGATCTTCTCTAAGTTCTTTATTCTTTAAATCTTCTATACTGTGATTGCTTGCCGCAATAACCCTGGTGTCGATTGGGATTTCGTTAGAGCCTCCTACAGGCCTTATTTTTTGTTCTTGTAAAACTCTCAGTAGTCTTACCTGCAGGTCTTTTGACATTTCACCTATTTCATCCAAAAAAATAGTTCCCCGGTGCGCTGCAAGAAAAAGACCCTGATTATCTTTATCTGCGCCTGTAAAAGATCCCTTTTTGTGTCCAAAGAGTTCTGATTCCAGAAGTTCTTTTGGGATCGCACCACAATTTATGGGTATAAATGGATACCGGCTTCTGTCGCTTTTGAGATGAATAGACTTTGCAAGAAGCTCCTTTCCAGTGCCGGTTTCACCGACTAAAAAAACCGTGGCATCGGTTCTTGATGCAGCTGATGCTTTTTCAAACACAGTTTTCATTGATTTGGAGCTGCTAACTATTTTATCAAAACCATATTTGGTGGATATTATACTAGACAGATTTTCGACTTTGTTTTCAAGCTCATATGATTTTCTGTATATCTCAAGCTTGCTTAAAAGTATGTCTTTATCGAAAGGTTTTGTAATAAAGTCATTAGCGCCTTTTTTTAGAGCTTCTACCGCATTTGTTACGGTGCCCTGACCAGTGATCATAATAATATTTAGTTCACTGTTTTTTTCTTTTAGTTTTTCCATAAGAGTTATACCGTCCATCATAGGCATAATAAGGTCAACGAGGGCAAGCTTTATATCGGGATTGTTTGTAAACATCTCTAAAGCTTCTTCTCCCGAATAAGCTGCAATAACCGCAATATGGTTTCTTTCGAGAAGCTCCTTTAATGTGTTTACATATTCCTGGTCATCATCAACTATAAGTACTTTAAAAGTGTTCAAGATTTAGTATCTCCTTTATAAAGCATCAGATTGATAATAATATCCGTGCCTATATTTTTTTTGCTTTCAATCATGATTTGGCCATCGTGTTCATGCACTATTCTCTTGGCTACTGCAAGCCCAAGACCTGTTCCCTGTTGAGTGGTTTTGGTAGTAAAAAATGGCTCAAACACATAAGGTATGACCTCTTCGGGAATTCCACTTCCGGTATCTGAAATTTTAATAGTCAAATTATCGTTCGATTCATCATTAGATGCAGTCACTTTAATAGTGCCTTCATTCTCAATAGCATGGATCGAATTGATGATAAGGTCAGAAAAAACGAGCTGTATCATATTGCTGTCAGCAAGAATCATGTAGTCTTTATCGATATCCATAACTAATTTAATTCTTTTTTTGTTCAGCAGGGGCTTTAATATTTCTACAGCATCACTAGCTATATTCTTAATATTAGAAGGGACTCTCTCACTTGTGGGGTTGCTTGCAAATCTAAGTAGTCTTTGCATAACCTTTTGTCCATAAAGGATCTGATTTTCTACAGATTCCAGCTTTTCAGTAAAGTAATCGTTTTTGTCAATTTGTTCTATATCTTCTTTTAGCATTTGTATCCTAAGCAGCATAGACGCCAGGGGTGTTCCCATATGGTGTGCTATGCCTTCAGCCATGCTTGCTATGATTTGTGCTTTTTCAAAGTCTATAATTTTATGTCTCATTATAACACGTTCGCTAATGTCTCTAATACTTTCAACATACAATCCACCTTCAGCAGGAATATATGAAAGAGCAATACTTACATGAATGTTCTTTCCATTTGATAGAATTCTTTCTGTCTCATAATCCAAGAGATTGGTTCCATTTTCGGCTTCAGAGAGCTGGAATTTATGAGTAGATCTATGACTTGCAGGAATTATATCTGAAATATTTTCCGGAATTTTTTCATTTTCAGAAAACATTTTTCTCGCCTGGTCATTTATTATAATTATATTTCCGGTTTTGTCGTAAACCAGTATTGCATCGGTGGTGCTGTCTAAAATAGCCTTTAATTTCTGCTCATTATCCTTAACTAGTTTTTCTGCGTTTTTTCGTTCTGTTATATCAACTACAGAGCTCAAAACTGCAACACCGCTTTCGGTTTGCAAAGTACTTAAACCAACTTCAACTGGAAACTGTGTCCCATCTTTTCTAACGGCAAAAAGGTCTCGTCCTTCACCCATAGCTCTGTTTGAAGGATTTAAAAAAAAGTTCTTACGATAATCCATATGGCTTGCCTGCAATTGAACGGGTATCAAAATCTCTACTGTCTGTCCTATTAATTCACTGCGGTGATAACCAAAAAGCTTTTCAGTCTCACGATTAACAAGCACTATCCTGCCTCCATTATCTACCATTACAAATCCATTAGGAGATGATTCTACCACCTGTTCGAATCGCTGCTCGGCTAATCTTAAATCGGTAATATCAACTCCGGAGCTAAGAGTTCCAATTGTTTTTCCATCTTTTTGAAGTCTTGTGTTATGCCATGTAATTATTCTTTCCCTGCCAGACTTTGTTACAACTATATTTTCATAATATTCCGCTGATTCGAGCTTTCCCTGTAATACTTTTTTATAAACGCTTTTAACTTCTGATTTGATTGATGTGGGCAGGAAATTATCAAACCAGTCCCTGCCTATAAGTTCATCATGCTTAAATCCGAGGATTTTACAGCCTTTTTTATTTATAAGCTCAACTTTTCCTTTATTGTTTAGAACCAGTATTATTACTTCGGATATATCCAGATATCCCTGCGCGGTATCTTTTTCTTTTTGCAGCTGCTCAGCATGTCTGGCATTGTTTAAAGCTGTCTGTATCTGCTCAGCAACCAGTTTTAGCATGTTCAGGTCTTCTTTGCCAAAGGCCTCTTTTTTAAGTGAATTTATGTTTATAACGCCAATTGTTTTTCTGCCTAATTTAATAGGCATGGATGCATAGCTTTTGGTTCCGATCTCAATACCCGCACGACCCATAAATTCATCTTTTTCGGTATCATCACAGTATATGAGCTTTCCTTTTCTTAAAGTTTCCCAGGTAAAGCCTTTAGGATATGGAATTACGGATACTTTTTTAATAAAACTCTTCGGATAACCTCTATGAGCTTTTAATACTGCCTCTTTTGCTTCAACCATATATATAGAGATATTATCTGCGTTTTCTATATTCCTGCTCATACTGCTTACAGCATTGTTCATAACTGTTTGAGGATCTACCGATTTGTGAACGCTTTGCATGACTGTATTTATTATTTTTTCAATCGAGGTTTTTTTCTTAATCAGAGACAGTGCCTGTTTTAATGCATTTTCAGCACGAGTGCGTTTTTCTACCTCACGTTTTAATTTTTTGTTTAATATCGAGATGTTATGTGCTTCTGAGGATTTTTTAGTCATTGCCTGTTCTGTCGGTAGCTCTTTTATGAATTTTCTAAAGCATAGAATAGATATTATAATGTGATTAAATCAATTGTTAATTAAATAGGATATAAACACTTCTACTATCAGGTCTATAAATACCGAGAAATAGATACTAATGAATTGCTCTGGATGTATATAGAATGGTAAAACTATGCGGGCAGGTTAACAATAATTAAACACTATCGTCTTGGAGTAATGAGGTTATAAAACTCAAACTTTCTGATCCAGTCTACCAGATTATAAGAGGCGATAATAAGATCCTGTTCTTTATTATCTTTATCTATCTTTACGTATGATTTCAGCACAGTTTCTGGTTTAAATCCATAACGATTAATGATTTTTATAAAACTCATATTATCCGGTGTGTATCTGACAATTACCTTTTGAAGTTTTCTTTCTAAAAATTCATGCAGCAATGTATTGAACATATACGAACCTATTCCTTGATTTCTGTAATCGGGTTTGACAATGAGTTTTATCTCGGCAGCATTTTGCCAGTATATTCCTTCTTTATGAATTGTACCTTCTGCAATGATCTCATTATCCGATAATGCTAAGAGCTGCAAGTCTTTTTTATAGCTTTCATCAAGAAACCAGGTTTCAATTGAATGTGATTTATATACATCTTCTCTATAAATAATAAGATCTTCTCTTGGTATATCAGAAAAGAACATACTTAAATATCCAGAGTCATCTTCTGTTCTGGGTCTGACTGTGAGTTTTACATTTTGCCTGGTTGTATAAGTCCTAGGATACTGTTTCATCAATTATAGTAAATGCAAAAGATGTACCATATTTAATAACTAGCATTTTAAAATAATATTTAAATAATCAATCTATTCACTTGTGGGGATAAACTGTCCTATTTCCAAACAACTTACATTTTAAGAGGAAATTAATTATTTAAATAGCATTTTTTTGCTAAGTTAATAAGCAATTTTGAAATAACAATGTTGGCATTAAAGTTGCATTTGTATGATTATAGAAAATAAAATTTAGGAGGTGCAAATTATGGCACTAACAAGATGGAAACCGAAAAATATGGAAAAATGGTTTGATGAGTTTTTTGAAGACCCACATTTTCCACAGGGCTGGATGAGAATGCCGGCATTAAGAAAGTTCAAGCACATAGAGGAGTTCTCACCTGTAGTTGATATGTATGATAATAAGGAAGAGATAGTGGTTAAGGCGGAGATACCCGGAATGAAAAAAGAAGATGTACATGTTACTACAACAGAAGATAGTATAACGATAAAGGGGGAAATGAAAAAAGAAGAAGAGGTCAAGGAAGATGATTACTATTATTCTGAAAGATCTTTTGGAAGTTTTTCTAGGATGCTTCATCTCCCATCGAAGATAAAAACAAATAAGGTGGACGCAAAATTTGATAATGGTTTGCTGGAGGTTCATATGCCAAAAGCAGATGATTCAAAGCCAAAGGAAGTTAAAATTAGCCTTAAATAGCTGTATTTGATAGATTCGGTTTAGAGGTGGGGGGCTAGTTCGCCCCTCTAAAAATGTAAAATAGTTATCAAACATTGCCAAATTTATAGGAGATCATATGTTCAGCAAGATATTACTCGGTTATGACGGGACGCGCGAGAGTGATC
>JABAHS010105171.1_pt4 | contig 15033 bp, 10 predicted proteins | sample 7062111 | NCBI WGS metagenome assembly JABAHS01 (sample SAMN14534600, study PRJNA622989) | marine sediment metagenome | biome: marine biome [ENVO:00000428]; feature: marine pelagic biome [ENVO:01000023]; material: deep marine sediment [ENVO:00002113]; isolation source: pool of 4 deep marine... | reverse complement strand
ATGTTTGGTATAATTACAATCGCCACAGGAGTGGCAGATAGCGGAGAACCGCACGAGTAGGGCAGCTGTCCAAAAAAAGACCGAAAATGCGCGAAAAGAGATAGAATTTACAAGAATTGAGGCCTTTTGAGCAAAAAATAAGCTAAAAATCAAAGGAAACTACGAACAATGAACAACGAACTAAAAACTAAGATTTTAATCTTTGATTTTCCTTTACGGCCGCTTCCCGCGGTATATAATATATTTCAGATTATGATGTTAACATAGGCTAAAATAGCCAAAAACCTTGGAGTAAAGCGAAAACATTGGGGGTATTATCAATGTTAAAAACCGCAATTGCCTCTCGTGCTGTGCATCTTATGCCTTTAGTCTTGCATCTTATGTCTGTTGCTTTAGTAGCTTTACGGCTAAAAAATCTGCGAAATCTGCGTAATCCTCGGTTCATAAAGGAGTTACATGTCTGTAAGGTGCTCTACAGCTGTAGAGATACATTTACAGATGTCATGAGCGCACTACAAATTCACCTTTTTATGCAAAACAAAGCCAAATTCAGAAAAAGTCAAATGAACGTAAGTGATGTATTAATAAGGGAATATGAACAAATGGACACTTGGTCAATTAGGAAAAAACAAAGCCAAACAAACCCAAACAAAGCCAAAACGAACCCAACTTGTAGTGAGCCTGTCGAATCTATTTTAGCCAATAAAACGCCGATACGAACCCAATTCAAACCCAATTTATCCTGTCGTAGCCCCTTGGTGAAGCAGAAACAAACCCAATTTCGGAGCCAACACATGTTGAAATTGACGATTACTACCCGGATGGCTAAGAAATATAACGGCCGCTATCTGTACTGCCTGCCCTCGAGTTTTTCCGGCTCAATCTGCGGCCGTGGTTCGGTACGCGCGGTAGCCACGAAGTTTTCGATTTTGGCTATAACGTCAGGATGCTTCGCGGCTGTGTTGCTCTGTTCGGCTATGTCCGAACTCAGGTTGTACAGCTCAAAGGGAACATTGGAGCTGTGCCTTACAGCCTTCCACTTGCCCATACGCACGGCCTGCATAAGCCCATCCGGGACATTTTTGCGCTTACTCCAGTTGTATCTATGCCACTCCCAGTATAAAAACTCGTGTTTCCTCTGCTCGTCATCCCGCCCGGTCAGCGTGGGAACAATCGAGATACCGTCGACGTTGGATGGCATGAGTTTCGTCGCATTTGCCAACTCGGCCAGCGTCGGCATAACATCGGCAAAGTGGCACTGCAGGTCGCTGACTTCGGCCGGGGCTATCTTTCCGGGCCAGCGGACAATCATCGGCACGCGGATGCCGCCTTCGTACATCGAGCGTTTAAAACCGCGCAAAGGCCCGCTCGAATCGAGGACGCCGTCAAAACGCTGGGCAGCCCCGTTGTCGGAGACGAAAAAGACAATAGTACGATCGTCTATATTGAGTTCCTTGAGCAAGGCCAGCAACTGACCGACATGACGGTCGAGCATTGTATCCATCGCGGCTACGACTTTGGCCTGTTTGGGCCAGGGCTTGTCTTTGTACATCTGCCAGGCAGGATCGGATGTCGGAATCTGGTATTTGCCGTGAGGCGGAGTCCAGGGAGCGTAGCAGAAGAAAGTTTTATCCCTGTTACGGCGAATGAAGTCCAGCATTTTCAGAAATATCCAGTTGTGAGAATAGCGTTCGGCACTACCTTCTTCTCCGGTAATCGGGATTTTCTGGCTGTTTTGCCAGAGGTATGGTGTCCAGTAGTCGTGTGCGTGTATCTGGTGGTAATAGCCAAAGAACTCATCGAAGCCCTGCTTTTCAGGTACGCCTGTTGTTCCAACTTCACCGAGACCCCACTTTCCGAAACCGCCGGTAATGTAACCGGCCTTTTTTAGTACTTCGGCAACTGTTACATCTTCATCGAGCAGTGGTATTCCGCCGGTGTTGCCCCGGACGGGAGTATGGCCTATGTGCAGGCCTGTCATAAGGACGCTTCTGGCCGGGGCGCATACGGTACAGCCGGAGTAGGCCTGCATGAAACGCATTCCCTCTGCCGCCATCCGGTTTATATTGGGGGTTTTGATATGCCTGCTGCCGTAACAGCCGAGGTCCATCCAGCCCATATCGTCGACGATTATGAAAACGATGTTGGGGCCTTCGGCCACTACCTTTTTTTCCACAGGCACTGTTTCCGGTGGCCGGGGGGATGGGGCTTCGCATCCGTGCATTATCAGCGAGGCCGTTCCCAGACCTACCGTTTTTAGAAAACTACGCCGATCCATATTCTTATCCTTAATCGAGGCACGTCAATACAAGGAAGACATCAACAAAAGATTACAACGAGAACGTGTAATATATTACGCGGAATCGGTTATGTCAATCCACCTAAATTGGCAAAACAACCGTACGGCTGTAAGGAGTAAGGCAAAATTTGCACCCGAATCAAGCGGTCTATGTAAAGATACCGTTACTCTCACTTAGACATGGTTATCACTACAGGCTTAAGAATTTCCTGTGTGTTATATTCTTTTTTAGATTTCATAATAACCTTCTGACGAACCGATTTATATCCCGGATACCGGGCATTAAGAATCCATTCGCCCGGCTCACCTTTCAATGATTTGCTCTTATCACCCTCAAAGTGTGGAAAAACTGTTTCATCCACTCTTTGAAGCCAAACGTCCGTACCCGCCAAAGGCAAGCCATCCTCTGTAACAACCAAAACAACCAAATAACCATCGTTACCTTTTTGAATATCGCCAATTTCTATATCAAGGTTTTTATGTTCGCCGGCGCCTAAGCTGACTTCTTTTAGCGTTGATTGTCTGCTTAAAGCTACCGCGGTTTTGCCAATGATGTAATCACCAAATGGTAAATTGGCAATCTTATAACTTCCATCAGCGGCCGGCCGGATATCCATCGTTATCGTCTGGTCTACACTTCTTAACAACAACGATTGAGGTATATTGGGATCATGGGGAATAATCTTTCCTGATAAGGATGCCGAACCAGCAGGAATCCACAAGTCGATTCTGTGAATCTTTTGCCCCTGCTCGATTTCAAAAACCTTGCGAATTGTCGGATAATTTTGCCGAGTTGCTATTATTTCGTAATTTCCGGGAGTCAGGTTTGAAAAAGTGTATGGCTCATTAACATCTTGACGAGGCAGTATTTGCCCCGCCTTCGTACCCCAAAACTGCTTCCAGTTGTAACGTTGTATAAACACCTCCAACTGATCTAATTGCTCAGTCGGATTTTCAGCAACTATTTCAACGGTGACTTCTGAAAGACCCACATCAAAATCGCCCAGATTCAAATCAACTCCCGATTCAAAATCAAAACGGCCTATTTCCACCCATTGCCCCCAGCCTCGAATTCCTGGAATTGACCAATACATAAACCGGAGTCCTGAAGGTATTCCCCAAAAAGTGAATACGCCGTCAGAATCGGTTATCGCATAAGCCGTAAATGCCGTCTCATACCCGGCAGTGTTCCCTGTAACCATCACTTTGGTATTGGTCACTGGCTTGCCATCCTCTAAAAGACGACCTGTGGCATACCATCGGCCACCAACATCAAGACGTGTAGTCTTGCCATTGGCGGGTAAAACCGCCGTGCGCACTACACCAAGCTGGTTATCAGGTTCATGTCTGAATCCGAAGCAAAGTATTTCCGGCATACGCGTTATCTGATAGTAACCATTAGGATCTGTCGTTGCAGAGCCCAGCCTTGCCCTGTTTTCTTTCCAATAGCTGTATTGGCTCTCATCCAAAAAATAAAGCGTCGTATCGCCGATAGGCCGGCCCTGCGAATCGTACACGTACCCTTCGATTGTGCCGCCTTCTTTGAGCACAATTTCCACATCAGTTGTATAATCATCCTCTACCTCAATCAGTTTTAGCTCAGGCGCATAGTTGGGGTGTGTAATCACAAACCACTGACTGGTAGTATCTTTAGGGACACCTTCGATTACAAATACACCGTTGGCACCGGTAACTGTTATATATTTTTCATCAGGCTTTTCATTCCGGCTTCGTTTGTACCGATAGCTGATTTTTGCGTCCTGAATCGGTTTTCGGTTTTCATCGACAACTATTCCCCGGATAGCACCACCTTTACCAAGCTCAATCACGACCGGCTCGTTCGCATCAGGACATATTTCTTTGCTCCGCTTCATAGTAAATCCATCAGCACGAACATACACACTCCGGCATTCGGTGCCCATCGATGCAAGTTCAAATTCTCCTTCAGGATGGTTAAACCGTATCCAATCCCTTCCAAATCCAACCTCAAATCCTGTCACAGGCTCGCCAGTCTCTTTGGATACTACTTTGCCCCTTAGCTTAGTTTGGCGTTTTGTGGAAATATCAACGACAAGCCCTTCACCGGGTGCTCTGACATTTCTGACGGTTGTATCCTCAATATTGCTCCCACTAAATCTCAATGTATAAATACCCGGCTCTAATCGCTCGATAACAAAATTATCCTCAAGTTCACCTTTAGAATTTCTGGCAAGGCTCGTGAACCTTCGCAAGCCTTGTGGCGAACCAGCATCAATATATACATGGCTCGGCTTATTCTCACTCACCCAGTTTATGGTTCCGCTTATCGAGACCAAAGACTGAGGCGATTTTTCAGGAATTTTGAGCTCTAAGAGTTGACCTTCTTCCAATGGAAGTTCCCTATCGCTCAAGGAAATTGATCTCGATGAATCATCTGAAAGTGGAATAGAAGCACGGAGATTAAATCATCCCGGCAGTATATGTTCCAGGGTAAAATATCCGTTGGCATCAACTGCATAATCTCGAGGTAAACTGTGGCTATGCCACCATTCGGGATGAGCAGATATTCTTAAGTCTGCTGCCGGGACTCCATCCAGATATTCAGCATATCCTGCAATTGAAATTCCTTTTTCCAGAACAATTTCCCTGAACTCAATAATATTGGGGTCGTTAAGTATTATTTCAAGCCTGCCGGGTGCATAGTCTCGATATGTGCTATAGTATCTTCTCCCATTTTTTTGAATTAATTTTCCCCTGACTATATGCCTTGCCACAATTAGATATGGCGTATCTGCCGGCTTGAATCCTCCAAGAAGAATTAATCCATTAGCATCCGTTTTTTCAGGATGCATAGAGTCTCCAATTTCTCTCTTTTTCTCGTCAGCAAGTAACGTATTTATAAAATACGTTCCTGCAAGCGGCTCACCTTCCTCATTTACAACGCTTATCTCTATCATGCACGCTCTTTGCAGTTTGAAATCTTTAACGGCCTGTCTTTCCTTTTCCAAATGAATATTGACTTTATCGTGGTAATGAATCCCTACATATTCTTTTTGAAGGATTCGAATATTATAGTCACCATCCCGCCGGATTTTTTTAAAGCAATAAAAGCCATTCGGGTCAGTTTCAGATTCGTGGATTCTCCCCCCTTTTACGTGTACGGCGTACACTTTGGCGCCGGTAACCGGCTCGTTAGTTTCAGCATCTGTGATAATGCCGCTCAGTACGCCTCTTGGGACAAATGCAAATTCATCTTTCTTTTCAAGAACAGGGCGGGGCGGAACAACTATAGATGTTTCAATTTTCGAATTGCCGATGGTTTTATCAACAGCCGGTATAACGATTTTTTCATCGCCGGGCTGCTGAGTTTCTTTTTCAACAGGTCCGTTTTGGCTTTCTCGCTGCTCTCTGACTATTATTGGCGCATTCGATAAATCAGATCCCTGCCCGGGTTTAGTCATATGCCTGTAAGCAACTACTGCTCCAACACCAATGGCTGCCACCGCTGCCGCTGCAATTATTTTGGCCGTTATTCCACTCATTACGGTTGTGAGGCCTGCGGTAGTTGGTGTTTGTGATACGGCCGCGATGCCGGCAGCCCCAACCGCGGAACCTTTTACAACCATCCCGGTAATAGATACAATGACAGCGGTAGTAAAGGCCTTCTTTGGCCCCGTACTGCTGATAGTGGACTCGACCATCGCAGCGACTTGTTCTCTAAGCAGCTTGCGCCCCCGCGAAAGACGCTGTCTTACCGCGCCTTCGGATAATTCAAGTTGCTCTGCAACCTCCTTTACTGATTGCTGTTGTCGATAGAAAAGTACAAGCGGCTCACGATATTTTGCGGGAATTTGTTGTAGTGCCTGCCGGACAACCACCTGTCTTTCTTTGGTTATCGCCGTTTCTACAGGACCGGAATCTTTGATTCCCACATCTTCAATCTCATCCATCGAAGCAGATTTCCTTATGAGATCCCGCTTTTGGCTTCTAAATGAGTTTTTAATTATGTTTCTGGCGATACTGCCGATCCAGCTTCGGAATTTAGTCAGGTCCTGAAGTTGCGACAAATCCTTCCATGCACTGATAAACGCTTCCTGTGCCAGTTCTTCACTCTTTTCAACATCACCCGTGGCACTAAAGGTTATGGCACAGATAAAAGACTGATACTTATCGACGATTGTTTCAAAGGCAGTTATATCACCTTTGGCACTTGCTTTTAGATTTTCAATCTCATCAGGTATTTTTTTTGACATAAGCCACATTCCTTACAACAGTTATATATATTACGCACTCTATAAAACAGGAACCAGAAATAAAAAAAGGTGACAGAAATTCTGAAAAGAATCTGAAAAACCTTGTTAAAGGCCAAAATACCAGATTTTTTCGTTACCAGTTTGAAAAGATTTAAAAATCCCTCTCCAGGCCCTCCGGGCTTTAGGCTACCAACCAGTCGGCCGGCAAAATGACGGTAAGGTCTTTCAGCTATTTTGCTTGACTTACAAGTGTAATAGGATATAATTCTATCAGCTTTTTGAAAGGAGGCGAACAATGGAACAACTTATCGAATTGAAGCAAAAAAGGAGGTTTGCCGGCTGGAAGAAAGTCCTCGTTTATGGGGGATTATGCGTTCTTGTGCTGTTCGTGGGAATTAGCTTTGGTATCAGGTCGGCAGTAAAACAGATGAGCGCGGAGGCCACGAAGGAATACCCCGGCGACAGGGTGGAAGCGTTGATTGCATACGCAAGCTCTGAAAACCACAGTCTCAAAAAGAGAAACCGCGCGGTCTGGGCACTCGGTCAAATCGGAGACAAGAGAGCCTTGCCAGTGCTGGAGAGTTTCTATACCGGCGGGGAGTGTGACCACGAAAAACAATTGTGTCAACGTGAACTTAAACACGCTATATCCGGCTGTAAAGGCGGCTTAAATCTGACAGCCTGGCTTCCTCGGTAAATTTGATATCCAGTGCACTTTTCTCTGCCCGGTACGGGCACAGTGATGGGAGAAAAAAACATTAAAAGCTTCTAAAGAGATGGTTTTTCTGTATTCCTGCGACATGGCACAATTACACACTTATCAAGTCAAAAGTTCGGGGGAACAGGCCTTTTCCTGCTCATCAGAAAGCCTCTACTGCTAAACCAGCGGTGGATATTTGAAAAAAGGCTGTTCGAGATCGACGATTCTACGGACGAAAAGTGAAGAAAACTGCAAAAATCATTTGACCCTCGGTCATAAAAATATATAATAATAAGAAGCACCAGCGGAAATATTTGCATTGTATCGTCTTTTTATTTTTTGTGAGGGAAAACAAATGAAAAGGCCATCAATTCTCGTAAGTATTATCGTGATAACAGCAGCCACAACTGTGCATTCCGCCTATTGGCAATTGGACTGGGTCGGAGGTGATAATATCCCAACCTCGTGGGACTGGAGCATTTATCCATTACATTTCCCTCCCTTTCCCTATCCGGGAAGCATCCCTTTTTCCGGTCCTACAGGAGTATTTTCGAACGATTGTTTTGCCCTATCTGGTTTGGGCGGTACTCCGACAATTACTATTGACCCGAACCAAAGAACCATCGAACTATGGTTTCAACCACCGGCACCAACCGTGTGCCTGATGTATTGGGCTCCTGTTTGTGGTCTCAACGGTTGGTTCGGTCCGCTTTCCGAAGGAGACTGGCTGTTCTACAGCAACCAGATTCCCCCCCCATACGGCCCTTTCTACATCAATATTCATATCGATGGCACACCAATGCTAACTATACTAAATCCTAACGGCAAAGAACGTTTGCTCGGAGGCTCTATATATACAATCAGATGGGAGGACTCCAGAAGTGCGGGCTGCGGCGGTAGTTATCTATTAGATTATTCCATCGACAATGGAAACAACTGGATTCCGATAGATTCCAATCCTGTCTCTAATACATGCACCTATGATTGGCTGGTACCATCAATTTTTTCCAATCAATGCCTGGTTCGAATCTCCAGTTACCCGTACATTCGTGATACAAGTGACGATCCCTTTAGCATATATTGCTGCACTTCTAACGTTTTAGGCGACTGGAATGGAGATTGTTACGTAGACTTCGGTGATTTGTCAATTATCGCTGCCGGCTGGGATGTTCCCGGCGGTACGGATATAAATGACCTGGCAGTTTTTGTGCAATACTGGCTTGATTGTGCTAATCCTTATGACCCTTCCTGCAACTTCGGAGAGGCCATGCCGGACTTCCCCGTTGATGGAACTGTTATTGACGGTAACACAGTGCCATATGATGATTTCGTATGGACCATGCTTGTTTTCATTCCGGGCCCAACCGCGGTCGGGCACAAGGGCTACTTCAACGAAGATTACAGCAAGGTAGCGTCCCGTCACCCGGACGCGAACCTCGGCTCACCGCCTTACGCACATATACCGGGGTGGGAATACGTGTTTTTTGCGGGTCACAGCGAGGTTCCCCCGGCTATAGATTCTCTTGTTCGAGGCCAAAAGTACTACTGGACTGTCGATGAGACCGATGCCCTTGGCAATACGTTCGCCGGTGATATCTGGGAGTTTACTATTCTGGACTTCAAGGCCACATCACCGAACACGCCTAATGAGGCCACACTTGTAGGAACGGATGTCCTTCTTTCCTGGCAGCCGGGTTACGGTGTTGAAGATCACGATATTTACATGGGTACCAGTTGGGAAGATGTGAACAATGCCCGTTTCGATATCTTCAATCTGCCGCCGGAATTTGTGGACACTGTGGAGGAACCGAACATATTTGTGACCGGCCTCTTAGATAACACCACGTACTACTGGCGGGTTGATGAAGTTTCCGGTCGATGTCCAGTGTTCTGTTTCCCCCCTGATTATTACAAGGGCGATGTCTGGTGCTTTACTACTGCTCCTTCCGCTCTTAACAATGATGGTTCTATCAACTTAAAAGATTATGCAATTCCTTCAAATTACAGGCAAAAGACCGGCCCAATCCCCACGGGATATATTCGTAAAGACGATGTTCTTGACTATATAAACTAAAGCACGCTATATATTGTTGTAAAGGCGGTTTGAAATAAAAGATTGTCTATCAGGTCAAAAAAATATTTCACTTCTTCTGTTGTTGTCTCAAGGTTTTTTGTATTGTTGATATTTGGTCTGGAGTAATGTTGCGAGAGGTTTCTTTTATCATTCGAATGAAATGAGCAATTTCGGCCGGTTTGACAGGATAGCCTATGTTGCCTTTGGGGCCGTCAGATGTAATTAAAACTTTTCCTTCAGCGTCAAGAATGGCGTGCCAGGGGATACCGCCACCTTGTTTGCGGATGCGCTTATCAATTGCCTTCGCACCGGTCATTCGGTCGAGGTCGATCTTTAACTGGATGTAATCCTGAGCCATAATTCTTGCGACCTCAGGTTCGGCAAGAAAGGCCTCGAGGCGGTGACACCAGCCGCACCAGGGCGCACCAAGATGCAAAAAGACCAGCTTGTTTTTCTTTTTCGCCAGGGCCAGGGCCTGCCTATACACTCCTTCCGCATTCAAAGGTTTTGGCTTCCATTCGTTTAGAAATGCATGGACTTTCTTCGGGTCATGAGCTTTTCCCTCTTCAAAAGGGCCGGTTCTTTGGTTGACAAGAACTTTGCCTTCTGCGTCGAGAACAGTCAGATAAGGATAGCCAACCGGTCTTGCATTAAAGCGTTTTGGAAGGTTTTCATTTGTGTTGATGTCAACCATAACCAACTCATATTCATATCTCAGGAGTTTTTTGATGTCAGTGTTCTGGTTAAAACAATCGTGTAGCCTGTAGCACCAGCTGCACCAGTTTCCGCCATATACAATCAGGATATGTTTATTGTCCTTTATGGCCTTTGCAATCGCAGCACGAATTTGGGCTGCGGCATCGACATCGGGATCATATATGGGCTCGCGCTTCTTTTTATCCACTTCTTTCTGTGTACTCTTTTCTTTAAGCTCGGTATTCGATTCGGACTTCTCCTTATAATGGCCTTTTAGGAATTGAGATATCTTTTTAAGGATCCGATTGTGCTTTTGTTCGGCTTCTGTCATATCCTTTGCGGCTTCTATTTTATCGATGGTTTCCTGGAAACGGTTTCTTATTCTTTCATTACTGTCCTTCAGACCCTCCTTTAGAACGGTCAGGGCAGGAGCGGCTTTGCGTCCAAATCTCGACAAAGAGTTCGCTGCCATGAGGCGAACCCAAATATCCTCGTCCTCAAGAAGTTTGCCAATGGCAAAAACATTAGAATCGTGATAGACATCTACTCCTGCCAGAAAGAAAGCAGCGTAGCCGCGAACACTTTTATCTTTACTTTTAAGGCCTTTCAAATATCGGGCCCTCAAGTCGGCCAATTCAATAAGGGTAACACCTGCGGGTATCTTAATCCGCTCCAGAGTAATATTATCATCATCAATAAAAACCGTCATCGCCGGGTATTTATCAAAAACATTGGTTCCTTCTTCTTCATGTCTCGAAATGCCCCCCTGGATATGCAACAAGCAGTTGTAAGCAATTTGATATTCTTTATTGAATGTCATCACTTTTTTGGGGCCGGGCCGGAGAACGACCTCCCGGACATCAACACTGAGGGCTGCGAACTTTTGCAGGATATCATTCAGTTCCTTTGTGCCGCCGCGATAGTAAAAGTGTTCATTGCCATTGACCCACGTATGATAAACCCGGTTTTCGTGGTTAATGACCGGCATAATGCTCTTCCATTGTTGATAATTTCTCCAGTTTAAGGGCCTGTTACCAAAGTGTTGTTCGGCCGCACCGTGAACCTGCCGAGTTGTAGTGCACATCAATATAGCCAATGACAAAAGAATCCGGCATAAGACTTTGTTTTTTGCGTATCGCCTCATCTCAATTTCCTTTCTCTAAAATGATGATTCATTTGGTAAATTAACATATTTGCTGCTCTTTTACAAGCCAATAGTGATAAATACACTGTGGCTTTTTGAACAATATAATAGTATATTGACAGCCAGGAACACAAAATCAACAATACAATTGAACAACAATCTTATTTGGAGGACAGATAATGGACCGCAGAGATTTTATGACAGCAGGCGTAGCGGCGGGGGCGGCAGTAGCATTGGGGGCGCAAAACAGAATCGCACAGGGGGCCAAATCCAACCGGGCCAAATTTCGTATGAAATATGCACCGCATTTCGGGATGTTCAAAAACAGTGCCGGTAACAATCCAATCGACCAGTTGAAGTTTGCCGCCGACGTGGGTTTTACGGCATGGGAAGACAACGGCATGATGAGAAAATCCGTTGAACTGCAGAACGAAATAGCAAAAACGATGAAAAAACTTGATATGACGATGGGCGTTTTTGTTTCATCGGGCGGTTTTGATAGAAGTGAATTTACGACAAGCACGTCGAAGGATTTGCATGGACGGCTTCGCGCGCAGATGAAAAAGGCCGTCGAGGTGGCCAACCGCGTCAATGCCAGGTGGTCGACCTTTGTCCCGGGTAATATCAGCCTTAAGCTGGAACGCGATTACCAGATGGCCAACTGTATTGAAAATCTGAAAGTGTGCGCCGAAGTTTGCGAGCCGGCAGGGTTGGTTTTGGTTTTGGAGCCGCTAAACTGGTGGGCCAACCATCCCGGGCTGTTTCTAACGACAATTCCGCAGGGTTATCTAATCTGCAAAGGCGTCGGTAGCCCGAGTGTAAAGATTCTTGATGACCTATACCATCAACAAATCTCAGAGGGCAATCTTATTCCAAATATGGACAAGGCATGGGACGAAATCGGCTATTTCCAGATTGGCGACAATCCCGGACGAAAGGAGCCGACGACCGGTGAGATAAACTATAAAAATATCTTCAAACATATCCACGATAAAGGTTACAAAGGCGTTCTCGGAATGGAGCACGGCAACAGTAAGAGAGGCAAAGAAGGCGAACAAGCCGTCATCGAAGCCTATCGCTACTGCGATAACTTTTAGACAGGAAAACATCGCTATTGTTTTGGCGGAGGGGGCTGGGGGATGGTGATGTCGATTTCATTGACGGTACCGAAGACCGAGAGAGGCTCATCAAAATCCTGTGGGCGGCCTACTGCGAGGATTTGCATCTTATCAGGCTTTAAGTGCTTTCGGGCAACGTGGAGGACATCGGCTTTTGTGACCTTTTCGATGTTGGCCTTGGCTTTCATCAGGAAGTCCTCGGGGTATCCGTAGTACTCGTAGACCATCAGCCGGGCGACAATTTCGCCTTTCGTATCGAAGTTGAAGACAAAAGAGTTCAGGTAGCTTTCCTTGGCCAGGGCCAGCTCCTCATCGGTTACTTCGCTTTCTGTCATTTTCTTTACTTCTTCGGTCATGGCACGGATGGCGTAAACGGTGGATTGGGATTTTGTCTGACACCCGACATAAAAGACGCCGGGGAAATCGTAGTTGGATGAATACAGGCCGAAGACAGAATAGGCGAGACCCTCGCGCGAGCGGATGTTCTTGAACAAACGGCCCGTGAAGCCGCCACCGAGAATCCTGTTCATAACAACCAGTGCGAAATAGTCCGGGTCGTTCATGAGGCCGCCGATGTGTCCCATATAGATATTCGATTGATTGATGTCGTCCTTGCGTACCACGTTGACCGTCGGGCGGTATTCATATTTAACCTCAGGCGCCTTTGGGAATTGGACATCAGCCTTTTGCCATTTTTCAAAGGCTTTTTCAATTTTCTTAATCATTTGCTTCGTATCAAAATCGCCCAAAACGCCGAGCATCACGTTGTTGGGNNACCCAGTACGCCGAGCATCACGTTGTTGGGTTTATAGAACTTTTCATGGAAAGCAATAAGGTCATCCCGGGTGATGCTCTCGATTGTAGCGTACTCGGTATGCCGGGCGTAGACGCTATCCGGTCCATAAATAAGCTTGTCGAACTCACGTGAGGCGATTGCGCCGACATTGTCGTTGCGTCGGGCAATCGCGCTGCGGCGCTGTATTTTTGCGAGCATGATTTTGTCCTCACTAAAGGCCGGGTTCATGAGGACGTCGGCGAGAATGGCCAGCCCGGTGTCGACATCTTCTTTAAGGACCGACATAGAGGCCGAACCGGAATTTAGACCTATGCCGGTTTCCACTGACGCGGCAATCCTCTCGAGCTGCTCGTCGAGTTCATCGCCTGTTTTGGATGTGGTGCCGCCGGTGCGCATCACCGTGCCGGTGATTGAGGCAAGTCCAATCTTTTCGAAGGGCTCATAAATAGAACCTGTGCGAATCCTTGCCGAGACGCTAATCAGCGGCAGTTCGTGGTCCTCAACGAGAAACAGCCTCATGCCGTTGGCCAGGGTGACTTTTTGCACATCCGGCATTTCAATGTCGCCAAGCCCCGGGTATTTTAAGTCTTTATACGGCCGTGCAATCTCCTGTGTACAACTTGATGCTATGCAGCATAACAAACCGGTCAGCAAGAGAAACACCCTGATTCTTGAAAATCCGCTATCTGTCATTTTAACGCTCCTGTTAAAATCAATTTTCAGGCCCGGCAGTCTCGATGACTCCGACCGTGCGATTCTTTTTCGTGAAATATTCTTTTGCAACACGCTGAACGTCCTCGGCGGTAACGCGCTCAATCTTATCGAGCTGTTTAAACAAATTTCGCCAATCACCGGTGACGACCTCATAAAAGGTAATCTGGGCGGCAAGCCCGGAATTGGAATCAAGCTGTCGTATCAAAGACGCACGCGCACGCGTCTTTGACTTGGCCAGTTCCTCGGAGGTCACAGGTTCGGCCCTGAGCTTCTCGATTTCCTCATAGATTGCCTGTTCGCATTCCTGATATGTGTGTCCTCTGGCCGGCAAAGCATAAAACAGAAACAGGCCGGGATATTTATTTCCCGGAAGACCCTGAAAAGCAGAAGCTACGAATGCAATCTTCTTTTCTTTTACCAGGCTCCTGTACAGCCGTGAAGTCCTGCCTATGGCAACAATATCTGTGATAGCGTCGAAGACCGCATCATCGGGATGATTAATACCCGCCTTATGATAACCAATCACTACAAAAGGTTGCGCCGGATCCTCCAACGTGACACGGCGCTCTCCGATTTGTGGGGGTTCGACTGTTTCCACGGGCTCCGCCTTCGGGGCCGCCGGTATCCTGCCGAAGTATTTCCCGGCCAGCGTCCTGATTTGCTGTGGATTTACGTCACCGACAATCGCAATGGTCAAATTGCCCGGGCCGTAGTAGGTTTTGAAAAATTTCTCCGCCTCTCTCCTGGTCATTGTCTGCAAATCGCTCATGTGTCCGATGACGTGCGTGCCATAGGGATGCGCCTTGTAAGCAACAGCGAGGAATTCCTCCAGCAGTCGGCCCTGCGGTTGACTTTCTATGCCCAGGCGGCGCTCTTCCATCACAACATCCTTTTCCTTGTAAAACTCCCTTATCACGGGATTGCAGAAACCGGTCGGACTCCATCAGCATCCACAATTCGACTTTGTTCGAAGGAAGGCTGACGATATACTGGGTAGCATCGAAGCTTGTGTAGGCATTAAAACCTGCGCTGCCGGCGTGCTTGTAGACCTCTTCATACTCGTCGTGAACAAGGTACTTCTGGGCCTCTTGCTGGGCCTGTTTGAACTGGGTCTGTAATTCTTCCAGTCTTTGCTTATCTGCTTTCTCGCCTTTTCTTTGCTCTGCCTTGAGCGCATCGTAAAGCTCGTCAATCCTGGCCATAATCTTAGCTTCGGCTTTAAAATCCAGGGTGCCTATCGTCTTGGTTCCCTTGAATGCC
>JABAHS010016809.1_pt1 | contig 15041 bp, 16 predicted proteins | sample 7062111 | NCBI WGS metagenome assembly JABAHS01 (sample SAMN14534600, study PRJNA622989) | marine sediment metagenome | biome: marine biome [ENVO:00000428]; feature: marine pelagic biome [ENVO:01000023]; material: deep marine sediment [ENVO:00002113]; isolation source: pool of 4 deep marine... | reverse complement strand
AAACCTCTTTGACGAGTGTAAGCGCAAATATTATTACAACTATTACGGCTCTTGGGGCGGATGGGACAAGAATATTCCTGATAAAGTAATTCGGGAGCTTTATGTTTTAAAGAACCTTCAGATGAGGTGGATGTGGAAGGGGAATATTGTACATCACGAAATTGAAAGAATACTTAAAGAACTGGTATCAACAGGAACTCTAACTGCTATCGAAAAATCAAAAGAACGAGTTACAAAACTCATGAGAGATGGTTTTAGGTCTTCAAGAGATGGTTCGTACTGGGATCATGACGGGAGTCTAAAGTTTGAGCTTGCATTGTTTGAACAAGAATACGACACAGATACTCCAAATGAGGTATGGAAACAGAATTATGATGAAACTATTCTTTGTTTAGAGAATTTCTACTACTCAGACATACTCAAAACCATGCAAAGCCTCAATAGAGAGGATGTAATAACCATCGAAAGCATGAAGCCAAGCTATCTTTCATTTAGTGAAGAGAGGTTTTTTGCTAAACCTGACCTGGCATACAAACTAGGTGACAGGCTTCAGATCGTGGACTGGAAGACCGGTAGTGGTGATGCAGACGATTTTCAATTCAAGGTATATACAATTTATGCAATCGAAGATCTTGGTTTTAGTCTCGATGACATTGATGTTTTGGAATACAACCTTGTTCATGATAAAAAAACCCTTCACAATTTTAATACAGAAGATTTAGAAAACACCATACACATAATCAACGACAGTATTGATGAAATGAAGAGCTATTTATCTGACCCTGAGGAGAATACTGCTCTTATGACAAATTTTGAGAGAACAGATGACAGAAATATTTGCAACTGGTGCAATTTTAAGAAAATTTGCTTTGATCTGGAATGAGAAATCCATTTGACTATGAATTTTATCTGAATTAAAGTATGCAAGTTATCTATAAAGCAATACATTATGTTGTGAATGTAAAATGGCAGAACTAATAAAAAAAGTTAGCAACTTTCTTACAAAAGATATATGGCACTTAGATACCTCAGGTCTAAATAGAACCCGTGCAGCTCTTGTATATATTGTAAAGCTAATTTATGCAATAGTCAGAGGATATACCGAGAACGAGCTTGGCCTAAGATCTATGGGGCTTGTTTATTCTACACTTCTATCAATTGTGCCGCTTCTCGCCTTTAGCGCATCAATATTAAAGGCTTTTGGGGTTGTTGAAAACAGAATGGAGCCATTTTTAGCCAATTTTTTAGAACCTCTAGGGGATAAAGGACCAGAAATAACAAGCCAAATCATCGGATTTATAGACAATATTAACTTCGGCGTGCTTGGTGTTGTTGGCTTACTCCTTCTCATCTATACCTCCGTGTCGCTAATTATGAAAATTGAGGATTCAATCAACCACATTTGGAATGTACGAAGAGGAAGAGGAATATTTAGAAGATTCAGTGACTATATTACGATATTGCTCTTAGGCCCTGTTTTAATTTTCTCAGCTATTGCGCTTACTACCTCTTTTGAAAGTAATGCAGTAGTGCAAAAGGTATTAGATATTGAGCCACTTGGAACTTTAGTCTTACTTGCGGCTAAATTTACACCATACTTATTAGTATTTCTCGTTTTTACATTCATTTANNCAAGGTAAGAGTTAAATCAGCTTTTGTTAGCGGTGTTGTATCAGCCATAGCTTGGCAGACGACATCATGGGTATTTGCCTTCACTGTGGCAAAATCAACTAAATATGCATCAATATATTCCAGTCTGGCAGTGCTTATCCTATTTATGTTATGGGTATATATAAATTGGCTAATATTCCTTATTGGTGCTCAGCTCACCTATTGTCATCAGAATCTAAATACTCTCGATTTAGGTAGAACCATATTTCGGCTAAGCAGTAAAGTTAAAGAGAAGCTCGCTTTTATGGTTATGTATTTAATAGGCTACAATTTCTATCATGGGAAGGAACAATGGACATATGACGGGCTTGTTAAACATTTAGAACTTCCTCATGATTCCATTGAAGATACTATTAAAGAGCTTGAGGACAAGAAACTAATATTACAAGTAGATGAGGATCCTCCATACTACCTTCCAGCAAAAGACTTAGAATCAATTAAGCTCTCTGAGATTTTAGAATCTGCACGTATAAACAATGAGACTGATATATTAGAAACCAGGCACTTATCTAACCCAGAAGTAGATCAGGTAACAGATAAAATAGAAGACTCAATTCACGATTCTCTTGGAGATATGACTCTTAGAGATCTTGTAGCTAATAAATAGTCAACACGCTCTAATACTAATATTTTAATTATTACATCTTAGCTTTCCGTTATTGTTCCAGATACCCCTATTACAGTTCTTATATTTAATGCTGGAATGTTTCCACTTGCCATTATCGTTTTTACAGTCCGCCTCTAGGATATTTCCTTCCATATAAAGGTTTTTGCAGGACTTTTTGTAGCTTCCTTTCGGAAAATCTGCGTGACTTCCGCCACCGCACACTAGTTTTCCATTATCATTTTTTATATCTTTGTTGCAGTTTTTGTAATTTAAAGATGTCTTATGCCAGCTGCCGTTTTTCTTCTTACAGTTTGAGTAGAGCATAGAGCCTTCAACATATGAGTTCTTGCAACTGTCTCTGTAGCTTCCCTTGGGTATCTTCCCACCCTGCCCTTTGCAAGTTAGTTGACCATTATTGTTGCTAATATCTCCTTTGCATTTCTTATAATCGNNCCGTTTGTTCTCTCACAGCTCGCTTTCAACTTGCTGCTTTCAACTCGAATGTCTTTACAGCTTTGTTGGTAACTTCCAGATGGAGGCTTTTTGCCTGGGTTCTGTTTGGTCTTACAAGTGAGTTTTCCATTTTGATTTGAAATATCCCCTTCACATTGTGGAAATTTCAAAGTTGATACTTCGTATGATCCATCAGCTTTTTCACATTGCGCCCATAGCATGCCGAACGAAATAACTTTATAATTTTTGCATGTTTTCTTATAGCTGCCTGGCGGTATGCCAGTCTGAGCTAGGGAACTATATACCATCGGCAACACTAATAAACTAAGAAATACTAAGGTAATAACTAAAAGATTGCAATTTAACCTCAAATTCAATCTCATTCTCCATACCATTCATAATCTAATATTTATCTACCGTATAGCCCATCATCGCTATGAGGGTCTTCATTAGCCCCTTTCATCTGTCTTAAAGAATCATTATAAGACTCTCTATATGCATCACACTTTAGCTCATTATCAGGATATTGCTCCAGACACTGCTCATATGCAGATTTACTTGCCTGCTTTTCTTTCAAGGGGCGCTTCCATTCCATACCTCCGCCACATGAGGCAATAAATAATATTGGGACTACAAACAATATCCATCTATACATTTCAGAACTCCTTTTTCCCTTTAAGGGGTAATTTTCAAAGTCACTACCAAAGTAAGGATTAGTTTAAAACGTTATAGCCTCTGCCAATCATACAGTTACGATAAATTTGCTCATAACCTTTTTCACTATCGTAAACACCTTTGGCTCCACCAGCAACTCCACCGATAACTGCACCATATGCAAGGCCCGTAACGGCATCACCAGCGATAGCACCAATCAGGGCTCCTGTTCCTGTTCCAACAGCACCGCCTACTACAGTATCTTTAGCAGTATCTTTCCAACCTGGAGCACCTTGCTTTGCAATAGCCCTACATTCCGCCTGGTCTCTATAGTATCTATCACTATTACGAACACTTCCTGGGTCAATTACAGGGGTATATGTCTGACAACCTACTACTCCAAATAGAACTAGTAAAGGCAATATAATTAATGTTTTTTTCAATTTTATAACCTCCGTGGTTAAGTTTTATATAATCTGCATAATCAAAAAAACATAATAATAGTTTATTGTGCGACCTCTTCCTCTGCAACAATAACAAGATCCGTCCCAATAGGATCACCGAGAGTAAAACCCTGAAGAGGATCGTAATCGCCAAGGTTATAATCACGGATTGTTAAAACACATTTAGTCTTACTATTTTCTGGATGACAAGAATAGGTAATATTGGAGGCTGCAATCTTATTAGCGCCATCTTCAACGACTACAGAAGGGATTAAACCGAAGTTAAACACATCAAATCCGCCTTTATCATTTTTTGCAGCAATAAACTGCCCTAGAAACTCTGTATCTCTAGTTATTAGCGGCTCTGATCCTGCACTTTCAACAGTAAGCATTCTTGCTTCTTCGTAAATTACAGCAGAATCACCAAGGTTGTTGACTCTATCTAATATATTTAAAGTCTTTTTCTGAACCATTTGCCCATCTTTAGAAACTGTAATAACTCTTATAACTGGAATATCAAAATCACCTTCAGCCAAGTCTATTGCTTGACCATACCGCCATTCAGATTTTATAACTTTTCCGTCTTTTTCTCTTTGGGTAGAAAGTGTTTTTCCAGCAAGCAAGCTATCGTAAAGCTGTCTAAACTCGGTTGTGGTCAAGTCTTTGGCATAAGAATCGATCACACCACCGACAGACAGTGATATAACAAGAGCAACGGACATTATAATTTTGGTCATAATTACCTCCTATAGTGGTTGTCTTTGATCCGCCTTACCTAAAACCATTCTAACTATAAAGGATACCCAATTCAAGAAATTCATAGTTTAATTTAATTGCTCATATTGGTTGTATATAATAAGAAATATGGAACAGGACAACAACCCGTATAAAAAGAATGATGATGAGCGACGGAGGTTTATTTTACAGGTTGTTCAACCAGGATTGGCAGGATTGATAGATGGGACAGTTTCTTCACTAGCCCCACTTTTTGCAGCAGCCCTTGCGACCCAAGACAGCAAAACGGCATTCCTTGTGGGTCTTGCAACTGCAGTTGGAGCAGGGATAAGCATGGCTTTCTCATAAGCATTATCTGATGACGGAATAATTAGCGGACGTGGAAGCCCGTGGTTAAGAGGAATAGTAGAAGGAGCAATGACTTTTATTGGTGCGATTGGTCATGCGCTTCCGTTTTTAATTCCTCATTTTTGGACCGCATTTATAATCGCAAGCATTGTAGTTGCAATAGAGCTAGTGGTAATTGCATATATAAGACACAAATATATGGATACTCCATTCTTACGGGCTACTTTTCAGATAATTGTAGGAGGAGTTATTGTTCTTACAGCGGGAATATTGATAGGTAAGTCTTAGTGCTTAAGATTCTGCTAAAACTTTTTGATCTTCGTGATACTTTTCGAGCACAAAATTAATCATTTTATCCCTTCTTATATAGCCTTTAGCATATAAATTTTCGAGATTATCCACAACTGGGATCCATTTTAGATTATGGTCCCGCATAGTGGCTGCCACTAATGTGCAAGAATCATTCTCTGTAACAACTATAGGTGATTCAGTCATAAACTCTGATACTTTGGTATCAGGGGAAGCTCCAGATTCTACCGCTCTAAAAATATCTGTTCTTGTAAGGATTCCCACAAGTTTATTAGAACTATCAATCACACAACAGAAATCGAGCTCTTCACCACTTAGGGTTTTCACAGCACTCTCGAAAGTATCCTGAGGGCTAAGACTAATAAGCAGAGGTTTAATGAAAGTGGACAGTGGCTGGTTATTTAGAAGTTCAAAGACCTGAGGTATTTTTTGCCACATGCTTCCACTTCTTCTTTTTACTGCATCAGCAAGAAAATCCCTAAACGGCTTTAGTGCACCAGAGATTTGTTCAAAAACTTTTCTACCCATAACTGTTACTTCAACTTCTGTTTTAGCTCTTACGGCACTAGTTCTGGACCTGTGATCAATTAAAGCCATCTCCCCAAAGAAGTCTCCCTCACCCAATATCGCCATTACTTTTTCATCCTCCTTTCCTACGCCTCTTACGACTTCGACCTCACCTGACTCAATTATATAAAAATTATTAGATGGGTCACCTTCGTAAAAAATATAGTCACCTGGCTGAAAATGTGATTTCCCGACTCTTTCTGTCTGGTCAGATTTTGGATGAGCAAGGTCCCTTGAATAAAAGATTTCCCATGCCCAATCAAATCCTACTTNNCGGTAAATCCTGAGATATGAAACCCTAAGAATTCAGCAACAGCATTGTGGCCTCCTATCGCGCAAAGCTGACCTAGAGGTCTGAAGTAGAACGGTTTCGTTTCTTTGCCTTTTATTACCCGGACTATGTTTTGAGCAGCTTGTCTTCCCTGCCTTTCTGCTAACTGTCCAGTAGGAGGTGAAGGCTCATCGTTATATGAATTATTAATAAGAGCACAATCACCCACTGCCCATACGTTGTCATGACCCTTAACACGCATATCAGGCTCAGTAATTAATCTGCCTCTCTCTTTGGGCGCATCTAGTCTTTGAATAACTGGCGAGGTAGCATTACCAACTGTACAAACTATGGTTGCGCCATTGATTGGATCACCTTCGTCAAACCCTACACCTTCAGGATTTACATAGGAAACCCGTTTGTTCAAAATAATGTTTATTCCCGCCTTTTCCATCTGAACGCGTGTGAAGTCTCTTAGTTTTGAACTAACCTCGGGTAGGAGTTGGTCTCTAGAATGAACCAATGTAACTTTAATTTCTTCTTTTGGGATGTTTCTAAAAAACTTTCTTGTATCCCGGACAAGATCGTTAATCTCCCCAGCAACCTCAACACCACTAAATCCACCACCAACAACAACAAACGAAAGATACCACTTTCTTGTTTGTTCATCCTCTGCAATCTCAGCATTCTCCATTTGCTGCATAACATGGTATCTCAGAGCTACAGCATCACCTACTGTTTTAAGCGGAAATGCATGATCAGCCATACCAGGAATCAGGCCAAGGTTTACAGATGAACCACAAGCAATAACAAGATGGTCATACTCCATTTGACCTTTCTTGTTGTTATTACCTAGATATTCAACATATTTATTATTGACATCAATATTGATTATGTCTTCAGTTCTGCAATAAACCCCAGGGAGCATTTGTCTAAGCGGTACAGCTACGGGCTCAGGGCTAATTGAGGCTCCAACTACTTCTGCCAAAAGAGGCTGAAACACCAAATAGTTCTCACTGTTATATAAAATTATATCCGCTTCATCTTTTTTAAGCTGTTTTCTTAAGGTGAGTGCACATTTAACCCCAGCAAAACCTCCCCCAATAATTTTTATTTTCTTTTTATCAGCCATCAGTTCTTAAAATCCTCTTGATTAGGATACTACACAGTTATTAAGTATTTATGAAGCAGAATAAAACTAGATAATCCTAATTATTTAATCTATCTTGCCATTTAGAGAAAAGATCCTCATTGCCTGGTTCTCTGAAATCTCCTATACTCAAATCGTATTCAAGGCTGACTTTTCCAGGAATACAAATCTCTTTACAACTGATCCAAGAAGCCTCAGCTACAATCTTGTCTACAGAATTCACTCTTGCATTTTGAGGAACGTCTATTTGGATCCAAAGTAGAACAGATTTTTCATAGCCATAATCAGTTCCGCCTCTGGAATTTTTGAAAGTGTCTGGAGACGGCCAATTCAGTTCTCCTGCAACATAGTTCTTTGGGACTATGAAGTTTACTTCCGTTGGCAGTCCTGTATCTCCAGGGTTCTTCCAATAGATATGCCAACCGGGGTCTATATCGAAAAGCACTCCTAAGTTAAATTGCTCTCCAGATTTTACAGTTTTAACATCAGATACCAATTTAGCTTCTACAGGATCAGGAATTTCCTGGGCATAAGATTGAGTTATAAAGCCACAAAGGAATATAAGAAATAGCACAGATCTCATAACATTTATAGCCTACCTAATAAAAAGTCATGTTATCGAGCTAATATAAAGAATTTATTTATCAAACCAATTCTCTGGTGGCACTCTTACTGCAAGCACTTCGCCACTGGCACACTTCTCCTCACCAGAGAAAAGCTTGCAGACCACCAATAATTTGCGCCCTTCCCTCATTGTAACTTTTGCTTTCAGTGAAACTTCTTTATCTATTGGAGTGGGCTTATGGTAATCAATCTTTATTGATGCAGTTACATACCAAATGATAGGGTCACTGTTTAACTCTCTATTTTCTAGTTTATATGCATCTGCTATTGCAGTACAAATTGAATGACAATCTATTATAGTAGCAATTATGCCGCCGTTTAGATAACCAGTGGGTCCAGCTTTATGTGCTTGGTTAGGTATCCATGTACAGATTGATTTATCTTCTGACCAATAACTTTTTATCTTTAAGCCATGTTCATTACCGCACCCGCACCCCCAACATTTATTATGCTGCCAATTATCCTGAAACGCTTTCTCACTCATAGGTAACTCCAAAATATAGGCTTTTACTAACTCTATTAATCTATATAAATATACGGAGTTTTTAGGAAATCAAATTTCTACATCCTTCTGTTTAACATTTCCATCTTTGATACGGAATACTCTGATTGGGCCTTTGTATAGAATTTCTTTAATACTCGTGGTTGTAATAAATATTTGACCCGGAAATTTTTGAAGCATTTTAAACAAGAACTTTTTCCTATTCGCGTCTAGCTCACTTGTAATATCATCCAGTAGTAGAATTGGCGTTCTCCCCTGCTCCTGTTTTATAATTTCAATCTCACATGCCTTCAGAGCTAAGGCCAGATTCTTTGCCTCACCTTGAGAGGCATAAGATGCTGCATCTTTACCAGATATAGAGAAGCTAATTTGATCTCTGTGAGGACCAAGGGTGGTATGAAATCGTTTTCTATCCTGCTCAAAATATAGCTTGAGTTTATCTTCAAAAGTTTTTTTCAAATTTTTTGATATGCCTATAGAGCTTCTATAGTGAATACTAATTTCTTGATCTAATCCTGATGTTTCTTTGTATATTTTTTTAAGAATAGGTTCTATTTTATCTATATATTCAAGCCTTCTAGATATAACCCTACTTCCAATCTCTGCCAATTTCTGATCCCAAACCTCAATAACATCAGAAGATAATGAGCGGGACTTAGCAAGAACTGCATTTCTTTGAGAAAGAGCCCTTTGATATAGCTTTAGATCTCCCAAATGATCAGAATCAACAATACTAATTATAGAATCTAAATACTTCCTTCTACCTTGAGGAGAGCCTTTGACCAATTCAATGTCGCTTGGGAGAAAGGTAATGACATTGTACCTTCCATATACCCTTGAAGTTTTATAAACAATCTTTCCGTTAATTTTTATAGTCTTATAGCTTTCGTTAACTAATATATGGACTTCGTCAAAACCTGCCTCCGACTCAATTTCGCCTTTAAGTCCACATTCTTTATTACCAAAGCTGATAATCTCTTCAGACCTTAATTGTTTAAAAGGTATAAAAGCAAGTAAGAAGTGTATCGCCTCGAGCAAGTTTGTTTTGCCTTGAGCATTTTCACCAATAATGAGATTAAATCTATCACTAAAACTAAAAGTTTCAGTGCTATAAGATTTAAAGTTCTTTAATGTTAGGGATTTGAGTATCACTGGCACATGGCACTATATTTTCTTTGAAACAGTATAATAAAAATTAATATTTTATTCAATTTTCGAGATTTCCCAAAGATATGTAACCGTTTTATTCCTTGACCCAAATTTTGTTAACGGTATTCTTTTTTATGGGTCGATTTATGATTGCACTTAAAATTTGTCAGATACAGAAAAAAGATTCAGGCAAAGGCTTTGCCAGGCTCAACACTACAGATATGCGTGAAATTGGTGTTGAAGCATGGGATCTAATTGAAATAGGCGGCAAAAGAAAAACAATTGTCCGTGTAATGCCACTAGATAGATCAAAGACAAAAAAATCTATAATTGAAATTGATGATGTAACCCGTGAGAATGCACGGGTAGATATTGATGAACATGTTTTTGTTAAGAAAATTGATTCTAAGTCGGCTACAAAAGTAATTCTCGCCCCTAGAAACAATGATATCCTTTATAATGGGAACGAGAACAAATACTTACAGGACAGACTGGATGGATTTCCAATAACTGTCGGCGATAGGTTGAGAGTAAACCTTCCAGGCAAAAAGAACGAGGATTTCCATGTAATTGGGGTAATGCCTTCAAATTCTGTTATCATCAGATCATCTACAAAATTAGACATAAAGAAGAAACCAAGAGAAAAATTCGATAGCTCAAAAGTCAGCTATGAGGATATTGGCGGAGCTAATGAACAGTTAAAGAAAATTAGAGAAATAGTAGAATTACCACTTAAGTACCCACAGTTATTTAATAAAATGGGCATCGACCCTCCTCGCGGCATCTTGCTAGTAGGGCCTCCTGGAAGTGGTAAAACCCTCCTAGCTAAGGCTGTTGCTCATGAGACCAATGCAAATTTTCAGGTAATTAATGGTCCTGAGATTATGCATAAATTTTATGGTGAGAGTGAGGCTAGGCTCAGAGATATATTCGAAATTGCAACAAGAAATCAGCCATCAATCATATTCCTTGATGAATTAGATGCTATTGCTCCCAAAAGAGATAAAGTCTCAGGAGACGTAGAGAAAAGAATCGTAGCTCAGCTGCTCTCGTTAATGGATGGGCTTAAAGACCGTGGCAATATTGTAGTAATTGGAGCTACAAATTTACCATCTGCTCTAGATCCAGCTCTGAGAAGACCCGGAAGGTTTGATAGAGAAGTTAGTCTCGAGGTTCCAGATAGAAATGGAAGACTGCAAATCCTAGGGGTTCATTCACGTGGTATGCCCCTTGATGAAGATTTAGATTTAGAGAAACTTGCTGACTTAACTCACGGATTTGTAGGTGCGGATATAGAAAACCTTTGTAGAGAAGCCGCAATGAAGGCACTTAGAAGAACTTTGCCTGATTTTGATGAAGATGAAGAAGCAAACAATGGAAGCGGTCCTGAAATTCTGCCTATAAGTGTCGATATGGGCGATTTCATGGATGCTCTAAAAGAGGTTGAGCCATCAGCAATTAGAGAAATATTTGTCGAGATATCAAAAGTAACATGGGATGATATAGGTGGATTAAAAGAAATTAAAGAAAAGTTGGTAGAGGCAGCTATTTGGCCATTTACCCATAAGGACCTATTTGAAATTACTGAGGCAAAGGCACCAAAGGGTATTTTATTATGCGGTCCTCCTGGAACTGGAAAAACTCTTGTCGCAAAAGCTCTTGCTAACCAAAGTGGAGCAAATTTTATTTCAGTTAAGGGTGCAGAGCTTCTCTCTAAATATGTAGGTGAGTCTGAGCATGCGGTCAGGGACGTGTTTAAAAAAGCGAAACAGGTTGCACCTTGTATTATTTTCTTTGATGAAATTGATGCCCTTGCCCCATGTAGAACTGACTCTGACACCACGCGCGTATCTGAGAGGGTTGTTAGCCAGCTCCTAACTGAGATGGATGGGATTGAGGATTTAAGAGAGGTGTTAATACTTGCAGCTACTAATAGAGCTGATATTGTAGACCCTGCCCTACTTAGAGCCGGTAGATTTGATATAATTCTCGATTTTCCATATCCAAATGAAGATGAGCTATACGAAATACTTAGGATACACTCTCGTGGTAAACCAATAGCACGTGATGCTAAATTAAAAGATATCGCGGCTAGAGCGAAAGGTTTCTCTGGTGCTGACATAGAGCTTTTATGTCAACGAGCATCAATGATTGCTATTAGAGAACATATTAAAAACCGTAAAAAGAGTCTAAAAATTTCATCTAGCCACTTCACTGAAGCACTAGAAGAAATAAAACAGAAGTTATCAGCTCATACGAGCTTAAAGACGGACTAATCCCTTGTTCACGCCAGAAATCCCTAAATACATTCTTTCATTTATTTTTGGATCTATTATAGGAAGTTTTCTAAATGTCTGTATACATAGACTTCCGAGAGGTGAATCCATCGCATACCCGTCATCTCACTGCACTTCATGCAATAGACCTATTCATTTCTACAACAACATACCTATTTTGAGTTACCTGTTACTTGGCGGAAAATGCCCGAATTGCAAATCGAATATTGCGATAACATATCCCTTAGTTGAAATTCTGACTGGTCTTATATTTTTAGCTACGGTGTGGAGTTTCGGGATTAGTATTCAGACACTATTCTATTTAATACTTTTCTCTGGGCTAATTGCAATTACCTTCATCGACCTTGAGCATCTTATAATTCCAAATGCAATTACTTACCCAGGAATAGTCATTGGAATAGTTTATGGAGCACTTAGAACAAATTGGGAGAATAGCATCGAACTAGTGGGCAATTTCAGCTTTGGTTTTCGGAACTTTTTTGAACTCTTAAGAGTAGTGCCTTTTCTAGACTCTATTTTTGGAATCATTATCGGGGGCGGAATATTACTACTAATTGCATACACATATGAAATAATAAAAAAACGTCAGGGCATGGGAATAGGTGATGTAAAATTGCTTGCCATGATAGGAGCTTTTTTTGGTTGGGAAGGTGTTTTATTTGTACTATTTCTTGGTGCTATTCTAGGATCGGTAGTGGGGATCACAATTATCGTTTCTCAAAAAGGCGGCATGCAAAAGGCTATTCCCTTTGGCCCTTTTCTCTCAATTGCAACAGTGGTTTATGCTTTTACAGGTGGCCTTGCCCTTTTCATTTAGCGCTATGTATTTTATAACTATTCTAACTGTGGTTAAATAATCATATGCCAAAGAGGATAATTATAATTGGCGGTGGGATTACCGGACTTAGCGCCGCGCACCGTCTACTAGAACTTATAGAAAAAAAAGGTATTCATACCGAAATTCTTCTTGTTGAAAAAACCTCAAATCTTGGCGGAGCTATATCGACAGTTAAGAAAGAAGATTATTTAATAGAGCTTGGCCCCGATATGTTCATTACAAACAAACCCTGGGCACATGACTTATCCAAGAGACTTGGTCTTGAGTCAGAATTAATTGAAACCAACGAAGCAAAGCGTGGCACAAGTGTTTTATGGCAAAACAATTTGATCCCAGTTCCCGAAGGTTTTTTAATGCTGGCCCCTTCAAAAATTATGCCCTTTTTAAGTACCCCTCTTTTCTCAATAACTGGAAAAATAAGAATGCTAATGGATCTTATAATGCCCAAGAAAGAGATAAATGATGAAAGTGTCGCCTCCTTTGTAAGAAGACGTTTTGGGCAAGAGGCTCTTGAGAGAGTAGCGCAGCCTATGATCGGGGGGATTTACACTGGTGACCCTGAGAAATTGAGCATAAAAGCCACAATGCCACAGTTTATCGAAATGGAAAAGAAATATGGAAGCATAATTAAGGGTATGATTAAGAAAAATAATAAAACAAGTGACAGTGGAGCCAGATACAGCCAATTTTTATCATTCAAAGACGGTATGGAAACCCTAGTTACAACTATAGAAAGCAAACTCCCCAAGGGAAGCATATGTTTAAATGAAACTGTCAAAGCAATCTCTCAAGAAGGAGATATTTGGACAATAGAGACGAACAAGAGGAATATAGATGCAGATGGAGTAGTTATTACTACCCCTTCATATCATGCTGGTTCTCTTCTAAACGATATTGATCCAAAATTGCATCAAGAATTGTCTTCAATAGAATATGCTTCGTCAGCTGTGGTCATCCTTTCATATAAAAGAGAGGATATTACAAATGATTTACATGGTTTTGGGTTTGTTGTTCCGAATGTTGAAGAAAGCAATTTAATAGCGTGTTCATATGCAAGCAAGAAATTTGCTGGTCGTGCACCTGATGGACATGTCTTACTTAGGGCATTCGTAGGAGGCACACTTAATTCTGACATATGCAATCTAGAAGATCAGATAATTATAGAAGAAGTAGCAAAAGAATTGTCCACTATTCTAGGTATTAGCACCGGGCCTGAATTCTCCATGATAGAGAGATATCCTAATGCTATGCCTCAGTATAATGTAGGACATATTGCAAAAATAGAAAGTATCAATAATGAACTTATCAAACACAGAGGCCTTCACATTGCCGGGAATGCATATGGCGGAGTTGGAATCCCAGACAGCGTACACTCTGGAGAACAAGCAGCTGAGGAAATATTGGACGAACTCTTTTAGAGTTCTATTCATGCTGGGCTTCGAGCTTATTTCTTCTAGAATACCAACTATATAATTTTCTAAATGCAAAGAAGATGATTACTACCACTGCGATAGCTGCAACAATTGGCAAAGTTATGGCTAGTATGGACATAACAATAGAGCCTCCTGCTTCCACTGTTGACACTACCGGGTTGCCAACACCTCCAGTCGTAGCTGTAGAGGCAATTCTCGTTATACTCGTAAATCCTTGAATGGTTCCGGCAACCCCTCCCCCAACTATTACAGCAAGTGACCATTGCATGAACGGACTTACATCAGATACAGCAGAAGCCATTACTATTGTTCCAGCAACCGTAGCGGCAGGTATAGCGATCGTGTCTAAAAGATTATCTACCCAAGGAATATAATATGCAGCGACTTCAAATATTGTTGCTATAGTAAATGCTGCTAATGCAGGATATGAGGCAATCCAGCTAAACTCTGGTGAGAGGGCAAGCTGGCCTGATAGTGAGGCGATACTCATAATTAAAAGAGGAACAAAAATTCTAAACCCGCAGGCAGCGGCTAACCCTACTCCTATAAAAACACTCAGCATAGTTTCCATAAAAGTTCTCCTTATAAAAAAGTATAGGAAGCAGATTCTCAATTATCAAGAACTTTTTCCCTTTGAGAACTTGGGAAATAAGAAGAAATACTGGTTAGCTATTACTTCTTTTGGATATTTATAACAGTTACTAAGTAAGTTAACTTGTTTCCGGCAAGCGGATGATTGTAGCTAATTTCTACATTATTGCCATCAATATTGGTTACATGGCAGTTACCATGAGATGTTTGTATTACCATACCAACTTCGGGTGTTATATCATTTTGTTTGAGTAGTTCAAGGTCAACATCTTGAATCAAATCTAAGTTTATCTCCCCGTATCCATCTGCAGCAGACACCTCAAACTCTTTGTCCTGACCACTCTCCATACCAACGAGACCGGCTTCTAATCCTTTTACGAGTTTCCCATCTCCTATTTC
>JABAHS010000316.1_pt1 | contig 15042 bp, 22 predicted proteins | sample 7062111 | NCBI WGS metagenome assembly JABAHS01 (sample SAMN14534600, study PRJNA622989) | marine sediment metagenome | biome: marine biome [ENVO:00000428]; feature: marine pelagic biome [ENVO:01000023]; material: deep marine sediment [ENVO:00002113]; isolation source: pool of 4 deep marine... | reverse complement strand
GATCAAGTCGATCGCCCCGAATCAGCTCAACGGGCTGATGACGGCCGTTGGCGAGTTCGGGCAGAACACGCCCACCGCAAACAAAGCGGATCGCTCGCCGACCACCTACACGCTGGAGGATTACTCCAAGCACACGGCGGTCTCGAAGCGTGCGCTCATCAACGACGACGTAGGCGAGTTTGCGGGCATTCCGCTCGACTTCGCCGAGTCGGCCATCAACACCGAGGGCTACCAGTTCACGTCGCAGATTTGCGACGCGAGCGGCCCTCAGAACGTGACCACGCTTACCAGCAACCCCGTTTTCGGTATCAACGGCCTGAAATCTGCCATCACGCAGATCATGAAGGCCACCGATCCGACCTCGGGGATGCCGATCATGATCCAGGCGCCCGTCCTGATGGTCGGCCCTGGGCTGTCGATCGACGCCCGCGAGGTGATTCGCGCGGCGACGGTCGAGCTCACGCCGAGCCTGGGCGCCACCGCGCGGCGTCTGATGACGGAAAACTGGGTCGATTCGTTCATCTCGAACGTGGTCGTCAACCCCTGGATTCCGTACATCCAGACCAGCAACGAAGACACGACTTGGTTCCTGTTCGCGCAACCGCGTCCTGGCCGTGCGGCCATTGAGGGCGCGTTCCTGCGCGGCATGACCGAGCCTCGCGTCTACGTCAAAGCACCGAATCAGCAGCGCGTCGGCGGCGGCATGGCGCCGTTCACTGACGGGCAGTTCGAGGCTCCGGTGATCGAGTACAAGGTGGAGCACACCTTCGTCTTCAAGGTCGTGGCGAGCATCTACGCCTACGGCTCGAACGGGACCGGCTCCTAGGGTCGGCTTGCAGGGCAACCAGCGGGCGGGCAGGCTTTCGGGCTTGTCCGCCCGCTCTATTTTGGGCGCATGGACGCGATTGCGGTGGATGCGTTTCTCGAGCGCGTCCGGCGAGCGTTCGTGGACGGCTGGAAGGCGCAGGCGTCGGGCTGGTCGATGCAGTGCTCGCCGGCTCGCCTCTACGGCGTCGAATTGGCAGCATGGCGCGAGGGCTGGCAGACGGCTGAGCGCAGGGAGCGCGCATGATCCTACGGAAAGGCGATATCTTCGTGACCCGAGGGGACTCGGTTTTCGGCTTCGGCATCCGCTGGTTTACCAGGACGGACGGCGAGGCGGATACGGAGGTCAACCACGTCGGCATCGTGGTCGGCGACGGTACGCAGTGGACGGCTCTCGTGGTCGAGGCGCTGCATACCGTCAAGCTCCACCGGCTGGCGGACCAGTACCAGGGCAAATGGACCGGCGTGCGCGTCTATCGCCCGCTGTTTCTCGAGCGCAACGTGCTCGACCTGCTGGCGAAGAACGCCACCAGCCGCGTCGGGCAGCGCTACGGATACACGAAGATCGCCGCCCATGCCATCGACCGCTGGCTGTTCGGCGGGCGCTACGTCGTCCGCAAGCTGTTTTTCCTGGATCAAGTGCCGATCTGCTCCTATCTCGTGGCGGACGTATACGGCGAGGTCTGCGGCTACCGCTTCGGCGTGGACGTGCGGGAGGCTCAGCCGGACGACCTGGACGACTGGTGCAAGGCCCGTCCCGAAGAGTGGGAGGAAGTTACGCCGCTGCTGCCGATTGAGGATTGGGACGAATGGGCGAGGGCAAAGAAATGAGACTCGTGCTCACGGTCTTGCTGGCCTGCGGCGCTGCCCAGGCGCAAGTCTACGTCGCCTGCGGGCCTTCGCCGATTGCCTTCAGCAAGTCGATATTCGACCACCGCACGGCCAAGATGGTGCAGCACTGGTCCTGTGTCGTGGAAAACCAGGGGGAGCGGCCCGAGACGGTCAGCGAGGCGAACTTGCAAGGCTTCTTGCTGCGCCGCGGCGTGACGGCTCTGAGCTCGGACGCGGTACGCATCGCAGCCGGCGAGGTCAAGCGCCGCGGAACCTGGGAGACGCTGAGCCGCGTTCTCGGCCATGGGGCGCTCGTGGCGACCGCGCTGGCGTCGTCGGACGTGATCCAGATCGGGTCGGCCTGGGGCGCCGCGGCCGGTTTCGCCGCCATGAACATGCCAAGGATTGCGGACGGCATCAAGGGGCGCGAGCCGTCTATCGCGCTGTTCGAGCAGATCGCCATGGGGCGCGAAGGCATCGCCGTCGAGCCTGGCGGCAGCCTGTCGGTTGCGATGTTTGCCGCGCGGAATGATAGCGCCGAGCCCGTCATGGGCCTGCTGCGGGATGCACCGGAGCCGCCGAGCCGTCCGGCCGCAATGCCCGCGATTGACGCCGCGCCGCCGGCAAACCTTTGGGCTGGACTCGGGACACGCCAGATGATGGCGGGAGATTGATATGCAGGTGAACGTGAAGGCCTCCGTGCCGCTCTGGCTGCACCTGGCTGCTACAACCCTCTCGGGCTTCGTCTGGCTCGGGATCAGCGTGGCAAACGCGCTCGTGCCCGAGCTGCGCGCCATGCCGCTCGATCCGTCGTTCCCCGAGATGACGACCACGGCGCTCGGGGCGACGCTGCTGCCGCGCTTCTCCGAGCAGGCTCCACCGGACAGCGTAGGCTGAGCCCATGAGACGCATGGTCCTGCTCGCCTTCATCACGCTTGCTCTCTCGGGCTGCATTCGGGTCTGTCCGAAGTGCCCGAAGTGTCCTGACCCGCCGAAGGCGCCCAAGTCGGAATCGCCGCTAACGAATTTCGAGCCCCGCTAGAGCGCTCGCCGAATCGTGCGCGTGGAAACCCCGTGACGCTTGGCTAGTTGCTCGATCAGGCTGGAGCGCTGGCCCTGCTCGGCTCCGTCCAGGATGGCGCGGATCTCGGCCCGATGCCGCGCCGTCAGCTTTCGTTTCGGGCCGCCGCTCTTGTGCTTGCGCCTGGCGACCATCACGGCGCCGTAGGCGCTCAGGACCTCGGATTCGGTGGCGGGGCGGTATTGTGGCGACAATTCCCCCTCTTGGATGCGGGCGTAAAGGGTCATGCTGTCTCTTCTTCGGTCGCCTTTTCTGCCTCATATCGCTGCTGCTTGCTCCAGCCGCAGAAGTCAGCGGTTTCGTCAATCACCTGTGAGACGAATTGCTCGCTGATATCCAGGCTTCCGCGCTCGGCTGCCTGGTCGATATCATCAACGCAAACGAACCGGCCAGAATTGATGAGAAACTCATCCAGCGTCTCGGCGGCTGTGTCCATCTCGCCTGCTGCGTCTAGTGCTTTCGCGATCTTGATTACCGCTTGTTCATAGGTCATCGTTTTGTCTCCTGTTGTGGTCATTGTTGCTTCCCTCTGACAACTCTAGTATGCCAAAACTACATGATGGTGTCAAGACCTATTTCACTTTTTCCCAGAAAAAACTAGACCCCGCACCCTTGGGCCCTCTACACTGGGGCCAATGGGCCAAGCAACCATCNNAAGCAACCATCACGCTGCTCGAATGGATCGGAGGCAACCTGATCTATTTCGGGCTCCTGACGCTGCGGCGTGCGCTGTGGCTCATGGAGAGCGGCGACGCGCACGAGTGGGCGCTGCTCGCAAACTATATCCAGACCGTCTCGCGAGCCTCGATCGAGTACAACGAGGCGCTGATCGCACGGTACAGCAAGGGGGATGCGCATGGCGAAACGCGGTAGACCACGGAAACCTCGCTGCAAGTCCTGCGGCGAGATGCTGGCGCAGAACGGGCTCTGTCCGATCTGTCCGCCATCTACGCAGACGCTCGTGGAGACGGTCCAGCGGCCGGCGCCGCATCCGCTGACGCGGGCGGATGAGTATCAAGTCTTGATCCTGGACGAATTGCGGGCGATCCGGCAGGCGCTCGCGGATCAGAAGGGCGATGGCGATCGCTGCTAGCTTCCTGTGCGGCGTCCTGGTGGGCCTGCTGGCCGCCGAGCTGACGACGTGAGCGACTATTACACTCGCACGACAGCCGAGCGCGGCGCGTTCGCCACGGCGGATGACTCTCGATCCGAGGACGAAGTGGCCGCCATGATCGGCGAGCGGATGCGCTGCGAAGTTCGCCACTTCGGCCAATTCTCGGCGGTTGACTGGTACATGGTCCGCAACGGCCGGCTGGTCGGCGTGGCCGAGCTCAAGACGCGCTCCCACGACAGCGGCAAATATCCCACGGTCTTCCTGAACGTCCGAAAGTGGCTGGCTCTGCTGCTGGCCGAGCAGGGGCTTGGCGTGCCGGCCGCCTACTTCGTGCGATTCGCAGACGGCGTGCGCTGGGTGAAGGTCGGCGAGATCGACGCCTCGCAGGTGCGAATCGGAGGCTGCGCGCGCATCGTCAAGAGCCGCAACGATATCGAGCCCGTGATCGAGATCCCCGTTGAGCAGATGCGCGCGTTTGCTTGCTCGGAGAGCTGAACCTAGAGCCGTGGCCGAGTTTTCCTACGACCTGAGCACGAACACCGGAAAGGTGCGGATGCTGATCCCCGACAGTCGTGCGGCGGATCGACTGTTCACTGACGACGAAATCGAGACCATCTTGGCGCTCGAAGGCTCGGACGTGCGGCGAGCCGCGGCCCTGGCGCTCGAGACGGTCGCCTCGGACCAGGCGCGAATGCTCAAGTGGACGAAGGTCCAGGGCGTCGAGGTCGATGGCACGAAATCCGCCGCCGAGCTGCGGGCCCGCGCAAAGCAACTCCGCGAGCTGGCGGCCGAGGGCGATCCGTCGAGTTCCAGCGACGACGTAGGCTTCGCCATCGCCCAGCGGCCGACGACCGAGCACGGCTACGACACGCTGATCTATCGCGAGGCGCTGAAGGATACGGTCTAGTGAACGCTCCGAGCATCGCCAGCACCGAGTTCGTGGACGCGGTAGGCGTCTTGCTGCTGGAGACGATCACGATCCAGCAGGACACCGGCTCTCTGACGCCGCCGGCGGGCTCGCCGAGCTGGTCGGACCTGCACGCCAGCGTCTCGGCCTCCGTGGAGCCAATGACGACCGACGAGACGCGAGACGAAGCGCACACGGTCGCTGCAACCGCTTACACCGTGGTTGCGGATGGCTGGCTCTCGGATGTCTCGGCGTCGAGCGCCTACCGTGTCCAGTACGGCGGCGGCAACTACGACATCCTGGGCGTCAATCGCGTGGGCAATCTCAACCTCACGCGGCTCGTGATCGAGCGGAGGGTGTCGTAGTGGCTAGTAACGCCGCCCAAGTGGCCGCCCGCATCCGCGGCTTCGGCTGGACCCGCGACGACCTCAAGAACATGCTGCAAGCGGGCGCGCTCCAGATCGAAGGCGAGGCGAAACAGCGGGCGCCGTACCAGACCGGTTCGCTGAAGCGTGACATCGGGACCGAAGTGCGCGACGAAGGCAGCAAGCTGAAGGCCAAAATCGGCAACTCGACGGCGATTCCCTATGCGCCCCACCAGGAGTTCGGCACGAGCCGCGGCGTCAAGCCGAAAGCCTACCTTCGCGGCGCGCTGCGCGACAAGGCGGACGAGGCCGTGCGGGACATCGCGAAGGCCGGCAAGGCGATCCTGAGGGCGAAGGCATGAGGCTGGACGAGCTACGCGCGGGCTTGCAGTCGTTTCTGGCCGACGCGGCGCGCTCGAGCTACGCCGTGGCGGCAAATCGCGTCTACTACTGGCCCTGGCCGCAGGGGGCCACTCTGCCGCTCATTGCCATTGCCAGAGTGACGAGCGGCGGCGTCTATCACAAGTTCGGAACGCGCGGGAATCCGGCCGAGGTGGACTACCAGATTTCGGCGTTCGCGGAGTCGGCGGCCGAGGCGGAACAGGTGCTCGCGCTGGTGCTGGACGACCTGGACGGGCACAGCGGAGCGACGGGCGGCGTAACGATCGCTATGGCGAAGCTGCTCACAATCAACCCTGAGGTCTACGAGACGGACTCTGGGCTCCACCACATGAGCGCAGACGTGCGGATCGCGTTCGACCCGTCCTAGCTTGCTCGGGTAACCCACGCTGAAGCCGTGGGCCAAGTCATCAAAGACCAGAAAATCTACTTTGGCGCGCTGGCGCTGGAAGGCCAGATCCACACGATTGACCTGGATCTGTCCAAGGAGCCGCTGGACGATACCCGCCTCGGCGACAATTCGGTCCAGATGATCGCGGGCCGCGGCGCAACCGCGCTTCAGCTCGCGGGCTTCTGGGACCCCACGACCGCGAGCTCCACCGACGCCCAGCTCTTCTCCGATGTCGGCTCGACCCTGGGCTACATCATCGACGTGACGAACGGCGGCGAGGGCTCGCTGGCCTACTTTGGGGACATCCTGGCGCAGGCGCGGCCGTTCAGCGGCTCCCACGGCCAAAACGCGGGCATGACGATTGCTGGCGCGACCCGTAACACGATCCCAATCCAGGGCTACCTGAGCGAAGTTTCGACCGGCCTAAGCACCGGTTCTGTCAACGGGACCGGCATCAACCTCGGCGCCGTGGCGGCCGGCTCGAAGCTCTGGGCGGCGCTGTGCATCACGGCCGGATCGAGCCCCGACGTGGACGTGATTATCGAGAGCGACAGCGACAATACGTTCGCCACCGCCACCACGCAAATCACCTTCGCCAACGCCACCGCGACCGGATCGCAAGTGCTCAGCGCGGACGGCGCGATCACCGATACCTGGTTCCGCGCGGTCGTGACTGTCAACAGCGGAACCGGCATCAACGTGGCGGTCGCTGTCGGCATCTGGTAGACGTTCCGCGTGGAACATTGGGCTCTTCCTTGCTCGGGTCTAAGAACCTGAGCGCATGAACCTCGTAGACGCACACGTCGAGATCGACTCGAACGATATCTCGGCGTTTCTCGAGTCGATTGATTTCGACTACCAAAAGGAAACCGACGCCGACGCCACGATGGGCGACAACACCGCTGTCGTGGTCGCCACGCGGGACAACTGGACGGTCAGCCTGAATGCGATCCAGGATTTCACCGCGAGCACCGGCCTCGACGCGATCATCTGGCCGATCATCTCGGCGGGCTCGGCGGTGACGATCCTGATCCGGCCGACCTCGAGCGCAGTCGGCACCGCGAACCCCGAATATACGGGCAGCGTCGTGCTGACGAACTACAAGCCGCTCCAGGGTCAGCACGGGCAGCAGGCGCGCACGCCGATCCAGTGCATGCCCGCGGGCGATCTGAGCCGCGCTACGGTGTAATCGGGGCTGTGACCCACTATGGCAAGCCTCTCGAAGCGTCTCAGCGCGGCATACGCGCGGAAATCGGCCACGGAGAAGACCGTCGAGGTCGCTCCAGGCGTCGAGGTCCTGCTGCGGAAGCCGAGTTACGGCGAACAGATCGCCTCCCCCTTCCCTGACGACTGGCCGGACGAGCACCGGCGCCGCGTGTTCTGGGGCGTCTCGCTCACCGTGCGAGACCCGAAGAGCGGCGATCTGATGTTCGACCGCTCTGACAAGGGCTGGCAGGAGTGGCTGGACCTGCCGGCTGATCTGGTCGCCAAGCTGGTCGGCGCGTGCGATGAGTTTCTGAGTGTCGGCGATGGCGCGGCAGAGCAAAAAAAAAGGGCGCCGGCGAGGAAGAAAAGCTCGCGCCGGAAGTCCGCGCGGCGTTCGTAATCGCGAAGACGATCGGATGCCACTGGCACGAGGTTATGGAGCTGCCCGCTGACGAGGTTCGCGGGTGGCTCCTGTTTTTTGAGCAGGAGCGGGAGGCCGAGCGGGAAGCGATGGCGCAGGCGAAACGCGATGCCGAGATCCAGAAGCAGCTCAATGAGCAGTCCGCTCACGTTCGGAGGCTAGTCCATTGACGGTTGACCAGCTCAGCGTAGACCTCGTACTAAACGACTCGAAGTTCGCGGGCCGTCTGGACGCCGCGGGCGGCAAGGTCTCGAAGTTCGGCGGGCTGGTCTCGGCGCTTCCTGGCCCGCTCGGCAATGCGGCTTCGAGTGTCCAGGGTCTCGCGGGCGGATTCGCGGGGCTGGGGACGGCTGGGACCGTTGCGGTTGCCGGACTGGCGGCCGCGGTGGCCGGCATCGGCGCGGCTGCCGTGAAGGTGGGTCTGGACTGGGAGGCGGCGGAGGGCACGATCCGCGCGGGCACCGGCGCGACCGGCGCGGACCTGGAGGCGCTGACGGCGAGCGCCCAGGGCGTCTTCGCGGATGTCCCGCAATCGGCCGGCGAGGCCGCCACGGCCATCGCGGACCTCAGCACGCGAACGGGGCTGACCGGCACGGCGCTCGAAGAGCTGGCGACGCAGACGCTCAACCTCTCGCGCGTCACGGGCGGCGATCTCCAGGGCACGATTGCGGCGACCACGCGGGCGTTCGGCGATTGGGGGATCGAATCGGCAAAGGCCGCCGAAGCGAACGATTTCCTGTTCAAGACCTCGCAGACGACCGGCATCGGCGTCGAGCAGCTCGCAAACTCGGTCGTGCGCGTCGGCGCTCCGCTGCGCGAGCTCGGTTTCAGCTTTGAGCAGGCCGCCGCGCTGATGGCGAAGTGGGAGCAAGAGGGCGTCAACACCGAGACCATGATGAGCGGCCTGCGCCAGGCCGTGAAGAATTTCGCACTGGAAAACGTTCCAGCGGCCGAGGGGATGCGCCAAGTCCAGGAGGCGATCCTGGCCGCAGGCACCGAGGCCGAGCAGAAGGCCATCGCGTTCCGTGTCTTCGGGCAAGAAGCGGGCGTCGATTTCGTGGACGCGATCAAGGGCGGAAAGCTGGCGGTAGACGATCTGGTCGCCAGCATCTCGGCCAGCGGCGAGACCATCAACAAGGCCGCAGAGGATACCCGCACGCTGGGCGACCGCTTCGGGATGCTCACCGGCAAGCTCGGGCTTCTGCTCGAGCCGCTGGGGTCGGGTCTGGTCGGCGCGGCAAATGGCGCGCTGGACGCCATCATGGGCTTCGGCGAGTCCATCGGCTCGGTCGTGACCGGCGTTGGCGTTTTCATTGATGAGCTGGCGGCGACCAATGAGGGCTTCGCGGTTGCGGTCAACATGACGAAGTTCGCCGCCAACGCGATCGGCAAGGGGCTCAAGGCGGCATTCGACGCAGCGGCGGCTGCGGTCGGCTGGCTCGGCGATAAGGTGGCCGCGCTCTGGAATTTCTTCAAGCAAAAGGGCGAGAAGGCGACCGAAGACCTTGCCGAAGCAACAAAGGACGCCGCGACCGAGACGAAGAACCTCGGACGCGAGGCGGAGACGGCGAAGACCGCGATCGAGAAGGCCGAGCAGCCTACCAAAGACTGGTCGAAGTCGAGCCAAGACCTCGCACGAGAGCTGAAGGCGAGCGAGAAGGCGGCCACCGACGCCGCCCGCGAGTACGCCAACCTCGAACCCGAAGCTCGCGCGGCGGCCATGGGCGTCGAGCTGTTCGCCACGAAGGCCGGCGAATCGCCCGTCAAGATCGACGGCATGGCCCAAGCGGCCCGCGACGCCGCCGACGACCTCAACGCAGCGCACGACTCCGGCGAGCTCGTGGCGCCCACGATTGAATGGGTCGGCACGGCGTCGAGCGATGCGACTCCGCTAGTTCAGGGGCTCGCGGACGCGGCTCTGAACGTCTCGACCAACGTCGGGCTCGCCAAGAGCGCAACCGACGAATGGCTCAACTCGCAAAACGCGGCGAACCTGGAGGCGCTGAAGACGGCCGGCGCACTCGAAAACATCGGATTCGAGGCTGGCAAACTCGCCAAGCCTGGCGGCCAGAATAGCCTAGTCCAAGTCTCGACCGTGATTACCGACCTGGGCGACGCCCTGGTGGACACGCTGCTCGGCGAGGGCTCGTTCCTTGGCAAGGCAAAATCCGCCCTGCTCGACTTCGGCGAGGCGATCCTGCGCGGAGTCGTTGAGGAGGCTCTGAACCCGCTGATTGATGGGCTGACAGGTCTGCTCGACTTTGACTTTTCGGGCCTGGGCTCCAAGCTCGGCGGCCTGTTCGGCCTTGGCGGCGGGGGCGGCGCGGCTGCTGGAGCGGCTGGCGGGGGCGGCGGTCTCGGCGGGCTGACCTCGCTGGGCGGGCCGTGGGGCGCTCTCGCAATGTTCGGCGGCTCGCTACTGGGCAACCTATTGGGCGGACCCGACATGGACGCGGTAAACCTCAACACCCTAAGCACCGGCAACGAGGTCGCCAACCTACGCCGAGACCAATGGCAGCAGCACAACGAAGTGCTCGCCAAGTGGGATATCGCGCAGCCGACGTGGTGGGATACCAAGGACGGCATCAACGCCATCGTGGCCGCGCTGGGCGGCGGAATCGTCGTATCGGGCTACAGCGGCGAGGCGCAACAGCAGGACGCCCAGGCGACCCAGCAGGGCGTCTCGGCGGCGGCACCGGACGTAGGCGCTCAGACCGCGGCGGCGATCACCGGCACGCCTGCGCGCTCCAGGGCGGGGAATCGTGCGCTCGGCCCGCCGTCCGCCATGGACACGCTCCAGCCTGGCGGTGGCGCTACGGGCCTACCTGGGCGCTCGCGCACCGGACAGATGCAGTCCGATCCGGTCTACACAGATCAGACGGCGCTGATGGACCGCAATCCGCTAGCCGTGGCTGCGGCGCAGGCCGGCAACGTGCTTGCCTCGCTCGCTACGGGCGGGCTGTTCGCGCCTGAGGCCACCGCGGCGGTCCAGGACACGACCGAAGCCGTCAACGCCACCACGACCGAGGTGCGCGATGTCAACGACACGATCAGGGCGGGCGACGCCGAGACGAATAGCCGCATTTCGACGCTCACCGCGGCGGTTCAGGGCATGATTGCGAGCATCCGGCAGCTCGCCAGCCGGCCGGTCTCGGTCCAGCTCGACGGGCGGGAGTTGGCGCTGGCGCTCGGCCCCGAGCTCGACGCGATCGACAGGGCTCTAGCATAATGGCATCGCTTACCGTCACCATCGCCGCCAGCACGCGCACGCCGCTCGCGAAGGGTACGAGCATCGTCCTGGAGCAGAAGCGCTCCACGGCGAAGCTCGTCATCAACGATCTGACATCCTCGATCTCGATCAGCGTGCTCGATACGGTCGTGGTGGACGACGGAACGAACAACCTGTTTTCCGGCTACGTGCTGCGCGTGCGGAAGACGGGTATCGACGACGGCAAGCGGCAGCTTGCGCTCGATTGCGTCTCGACGGCGTGGCGGTTCGGCCATCCGGCCTCGCTGATTTCGGCGAGCTATAGCAACGACAGCGACCAGAACATCGCCATTGCACTGGTGACCGAGGCCGGTCTGGCGAGCGAGTTCACTGCGACAACGGCCACCGTCGATTCCACGAAGACCGGCATCACGACCAGCTTCGGGCCGCGGGCTACGCTGGCCGAGGCGCTGGATCAGCTCGCGGAGATGACTGGAGCGAGTTGGTGGGTCGATGCGGACGACACGCTGCACTGGAACACGGATGCCAACGCGAGCGCGGCGCCCTGGGACGTAGACTGCGATTCGCCGAATAATTCCACCACCTACGACGTGATCGACCTCGAGGCCACCGACGCGGCAGACGAGCTTGGCAACGATATTGTGGTCGTCGGCGGCGAGGGCTCGACCAGCGTGCGCGCGGAAGCGTCGGACGCGACCAGCATCTCAGCCTACGGGACGTTCCGCCGCGCCTTCGAGGACCGCGCCTGGGTGCTGCAATCGACCGTGGACGAGATCGCGAGCGCGGCGCTGGCGAGCTACAAGGACCCGCGCTTCGAGTTCCGCTTTCGCACGAGGGTCGATGGCCTGCTGCCGAATCAGCTCATCGACATCACCTGCGCCGACTTCGGGCTGTCGTCGGAGTCGGCTGTAATCCGCCGCGTCGAGATGACGCAGGAAAACTCCAGCCAGACGCTCTATCGCGTCCAGGGCGGCGACCGGCCGAGCCAGCTCGAGAGCCTGCTGCGGACGCTGCAAAGCAAGGGAGCGAGCGCCGGCGCGAAGGCCGAGACGATTCGGGGGCTCGATTTCGAGAACACCAACAGCGAGTACGTGGCGTCGGCGTCCAGCGTGCCGAATCTGGACGACATGGGCGACTTCTCGCTGCGGATCACGTTCTCGCCCGAGGATGTAGCCTCGACGGCGGACAAAGGGCTCGTCAGTAAGGAAACGGGAGGCGGGCTCGGCTGGCGGCTCCAGCTCGACGTGGCGAATACGTCGATTCGGCTCACGCGCACGAAGGCGACGAGCAACTACACCTACTCGCGGGGCACCGGCGCGCTCACCAGCGGCTCGACGTATACGCTGGTGGTGGTCTCCAGCACGACGACCGGCGTGACGTTCTGGCTGGATGGCTCAGAGCTCACGGTCGGCGGCGGCGGAAGCCTCGGCACGGGCGCCCTGGACTCCGAGGCGTCGAACCCGATCGAGGTCGGCCGCTGGTCGGGCGGGGATTATTGGGACGGTTTTCTCGCAAACCTGATCGTCTGGGACATCGCCCTCCCCGATACCACGGCGTCCAGCGTCCACATGGCGAGCGTGGATAACCCGCCGTTCGGCAACGACGTACAGCTCATCTGGAAGATGGATGAGTTCGAGGAAGGCGCAGCGGCTGGCGGCTCCGGCGCGATTTTCGATAGGACGACGAACAGCTACGACGGGACGCCGCAAAACACGCCCACCGGAGCAATTCGGACGATCCTCGACGCTTCCTAGTACCACGGGGACCCCTTGCTCGGCGGCCTGATTCTGGGCCCATGGCGCCCGATACGCAAATCACCGGAGAGGATAACCCGCTCTCCGGTGTCGTGAGAGCCCCGCTCTGGCTCGTCTTGCTGCTCGCCGGCAGCGGCTTCGGCTGGTATGCCAGGCCCGCGGCCGACCCCGAGTATGTCTCCAAAGCGCAGCTTCTCGAAGAGATGCAGCGCTCGCTCGCGCCCGTGATCGAGCTCGCGCAGCGGAACAATCAGAGGTCCTATCAGAACAGCTACCGGCTGGAAGTGCTGGAGCGGCGGCTGGAATCGCTCGAAAAAAACAGGCACTAGGGCCCATGTTTCGTGGTACCTTGAACCCAAGATGTTAGAGATCGACGGCCACATGCTTTCCGCTGAGCGCACCTGGGACGGCGCGACGCTCCCGATGGGCTTCGAGTCGTGCTACGGAGCGCCGCCCGATCCAGTGGACCACCGCGGCGTCCGGCCTGTGGTTCCAGGCGACAAGCGGAAGGGGACTATCGAGACGCTGAGCGCGGCCCGAGCGTACTACAAGCAGCAGCTCAAGGGCTTCGAGGGCGTCATAGACGAGACTCGGGCGCCGACGTTCCGCGCGCTGATGGAGCAAGTGCGTAGCGTGCTGGGCGGCACGTTCGGCGCACTGGTACCGTTTCGCGCGCATAAGCGCATCTGGTCGTCCTGTCCCGATGTCATGATCGAGGACGGCTCGGACCGCAACTCGCCGATGCGCGGCCTACGCCCGCTGATCTTCCCGCTGGACTACATCGCGCAGAACCCGCACGCGATTGACGAAGTAGGCTCGACCGTGGCGGCCGACCTCATCAATCGCGGGATCGGCGTGGGCGGCCCGCTGACGGCGAAGCTGCCGAGCTATCTTCGCGAGAAGAATTTGAAGCTGCTGGCGGCTGCTCTGGAGAATCCTGGCGAGCTTCCGGTGGTGGGTGTGGATCTTCCGGCTGCGCCTCCCGATCCGGAGGACTAAGCTCTTCGCCTAGCGCTACCGCGTCATCCTCTCCGCGCTGCTCGACGGCGAATTTCCGTCCGCCGATGTTGATCCGCAGGCGCAATATCCCATTGTAAAGTAAACGCGCGTTAACCCCTTGCGCCGGTGAGGCCTGCTGCCGTATACTGGGTCAAGTGAACCCTTACCCACGGGTTCATGGAGGCGCAGCAATGGACAAACCAGAACGAAAAAAGTTGTCGGCCTGGGTCGAGTCGGAGACGTGGAAAGCGTTCCGGCGCGATGCGGTCGAGCGCGAGACCACGGTATCGGAGATGATCCGCGAGGCCCTAGCGGCCCGCTTCCCCAAGCTGATGACCCGCGAGGGCTGAAAGAAACAGGAATTACGATGCAAAAATTCCAGATCCATCAATCGGCGCTGACGATGGCCGCCTCGTGCGGCGAGAAGTTTCGCAGGCGCTACATCGAAGGCGAGCGCGGCCCGATCCGCAGCTATCTGGCTGTCGGCTCGGCGGTAGACGCCAGCGTAACGGCCAACCTCGGCAACCGGATCGAGCGCGGCGAGGCGCTGCCGAAGGGCATGGCGCTAGATACCGCATTCGATAAGGCGAGCCGCCTGCTCGAAGACTTCGAGCCTGAGCCCGACGAAGGCGACCGCGAGGCGGCCAAGGGTGCGGCGCTCGATAAGACGACGCGGCTGGCGGGCGCGCACTACGACAAGATCGCGCCGCAGATCGAGCCGCTGGACGTGGCGCGGAGCTTCGTGCTGGAGCTGCCCGAGCCGATGGGCGGCTTTGAGCTCGTGGGCGAAATCGACGTGCTGGCGTCGGCCGGCGACGACACCCAGGTGCGCGACACGAAGACCTCGAAGCGCACGCCGAAGCAGGACACAGCGGACAGTTCGCTCCAGCTCACGATGTACCACTTCGCCGAGAAGGTGACCACGGGGCGTCCGCCCGCGTCTCTCGCCCTCGATTACGTCGTGGACCTCAAGCGCGAGACGAAGGCGCTCACGCTCACGACCACGCGCACCGCGGCCGACACGGCGGTTCTGTTTAACCGTGTCGCCGTGCTCGTCCAGCAGATCGAGACTGGCGTGTTTCACGCTTCGGCTCCAGCGCCGCTCAACCCATTGTGCTCGGCGAAGTATTGCGAGTACTACCACGACTGCCGGTTCGCCGCGAACCCCGTCACGGTGGGCAACCCTGGGCTGGTCCGCAACATCACGCCGGCCAAATCGCTCGAAGAGCGGCTGCGGGAGTCCATCGCGGCCGTCAACGGAGACGAAGAATGAGCGCCGCCACCATCCCAGAAAAGCTAGACCACGCCTGCGACCTGCTGGACGAAGCTGCGATCCGCGGCGGCGATGCGGCGATTCTGCGGCGCGTCCGATTGCACGTCTTGTCCTGGGTCTCGCCCAGGGCGGGCGCCGACCCATGGCGACCGACGCGACCCGTGCTGTCCGCGCCGCAACCCGAGCAACCGAGATGGTCGGCATGGGGCGTCCCGTGCCGGAATGACAGAGGCCCAAAGGAGTAAAC